>ENA-OQAA01000609-OQAA01000609.1-human-gut-metagenome-genome-assembly--contig:-NODE-609-length-23424-cov-2.515474_pt1 | contig 23424 bp, 22 predicted proteins | sample MGYA00242489_ERZ504515 | MGnify/ENA primary metagenome ERZ504515 (study PRJEB26092, sample SAMD00036237) | human gut metagenome | host: Homo sapiens | study: EMG produced TPA metagenomics assembly of... | reverse complement strand
TTCGGCTATGTGGTGGGATTCCGCATAGCCCGTTGGATAGGTTTGCATTTTACACCCCTGTTTTCCATCCCGTTTAAAGCAAAATGATGGGCAGCAGCGCTTGGGGTCCTGCTGCCCACGATTTGCCCTAAACGGCAAAAGTAGATAGTTAAGAAACTGTGCCACATTTGCCGCCCGCACCCCTGACACCGGGAACACAACAGGCAGGCCACTGGCAATGGCCGTTCACTGACTTTGCCGGAGTCTTACTGCTTACAACTCCGGCTCGGTCACCCCCTCTGACGCGGGAGGCTGCAGGTGTATCATTATAGCCTTTTCCTTGGCAACATATGGTTTTGCCAAACCGCCCATCGGGTCTGCCGGAAAAGGAACGTACCTGTTATGCTGGGTATTCAGTTGTCAAGGTGCTGGGGAACGGACTATATCCGCTAAAGAGAAAAGCGTCGGAGAATGGAGTGTGCCGCCATACGATCTTCTTCTGTTTCTGCCTCATTGTACTTCCTGCGAAGCCACTCAATTTCTATCGGTTTTAAGTATGCTGTATGAGAATTGGGTCTGCGGTCTATAAGAGAAATTCCTCCATGCGGACCGGGCTTCGTGTCAATTTCGTAAAAGTCCATAAGGTAAACAATATCATAATTGATTGTGCGGCGAGAAACGCCGAACCGTTTCGCAAAATCATCGATGCTATATTTTTTATATGTATATAAAAGCTCAATAATTTCATTGCGGCGTATTTCGACGTCAGACACTCCATCACCTCCTCTCATTTCTCTAAACCCCATCTTAAATGTAATTAGTGCAAAACCTTGCACTAATTATTGAACTTTTTGTGAATTTTTGAAGTTAAAAAAACACCGCCGATTTCAGTAAAGGAATCAGCGGTGTTTTGCATTAGAAGTTTTTTATTCCGACTATATGCCAATAGCGGAAAAGTTCCTGTCTCATACAGAAAGATTCAGTGTAAGTTCTTCAATGAAATATCTCTGTACTAGTTTTTCTGCTGTTTGCAATGTATCAGGTACAGCATAAAATTTATAGCAATACCGCACAATTCCCGCCTGACGGCTTAAGCACCGTTCCGGCGGCTGCCGCACCTTGCTCGCCGTATCGGTACTTAGAATTATGCGGTATTGCCTTATATTACTTCACCTATTATTATGTGTATCCTTACCATCTTGCTTTTATAAACTTTTTTCATCTGTTTTGCTTGCGTATCCAGCACAGATTGATTTCTAAGTTGCGGTGTTTTTCTATCCCGATGTTCGCTGCCAAGCGAATAGTCTTACTTCACACCCTTGTCACCAAGGTCTGACAGGTACCGCGCACGGCATAGCTGCCGCTGCCTGCGGGCAGGAAGAAGCTGTCGCCTTTCTTGACGACCACGGTCTCACCACCGCAGGTCAGCTCACCCTCGCCGTCTGTGACGAGCAGCGAAACAAAGCTCTTCTCGTCCGCTGTGTCCTCAAACGCGCCGTTCTTGGCATCCACGGTGAAATATTCACCCTGCGCCAGATGGCTGCCGAAGTCATGCTTGACAGGCGGGGTGCGCAGGGTCACGTCCAACGCCTTCTCCACGTGCAGGGCGCGGGGCTTGCCGTCCGCCCCCACACGGCCGTAATCGTACACACGGTAGGTCACGTTGGAGTTCTGCTGTACCTCGGCAATGACAATGCCCTTGCAAATGGCGTGCAGCGTGCCGGCCGGAATAAAGAAGCAGTCACCCCTGTGCACCGGCACGGCGTTCAACACCTCGGTCAGGGTGTTATTCTTGATGCGCTCCTCAAACTCCGCCTTGGAGATTTCATGGTCAAAGCCATAGTACAGGAAGGCACCCGGCTCACAGTCCAGCACATACCACATTTCGGTCTTGCCGTACTGATGCTCGTTTTTCAGCGCGTACTCGTTGGAGGGGTGTACCTGAATGGACAGATTGTTCTTTGCGTCAATGAACTTTGTCAGGATTGGGAACTGTTCAAACTTCTCGCAGTCGGTGCCAAGGCAGCCCGGGTGGCGGTCACATAGTCCGCCAGCGTTGTGCCGTCCGCCAGATAGCTGGGACCGTCCGGGTGGCAGGAAAGCACCCACGCCTCGGCCAGCGGGTTCAGATCGCTCTTGATGCCAAAGTCACTGCGCAGGCGGCTGCCGCCCCACAGGTAATCCTTGCAGCTGGGAGTCAATTTCAGTATATTCATATGGATCTCCTTTACCTCAAAATTTCATTTTTTACTCAGGCATCTTCTGTTTCCTGTTCTCGCAAAAAATAGCACACAATAAACGCTGACTGTGTCATGCCCAGCCAGAGTAGAAACACCGCATTCCAGCCTCGGCTATGCCGCCGATGCCCCGTGCGGTCGCAGCTGCACCAAAATAGGTTATGGCGCTCAGCACAGGGCGCTAAAATCTTCACTTTAAGCAAACCACTTCTCGGCGTCTTTCACAATTTCACATTCGACCTTTTCAGCAGCTTCTCTGTTTTCGGCACTGACAGAAATGTAAATTTTCAGTTTCGGCTCCGTGCCGGAGGGACGCACGACAATAGAGCAGTTATCTTCCAGCAGGAACTTCAGCACTTCAGACTTGGGCAGCCCGTCCAGGCCATAAGCATAATCCAGCAGCTTTACAACCTTCTTACCGCCAAACGCTTTGATATTGCCGCGGAATGCCTGCATAATGCTCTGCATCTTGGCAAAACCGGCGCTGCCGTCGAACTCGTAGCTGTGCAGGGTGTTCAGGCAGTAGCCATAGGTCTTGTACAGCTCGTCCAGCTTATCCAGCAGGCTGATGCCCTTGGTGGCGTAGTAGCTGAACATCTCGCAGATCATGTAAGCACCGTCCACGCCGTCCTTATCGCGGACGTAGGAGCCGGTCAGGTAGCCGTAGCTTTCCTCAAAGCCGAACACATAGCTGTCTGCCCTGCCCTGCTTTTCCAGCTTGCCAATCTGCTCACCGATAAACTTGAATCCCGTCAGCACATTGATTGTCCGCAAACCATAATGGGTGGCAATCTGTTCCCCCATATCCATCGTCACGATGGTCTTAACCATGACCGGGTCGGCGGGCATCTTGCCGTGTTTCACACGCTGGCAGCAAATATAATCCAGTAACAGCATACCTGTCTGGTTTCCGGTCAGCAGTCATATTTACCCGCCTTGTTCTTGACTGCAATGCCCACACGATCGCAGTCCGGTCGGTGGCAAGCAGTAAATCCGCATTGCACTTTTTGGCATACTCCATGCCCAGTGCCATAGCTTCTTTAATCTCCGGATTCGGGTACGGGCAAGTCGGGAAGTTCCGTCCGGCTGCTCCTGCTCCTTGACCACGGTGATGTTGGTGTAGCCCATCTCCTTCAGTGTGCGGGTCACAGGCTTCAGGCCGGTGCCGTTCAGCGGGCTGTAAACAATAGCCACATCCTTATTGACTTCTTCGCCAAACAGGACAGACTGATTCTTGACCTCATTCACAAATGCGGTATAGACTTCGTCCGGGATGTACTGGATGTTGCCGCTTGTAACACCTGCTTCAAAATCGCTATCTTGACGTCTGCAAAAATGTCCAGCTTCTCGATTTCGGCAAGAATCTCCGCAGCAGCCTCAGTGGTAATCTGGCAGCCATCTGCGCCGTAAACCTTGTAGCCGTTGTATTTGCCGGGGTTGTGGGAAGCGGTGACCATGACACCCGCAGAGGTATGCAGATAACGGGTCGCAAAGGACACTGTAGGAACAGGCATCAGAACAGGCCAGATATTGACTTTCACTCCATTTGCTGCAAACACACCAGCGGCAACTTTTGCGAACACGTCGCTCTTGATGCGGCTGTCATAGCCGATTGCCACAGAAGGTTCTGCAAAGTTTTTCTTCAGATAGTCAGCCAAGCCCTGCGATGCTTTTGCGACCGTGTAAATATTCATGCGGTTAGTACCCGCACCGATTACGCCGCGCAGACCACCCGTGCCAAAGGCAAGGTCACGGTAGAATGCATCCTCGACTTTTGCATCATCCAGCGTTTTCAGTTCGGCGGCAACATCGGCATCTGCCGTTGCATTAGCAAGCCATCGCTCATATTCTTTTTTGATGTCCATCTTAATTTTCCTCATTCCATGCGGCTTTTGGCCAGCAGGGCTGCACCGATGACCCCTGCGCGGTAGCCAGCGTGCAGGCTGTAATGCGGGTATGTTTTTGGGCAAAATCATGTCCGAACACCATGGGCTCCACGGCGGCACGCAGCGGCTTCAGCAGGTTTTCACCCTGGTTGGCTACACCGCCGGACAGCCCGATGACCTCCGGGAAAAAGATGTTGATCAGGTTGGCAATGCTACCGCAAGATAATGAATGTAGGTATCCACAACCTGCTGTGCGGCGGCATCCCCCTGCGCAGCGGCATCAAATGCCGTGCGACCGTTCACGTCTTCCGGCTTTGCGGCCAGCACGTTCAGCGCACTTTCCGGTGGGCAAGCCGTGCTTCTTTTGTCATGCGGATCAGTGCGGTGGCACTGGCCAGTGCCTCAAGGCATCCATGACGTCCGCAGGTGCAGCGCGGGGCGTCTGCTGTATCAAGAATCACCATGTGTCCGGCTTCGGAGGCGGCGCCGGTGTAGCCTGTCAGCAGTTTTCCGTCCAGTACAACTCCTGCGCCAACGCCGGTACCAGAGTAACGACAACCGTACTCTGTGCGCCTTTAGCGCAGCCCGCAAGAGCCTCGCCCAATGCAGCAACATTTGCATCATTACCAACGGCAACCGGCAGACCTGTCTTTTGCGCCAGATATTCCTCCATTGCAAAATCATGCCAATCTAGGTTGTTGGAATACAGCACCGTTCCGCCGTCCACAGTTCCCGGGCATCCGACACCAACACCTGCAACGTCCTTTCCCTCCGCCAGCTGCAGGCACAGCGCTGCAATGTCATCGCAGACAGCTTCCGCCGGGCGCGGCAGGTTTGTGGGGGTGTTGGCTTCGCACAGAATTTCACCCTCGCTGTTCACAAGTGCGGCCTTGATGTTTGTGCCGCCAAGATCTACGCCCAGATACAACATACGCCGTTTCTCCTTCCTTGCTTTACTCTACGGTCAGGTCGGCGCGCAGCAGAATATTCTCTGCATTGTCGCCAAGCTGGAGTTCAAATTTTCCGGGTTCTACCCGCCATACATAATCAGGACCAAGGGTACGCAGCTGCTTTGGTCCGACAGTCAGTTCCACCCGACGGCTTTCACCGGGCGCAAGCGTCAGACGGCGGAAAGCTGCCAGCTGGCGCTCCGGCTTTACGACGGAGCTGAACATATCCCGCACATACAGCTGCGGCACGGCATCGCCGGTGTACTTGCCGGTATTGGTGACCGTGACACTGACAGTGACCGTGTCCTGCGGGTCGATCACGCTGCGGCTCAGGGCCATATCGCGGTAAGCAAATGTTGTGTAGGTCAGACCGTAGCCAAACGGATACAGCGGCAGCCAGTCCATCTCCACATAGCGTTTTCCGCCGCCGGGTCGCCGGCTGTAATGGCAGGGAATCTGCCCGACACTGCGCGGGAATGTGATGGGAAGCCGTCCACCCGGGGCTGCATCGCCAAACAGTGTTTTTGCAATAGCGGTGCCGCCCTGCTCACCGGGGAACCACGCCTCCAGAATGGCAGGCAGATGATCGTTTTCCCAATTCGCCGTAACGGGGCGTCCGCTTTGCAGCACCAGCACCACAGGGGTTCCGGTTGCATAAACAGCCTGTACCAGCTCAAGCTGTCTGCCGGGCAGGTTCAGGTCGGTGCGGTCAAAGTTCTCGCCGCTGGTCTCCTCGTTGTCGCCCATGCAAAGGATGGCGACATCCGCTTTGCGTGCGGCTTCCACTGCTGCGGGGAAATTTTCCGCCCGGCGCTGTACCCGAAAATCACGCGGGCGCCCCGCCGGTCGTTGACAAACTCAATGCGGATTTTATAAGTGCGTCCGGCTTTCAAAGTGGAAATCCAATGCCTGGTCAGCGCTCTTATCCTTGCCCCAGCCATCAATCAGCAGTTTGTCATCCACGTACAGGCGCATACTATCCTGCGTACTCAGCCCGATGCAGCCATCCATTGTGCGGGGCATAACCACAGAACCCGTCCAGACAACGCTGAAACAGTTGGCATCCAGGGCAGGATGCGGCAGTGCGAAAATCCAGTTGAAGTTGACGGTGCGATCCGTGCGAACCTGCACCGGTTCGCCCTGCGGCACAGGTCCGTTATAATAGTGACCTGTCAGCCCGGATTCGCCGTTTTCATCGCGCAGCATGGACGGATCAAACGGGTGCAGCGCCTGCCCCAAAAAGTTGCAGCCGCGCTCATACAGCACCTCGGTTTCAGGGCTGACTGCAGCACGGATTCCGTCCAGCACAGAAACCCCGCCTTTACGGCCGCGTGTTTCGGTATAGTCGCCATAAGAAACCGTATCAGCTGCCGGACCGATGACTGCCACGCTGCGCAGGTCTTTTCTGATCGGCAGCAAGCCGTCATTCTTGAGCAATACGATGGATTTTTCCGCTATTTTTTCCGCGGTGGTCAGGTGTTCCGGGCAGCGCAGGATTTTATCGGCGCGTTTTTCATCCGTATAAGGATTTTCAAACAACCCCAGTGCAAATTTCATACGCAGCACACGCCGACACGCCGTATCCAGCACCGACATCTTCATGGAACCGCTTTCAATCAGGTGGGCAATCGCTTTCTGCCAGACATCATGCGGAAAGTCGTAAAGCTGCAAGTCCACGCCGGCTTCCAGCCCAAGGCGGATGGCCTCCTCCGGCGTTTCGGCAATAAAGTGCCAGTCATACAGGCGGGAAACCGCCGTCAGGTCGCTGCGGACAAACCCCGGCATACCAAACTGCCCGCGCAGGACATCCGTTAAAAGCTCATGGTCCATGGATACCGGAATACTGTCGATGGAGTTGTAGCTGCACATAGCGTCGCACGCTTTGCCGTCTGCAAAAGCCGCTTCAAAGACAGGCAGACAGTCGCTGAATACATCGTGCCGACCCATGGTGCAGGGGGCGCAGTTCAGTCCCCCCACAGGTTGCCGTAGCCGACGTAGTGCTTGGGTTCGGCAGCCACGGTGTCCGGTGTCGTCAGGTCTGTCCCCTGCATACCCAATACGGTTTCGCGTGCAAACTCAGCACAAAGGTATGTGTCCTCACCATAGGATTCTTCCGCGCGACCATACCGTGGATCACGAATCAGATCCATGACGGGGCTGTATGTTTCGTGAATCCCGCAAGCCCGGGACTCTGCCGCAATGGCGTGTCCCATCTCGCGCCCGAGTTCAGGCTCAAAGCTTGCCGCCAGACCAATTTGCTGCGGAAAACTGGTTGCGTTGTTTGTCATCAGCCATGCAGTGCTTCCTCGCTAAAAAGGTATGGGATGCCAAGACGTGTGTTTTCTATGGCATACCGCTGCACAACATTGGCTTGGGCAGCAGTCATACCGCGCAGTTGCACACTGCCGACACTATTGTGCTGCATCAGTGCATCAAACCGCTGCATATCCACGGCTGTAACCTTGCCGTTTTCGTCCTGCGTTGTAAAATCGCCGGAATAATACTGATCTGTCTGCAGGATCTTTTCTTCAAGGGTCATCCGGCTCATCAGGTCGCTAATGCGCTCTTCTGTCGAAAGATCCGGGTTCTGGTATGGGTACATCTTTTTTCTCCCTTTATGTTACAGAGGCAATTTTCGCCCATTTATAATCAGGTTGCAAAACCGCCGATGCCTGCCACAAAAAACAGCAGCGAAATTGAGCTGTCCCCCATAGATTTTTCCAGCATGGGCTGGATGGCGGTTCCCACTGCGGCCGATGTGCAGGTGGCAATGCTGCTCATGGCAGCCGTTACGCCAAAGTAAGCGGTTTTGCCGCTTTCAGGACTCAATGCAAATTGCAGGTTTGTGCTTGCCAGTGATGCGCCGCCTGCACAGCCCGCCGCAACGACAATCAGAACCGGCGCAACCAAATGTGCAAAGGAAGGGCGCACAAAGGACCAGCCCAGCGTGCAGGAAAGATTCAGGAATGCAGTAAGCCAAATAACGCAGTTCCACGCAGTGCGGTCGGCCAGCCGCCCCCACACCCAGCTGCCTGCCATGCCCACAACAGCGGACACGACACCCACCGATGTGATGAAGGTGTGGCTGAGCCCCAGCAACCGCAGCTCATACACGGAAAGGAACGGAGAAGCAAAGCCGCCAGTCAGCCCGCCGATGATGCAGTAAAAAGCAATGGACGGTAAGCAGGGTCGCGCACTGGGCGCAGAATATCCGCCGGGCGCATTTTGGAGGTGAATTTTACCGGGTTCTCTCTTACCGAAGCAAGCAGAACGGCATCCACCACAGTAAGCGACAGGCTGACAATACCGATGATAAGAAAGCCGGTATAGCCCTGCCCCTGTTCCAGATAATAATCCAGTACGCGACCAAGTGCAAGTGTTGCCGCGCTGGAAACGCAGGTTCCGATAATGCTCTTGACGGCGTAGAACTGACCGCGCCCGCCTTGGGGGGCGATGCCCAAAACCATGTGTTCCAGCCCCGGCGTAACAAGCCCCGCAGAGAAAAAGCCGATGGTATAAAGCACCAGCACCACAGCGCGGGCATGACCGGGGTCCGGCAGAGCCAGCGGTACCAGCAGAATGCTGCTGATGGAAAGCCTGAACACCACGCACATAAGCCATATAGCCAGTTTGCGGTGGTGCATCCGTTCAAACACAAAGGGCGAGAAAAACTGCAGTACGCACCCGAAAGACGGTATCATGGCCGCTGCGGCGCATAAGGATACGGACGCCCCAAGGCTGCTCAAATACCCGGCCAGAAAGTTGCCGGTGGCAACGGCATAAATCACGCCGGCCACTGCGCCTTCGGCAATAATCCGGTAGCGACCCATTTCCAGTTCATTTTCGGTCGGTGTATGCGCAGGAAAAAACAGCTGATAAAGCCAGCCCATGGCTTACCTCCCGGCAGGCGCCTCCACGGTTCCGTAAGCGCGTCCGCGGAGAAGATCCGCGTAACGGCAGATTAGGTTTGTCAGAACCGACAGGCTGCTTTCTTTGCTGACCTGACGCCACTGCGCACGGTAGCGCTGCAGCCAGTGTTCCAGCGCAGCTGCCATGGCATCTGCTTCGGGGCCGTGCGGGCAGCCTGCATTGAGCCATGCGCCAATACGGTTCCACAGCACAATGATGTCTGCCGTCTGGCAGAGTACCTGTACAATCTGCTTTTTGCCGGCAGGAAGGTTTACCGCGGCTGCAAGGATATCTGCCTTTGCCTTTTCTACGGCGCGGTTGGCATCGTCAATCCTTGTAAAGTCCACCTCGGAAAGGATCTCGGCGCGGGTTTTCTCATCACATTCTATCCAGTTGACGGTATTCCGCCAGTCAAAAACTTCATAATCCTGCAGCTTTGCCATCAGACCGGCAAATTGCCCGGTGGTATCGCCGTAATACAGGCGGGAAACCGCTTCGTTCAGCTCGTCAAATTCCACAGGCTCTGCATTCCAACCGAACGCTGCGCCGTACAGGATGCCCGGAATCGTCAGGCGCGGGTCATTGACATGACCATAATCGCCCCAGTCCGTGTTCAAAAGGCCGATGGCGTTGTACTTGTGTGCATGGTGGCACATGGTACGGATATTCAGGTAAGAATTGTACATCAGAGGCATCCAACGGTTCCAGCCACAGACGCCGGGGCAGGCGTACTGCGTAATCCCGCTGGCGGCAATATCCCGGATCTCATTTTCCCGCTGATGCGGCAGATAGCCCCAGTTCAGGCAGATGGTTTCCTTGGGCAGCTCGGCACAGCTTTCCGGGAAGCGCCACATGATGTCCCCCCAGAACTGCGGTGTTACCCCCTGCGCAACAAGATATTCGCACAGCGCCTTCACATGGCTGAGATACAGGCTGCGCTCGCTCTGCTCCTCGGCGAGTGCCTTGCTGCGCCCCTTGCCCAAATCGAACGTTTCGTCATCACAGATATTGAATTTGCTGCTGCGGAAAAGCGGGCGGTATTCGTCAATCAGCCTTTTACAAACCCCAGCGCATCGGGATTGGATACGTTCAGGGTATGGTGATTCCCTGCATAGGTATAACTGAACGGAATCTTTTCCGAGTCAGGCAGCTCGCAGAGGTCGCAACAGGTTTTTGTGCTGAGAATACGGTACATATGCCCGAAGGTAGACAAGGAAGGAACGAGTTCAATGTGCCGGACTGCGCAGTAATCATCCAGCTCCATGATCTCCTGCGCGGTCAGCGGCGTATCCTCACGCCATGCTTCGCTCAGGTCACGGAAAAGATAGGTGTGCTCAATATAAAGCTGCCATTGGTTGATCTTGTAGCGGCAGAGAATATCTGCACCTGTTTCAGGTAGTCCAGCTTCGGGACACGTCCGCGGGAGCAGTCCTGATAATAGCCTCTGTTGGCAAGATCGGGCCAGTCCTCAATTTCCAGTGCGGGCAGTACGGCTCCGTGCTGTTCAATATACTGGCACAGTGTCTGCACACCGTTGCAGAGTGCTTCATCGCTGCCGGCTTTCAGCGTGATGCATTCCGGCATAATGCTCAGCGTGTAACGGTTTTGCGGCAGGGCGGTATCCACCGTAAGTACGGCGTCACCTGCCCGGGGCTTACCGCGGGTGAACGGCACTTCCAGCCCGGCGTACTCCCGCAGGCAGCCTGCAGCATCTGTGCATAAAGCAACGCGGCGGGTTCGGTCTGCCACAGGGTGATTCGGCTCTGATTGTCCAGCATATGAACCCCTGCAGGGTGTTCGATCTTATGTGGATTCGGAATAAACTCCATCATCATTTCCTCCAAAAAAAGGCACGGGCGGCGGGCGCATTGCCAACCGCCCGTGCAGAATGTTCGGACTTTGTTATTTAACGGATACGAATTGTCTTGATTTCATACGGCTTTACCGTAAAGGTAATCTTGCCGTCTTTGACTTCAACCGGCTCGCCGTCGGGCTGTTCCAGACAGTTGCAGCTTTCTGCCGCATGGAAGGGAAGGTTCCAGTCCAGGGTGACATTTGTCAGGCTGTTCTCGCACTCATACATACGCACAATGGCACCATCGCCATCCTCGGCGCGTTTGATGGTTTCCAGCACCACATTGGGTGCATCCAGTCCGGCAAGGCTGAAGCTCTCGCCCGGCTTTCCGCCCTGCACAGCCAACGCGGGCTGGTTCAGGAAGAACGCCTGCGGCACCGTGCCGGCTTCCTGCCATTTTTCGGCGTGCGGATAAATGGCGTATGTGAATGGTGAACTTCCTGATCCGTGGTAGGATTCGGCTCAATGCCGGACTTAATCAGGGTCAGCCCAATCACAGAATCCTTGACGGAATGACCGTACTTGCAGTCGTTCAGCATACTGACGCCGTAATGTCCTTCGCTCAGGTCCATCCACTTCTGACCGCAGCTTTCAAAGCGTGCGCGATCCCAGCTGGTGTTGGCGTGCGTCTTGCGGGTCAGGTTGCCGTACTGGATTTCAAACGTAGCTTCGTCAGTATGGACATTTACCGGGAAGTGAACCTTCAGCAGGCTCTGGTGTTCGTGCCAGTCCACGGTTGTAACAAACTCAATCCGGCGCTGCTTTGCATAGAAATGGATATCCTGCACCAGGGTGGAGTTGCTGTAATTGCGTTCGATGTGCAGTGTGGCGCGCACGGGACCGTTCTCCGTCCATGTGAAGTCCTGCAGGTCGGTGACATCCCAGAACTTTTCGGTATAGAAAATATCGATATCCCAGTTGTCATAATAGATGGGCTTATCCTCATATACGCGGAAGAGGTTGCCTGCCTGACCGGGCTTGAGCACTTCGCGGCGGTTCTCTTTGTCAAAGATGCCGGTCATCTGACCGTGTTCATCAAAGGTGACCGTATAGAACGGGGTGTCGATCTTATGTCCGTCAGCAGCAATCTCGAAGGGCGCAGCCGATGCCTGTGCCGGTACGACCGCAAACGTTTTGCTGCCCTTGGCAGGCAGGTTGTTCAGGAACGCCACAGCACCCTCGGCTGTTTTCTGTACGGGATAAACATTGCCGGCCTCGTCCTGCAAAGCCTCTGCCTTGCAGTCGCCCAGTTCAACCACATCGCTGCGGGCAAAGCCGGTGGTGTTGTACACGGTAACACCTTCGCCTGCGGGGGTCAGTGCATTTAGGCGCTCCTCGCGCAGTGCCGTGATTTCGGCTTCCATCTCGGCATATTCTTTTTGGTGACTTCGTATACTTCGTGGATGGAGGAACCGGGCAGAATATCATGGAACTGATTGATGAGGATTCCATGCCACAGCTTGTCGATTTCTGCCTCTGGGTATGCGACCTTGGCTTGTGCCAGCAGGCTGAGCAGTTCCAAGTCCATCATGTGCAGCTCAATCTTACGGTTGGAACGCTTGTTGCGCGCCATGGAGGTGTATGTGCCGCGGTGATACTCAAAGTAGAGTTCACCTTCCCATGTGGGCAGGCGGCGGTTGTCCTTCACACGCTCAGCCAGCTCATCAAAGTAGGTGCGTGCAAATGCCTGACGCACTTTGGGCAGTCCCTCGATGCCCTTTTCCATACGGGTGGAGGTTTCCAGCATGGCGCGGGTCGGACCGCCGCCGCCGTCACCGTAACCGTAGGAAATCAGGATATCATTGTTGATGTCCTTCTGCTGGTAGCGGTGCCAGCCGCCGATCAGCGCATCGGGATGCAGGATGCCGTTGTAAGTCGTGAAGAAGTCATTCTCGCTCTGACCGACCCCCAGCGTTGTGACAAGGTGGGTCAGGATTTCGGTGCCGTCAATGCCGCGCCACTTGAAGGTGTCGTAAGGCATTTTGTTGAACTGGTTCCATGCTAGTTTTGTGGTCATGAAATAATCAATGCCGCACTTTGCCATAATCTGCGGCAGTGCGCCCGAATAGCCGAATACGTCCGGCAGCCAGAGGATGCGGTTGTCCACACCGAACTCTTCCTTGAAGAAACGCTTGCCGTACAGGAACTGACGCACCAGCTTCGCCGCTGGTCAGGTTGCAGTCCGCCTCAACCACATACCGCCTTCGGGTTCCCAGCGTCCCTCCGCACGCGCTGTTTGATCTGCTCATACAGCTCGGGGTAGCGCTGCTTCAGGAAGTAATACAGCTGCGGCTGGCTGGACATAAACTTGTAGTTGGGGGTATTCGTCCATCAGTTTCAGCACAGTTGCAAAACTGCGGCACACTTTTTCCCGGGTCTGTGCAACAGTCCACCACCATGCCACGTCAATGTGCGTGTGACCAATGCAGCTTGCAATGACTTCCTCATGACCGGCAAGGTCGGTATAAAGTGCTTTTGCCAGATACCGGCGGGCAGCAGCAATGCTTTGATAGAAGCTCTCGTTATAAGGTGTGCGCAGGTCGATCAGATTGACAGCCTCGTTCAGCACGTTTTCCAGATCGCGGCGGGCTTTGCCGTCCTCTTCCAACCGGGGAAAAGCCTCCAGCGGCACAACCATATCGTAGTAAAGACTCAATTTCGGGGTCGATTTCCCGCAGGTCTACAATCAGGTTGAATTCGGTATGCAGGGTTCCGGTGTAGGACTGCAATTCCAGACGGTACTTTTGACCGCCCTTGGCGCAGCGGTCCAGCAGGATGTCGCGGTGGTTCATATCCACGCCCTGTGTCACCTTGCCGTCCACAAACAGCAGGAACTGCGGGTTTTTGGCATCGTCCCACTCATCAATCTGGGTGCAGACGTGCATCCACAGCGGTTTTCCGTCCATTTCCTGCGGCACAGCCACATCCGCGCGGAACCAGTAATGCTTGTCCGGTCCGTACCAATGCATGGTGCGGCTGTCAAAGGGTTCAAACGGTGCAGGGTCTGCATCGGCATCTTCCGGGCGCAGGAAGTTGCCCGGCTTTATGAGCCAGTCGCTCGTTTCAAACTTCTGTTTTACAGAAAGCTTTTTCAGCTCATTGCAGATACCTGTGACGCGCTTGTCAAGAAAATCAATGGTGCGCATAGGTCTTTCCTTTCCCTCATAACGAGGCTTCCAGCAATTCAAAGCTGGCTGTTTTTTGCATTTTTGTTTGCGTTAGTGGAACGTATCTACACCGAAATCGTGGTATCAGCAAAATGTTATCCTGTGGCATCTCTTTGCCCCTTTAACATCAGAAAGAGTTCTTCTTGATATAGTCCAATACACGATCCACCGTGGTGAACGCCAGACCGGTCACGGTATCGGCACAGCCGTAGTACATCGCAATACGACCGGTCGCGGCATCCGTCAAGGTGGCGCAGGGGAAGGTCACGTTCGGCACGTCGCCTACACACTCATACAGCTCATGAGGAGCCAGCAGGTAATCCTTGCCGCGGTATTTTACCTTCCACGGCTCGTCAATATCCAGCAGAGCAGCACCAATGCGGTATACATAGCCGTTGCAGGTGTTGATAACACCATGGTAAATCAGCAGCCAGCCCTCATCGGTTTCAATGGGGATGGGGCCGGGGCCAATTTTCATGCTCTGCCATGCAGATTCATCGCCTTTTACAGCACCCATCATAAAGCGGTGGCGTCCCCAGTAAATCATATCTTCGCTCTGGCTGACAAAAATATCGCCGAAGGGGGTATGCCCGGTATCGCTCGGGCGGCTCATCATCATGTAGCGCCCCTGAATCTTGCGCGGGAAAAGGACACCGTTACGGTTGTACGGCAGGAAGGCATTTTCCAACTGGTGGAATGTCTTGAAGTCATCCGTCCATGCAATGCCGATGGTGGGTCCGTGGTAGCCGTTGCACCAGGTCACATAGTATTTGCCGTCCATATAGCATACACGGGGGTCATAGCGGTATTCACGGTTTGTGACCTCCGGGTCGTCCCCTACCAGATGAATCGGGGTATCCTCAATATCCCAGTGCAGACCGTCCTTGCTGAAGCCTGCGAAAATATCCATGCTGATGGACAGGCTGTCGCAGCGGAATACGCCGGCAAAGCCATCCTTGAAAGGCACAACGGCGCTGTTGAACACGCTGTTGGAACGGGCGTTGCCGTCACGACCGATGATGGGGTTTGCATCATAGCGCCAGAAAGGGGTGCGGGTGTTTGCAGGCGGTTCCTGCCACGGAATATTGGGCAGTGCGCTGCCGATGATTTTAGCCATACTTGATTCTCCTTGTGTACTTAAAATAAATCGGGAGCGGGAACTCAGCGTCCCGCTCCCGAAGGTTTTCCTGCCAGCAGGGATAGTATTTGGACTTTTAAAGATTACTTATTGGTAGCCATGAAAGCGTCAACCTGGCTCTGTGCCTCAGCAACGATCTTGTCAAAGCCGGCAGCGCGCAGTTCTTTCATCATCTGGGGAACCATGACTTCGGGATCAGCAGTACCGGTCAGCAGCTCGCCCTTGTAACGCTCTGCAATCTGGATGCAGTTTGCCAGTTCATCAGCGATGGAGGTGGTGTCGAGAGTGAAACCAAGCAGGACAGAAGGCTCAGCCTTTTCGTTCAGCTCTTTAACTTCGTCGAACTGGTTGAAATCGAAATCGTCGGTCGGGGTGATAGCGAAGAAGCTGCCCTGGGTGTAACCGGCCATAGACCAATCCGCGTTGTTCTTATGGACGAAGGTTTTGCTGTCATCGGTGTAATCCCAGTTGTCGCCCTGAACGCCGTAGTAGAACAGGTCACGGACGTAGGTGTCGGTGTTTACCAGCTGCAGGAATTGCAGTGCTTTTTCGGGATAGGCGCAGTTAGCGGAGATGCAGTTCATAGAGCCGCGGACAGTTTCATTGGAAACGATGGTCGGGCCCCACTTCTGGGCAACGCACTCAACGCCGAGCTGCGGACCCCAGGAAGTGATTGCCGCACCGGACCAGCCCTGTGCAATGGAGCAAGCCTTGTAGTTTGCATCTTCGGGACGGGTTGCAGCGTCAGAGTTGATGATACCTTCGTTGTACCACTCATGGAAGGTTTTCAGAATCTGCTTCATGTCATCCTGCTCAACAGTAGCAACAACCTTACCCTCGCTGTCATCATAGCGCACACCCAGGGGATACAGACCGGCGCCAAGCTGGTCATACATATAGGACTGGTAGCCGCCGCCGTTTTTGTTCAGAGGGAAGGAAGCCTCGCCGTCAGTGTCCTTGATAGCCTTCAGGGGCGCAGTCAGTTCATCCAGGTCGGTGATGCCCAGCTCCTTGGTATAGTCATAGCCGGCAGCCTCGATCTTTGCCTTATCCCAGACAACGTACTCGCTCTGAGAAGAATCCTTGTAGGTAGGCACACCATAAACACGTCCGCCCACTTCGCAGGCTTTCCAATAATCTTCCGGAACGGAAGCGTACAGTTCAGGAGCCGCTTCCTTGACCATATCGGTGATATCCAGGAAAGCACCGGTATTGACGTCGTTGTTATAGGTGTTGACGTTGGTGAACAGGATGTCGTATTCACCGCTGGTGTTCACAATAACATTGCGGCGGGTGTCCCAGTCGCCCCAGGAGATAACCTCCATGTCGATGTTGACGCCGATCTTATCTTCCAGATACGGGTTAATCTGTGCCAGCCATGCATCGTAGTTAGAAGGCATGCCAGAACCAACGGCCACCCATTTCAGGGTGACGACGTCCTTGGAGGGAGCAGCCGTAGGAGCAGCCGTAGAGGTGCTGCTGCCATCGGTGCCGGTGGAGGCAGAAGAGGAACTGCCGCCGCAGGCTGCCATGCTGAGGGCCATGGAACCGGCCATGCCCAGCGCAAGCACTTTGTTGAACTTTTTCATCTGTTTTTCTCCTTTGCTTGTGTAAAGTTGTGTATCTTCATTCCCCTTATAGGGGAACAGAACCAAATGTGGTGGGAAAATTGAATGGGCTTATTTGTTAGCATCGATGTTCTTATACAGTGTTTTTCTTTTTCAGAGTCTTTCTCTTAGCCCTTAACCGCACCAACCGTCAGACCGGAAATAAAGTACTTCTGGAAGACGGATACGCGCACGCAATGGGAATGACGATAATGATTGCGATTGCCATACGAACGGATTCGGACGGCATCGAGTTACGGTACTGCTGCAGACTCAGACCTGCGCTGGGGTTATTGGCGATGTACTCCAGGTTCTTCATCATGTTGTTCAGCAGTGCCTGCAAGGATACCAGCTTGGAATCCGAAATATACAGGGCGGACTGGAACCAGTCATTCCAGTAGCCGAAGGTCAAAAACAGCGCAATTGTGGCAAAAACAGGCTTGGAGATGGGCACCACGATACGCCAGAAAATTTTCATCTGGGATGCGCCGTCAATCTTTGCCGACTCAATGATGGAATCCGGTACCGTTGTTCGGAAGAAGGTCTTGCAGATAATAACATTGAAGCTGCTCATCGCCAGCGGCAGAATCAGACACCAGATGGTGTTGTTCAAACGCAGCATATTGGCAACAACCACATAGTTTGCAACCATGCCGCCATTGAAAATCATCGGGATGAACACCATCCAAGTGAAGAAGCCTTTGAGTTTATAGTTCGGGCGGGAAAGCACATAGCCAATCATTGTGGTCAGCAGCACACCCAGCACCGTACCCATAACCGTGACCACCACGGAAATTATGAGTGAATTAAAAATCGTTCCGCGTTCATTCCAAAGGAACGTGTACGCCGCCGTGGAATATGTATCCGGGAAAAGCCTGTACCCGTACTTTGTGATAGATCCGTGGAGGAAACGGAAATCATAAAGACGTAGAACACCGGAAACAGACAGACGAAGGAAAGCAGTACAAACAGAATGTTAAAGCAGGCATTCGTTGTCGGCTTAATCTGGTTTAAGCGGAACGCCGCACGAGCTTCCTCTTTTTCCAGCTTTTTTTCTTCGGCCTTTATCTTATGCTTTTCTGCCAGAGTCATTTGTGTGTTCTCCCTTCATCAAATAATCGCGCTTTCTTCATCAATCTTGGAAACGATGAAGTTGGCAACCAGAACGGTCGCGCAGCAGCATGCACCTGGAACAAACCTGCGGCAGCAGTTCTGCCGATTGTCACATTGCTCTGCAAAGCCTGGTAGACATAGGTGTCAAATGTGCTGGCAACGTTGTACAGTGAGTTGGGAACACCCTGCGTAACCTGATAGAACAAGCCGAAATCGGAATAGAAGATGTGGCCGACATTCAGAATGAACATCATAACGATGATGGGTTTCAGTGCCGGCAGTGTAATATATTTGGTCTGCTGCCACTTGGTCGCGCCGTCCAGCGTTGCCGCCTCGTACAGCGTACTGTCAATGCCGGTAATACTTGCAAGGTAGACAACCATATTATAGCCCATGGATTTCCAGACCTGCATGAAAGTCAAAATCAGCGGCCACCATTTTGGCTGAGAATACCACATGATTTTATCGCCGCCGAAAAACTGTATGATAGTGTTCATCAAGCCCTTGTCGGGGTTCAGGAAGGCGTAGACAAAGTAGCTGACAACAACCCACGAAAGGAAGTACGGGAAGAACATCATGGTCTGGTATGCTTTAGAAGCGATTCGGCTGTAAATCTGGTTAATCAGCACAGCCAATGTAACCGGAATTACAATGTTCAATACGATAAATAAGATGTTATATAACAGCGTATTGCGCAGCAGCATGGTAAAGGTGTTGCTGGTAAGAAAGAATTTGAAGTTATCAAATCCTGCCCAGTCACTGTGAAATAAGCTGTAAAGGAAACCCCTTCCCGGAGTGATCTTGAAATTCTTGAACGCAATAATCAGACCGAACATAGGCAGGTAGCAAAAGACCGCATACCAGATGGCTGCCGGAAGCCCCAGCAGTGTCAGCTCCGTGTCATCACTCGTCCAACGTTTGCGGCGTGGCTTCGTTGAAGTTGAAACTGCCGGCTTATCCTTTTTCATAGAATGTGCCCCTTTCTTTTGGCGAGCAAGTGTTAACAGCCGCCAGCATTTCGTGCTAACTAAGCGTTAACTCCATAGTTGGCATTCGTTGCCATTTGTTAGTCAAATATTAACATTTACTTTTGTACCTGTCAATCGTCATTTTGCACAAATCGCGCACCGTTTCATTGTATTCGTGCATATCAACGGTTTTCGCATTGTTTTTTTGTGCAAGATGGCCAACATTTTCAACATCAAACATTAGCAAAAGTTAACTTTTCGTGTTGCTTTTCTCTTATGATTTTTGCTATACTTACTATAAACTCAAAAAACGGAGGCTTTCTTTCATGAGCAAACCAACCATGCAGGATATTGCTGATGCTCTTTCTGTTTCCAGAATCACCGTATGGAAAGCGCTAAGCAACCGTCCCGGCGTTTCGGATTCTATGCGTGCCCAAATCCATCAAAAAGCCACCGAGATGGGCTATTTCCACACTCCCTCTCAGGATACCACTGCGACCGTCTCTGCTCAACTGCTCCCCACACACGCACCGTAGCGGTAGCCGTGTGCCGACCGGAGTCCTCTCTTTTCTGGATGCAGATTATCCATCAGATTGCCAAAGATCTTTCCGAGCATAATGTCAACCTCATGTACACATATCTTCCCACAAATTACAAAGCGGGCTATGTGTTGCCGGAGCCTTTGACAAACGGTACAGTAGATGGTGTCATTGTACTGAACACGTACTCTGCGCCCTTGCTGCGGCTGTTATCCTCTTTACCTATACCAAAGGTTTTTCTGGACACGGTTCCTTCTGTCCCCTATAACCAGTTACATGGGGATCTGCTCATTATTGAGGGTCGCGACCTTATCCGGCAGATTACAAGCAATCTGCTCCGTCATGGATGCCGAAAGCTCAGTTTCATAGGCGATGTAGAATATGCCCAGACAAACAAAGAACGCTACGAGGGATTTCTGGATGCGCTGCATGAGCATGGGATCATTCCAAACCCCAGTCTTTACCTTACCGGGTCATTGGGTCTTCGTACCCATTATGAGGAAATCAGTCACTTTCTGGACTTTTTGCCAACCATGCCGGACGGTATCGTCTGTGCCAGCGACTATATTGCTCATTTCATCCAGCGTTATCTTGAAGAAAAAGGGATAGACCCTGAAGGACGTATCGTACTGACGGGCTTTGACAACAACAGCGAATATTTGAACGTTGCCGACCGTATTACAACAGTCGATGTAAAGCCGAAAACCATCGGTTCTCGCTTGGCCGCCAAGATTCTTTTTGTGATAGAACACCCGAAAGCGGCGCCCGAAGTCAGTTACGTTTCTTCCGAAGTGCTTTACCGCGGCGTGCTGGCATCCGATCCAAAAGCTTCAAATCCTGACGAGTCTATTCTATAAAGCAATCAGCTACATGGTTTTTTCACCAAATAAATAGCAGGACATCCGCGGTTTTGAGGTGATCCCAAAAAGTCAGGGCCATATTTTGAAGTAAAAATTGTTCAAGCAGCCGAAAGGGCTTGTTGTCTGTGAATTGCAGGCGGCAAGCCCTTTCGTTTTGCTCTGATTCTGCGGTTGTTGTAGTAATCCAGATATTCGACGAGTTCCTATTTGAAGTGCTCCATGGACTGAAATTTTTCCAGATATATAAGCAGATTGATATATGCCTACCGGCTGGCAGCTCTTGTCAGCCCCTGCATAGTCCGCAGAGAAGTATCCTGTGTCATATATAAAGTAATCTTCTTGTTTGTACAAAGTTTTTCCAACGGGTGCAGAAATAATGCCGCGCTTGCCATAATCTGTCCCCCCATGCAGAGCGTGTCCGGACAGAATGCTTCGATCTGCGGCTGCAATGCATCGCACAGCTGTTCACCAAAGCACCGGAAACAGGCTTTGGCCCGTTCGTCCCCGGCGGCGATGCGTTCAGCAAGCGCACGACCATCCAGCGGCACCCCCAGCATCTCGCCGGACAGCTTTTCCAGCCCCCGCCGGGAAATATAGTCGTCTACGCAGCTGTCCCGAAACGGTGCATTATAAAAATATCCGTTTGGCGGCACACCGGGTGTACCTTCTTCAGCCAGAAATCCGTTCACCCCAAATGCACTGCCGCAGCCGGTTCCCACTGCTACAAACAGAGCTCGCCCGGCTTGCGTCGCCTGACCAAAGGCCATTTCCCCCAACGCAAAGGCCGCTGCATCATTGATGAATTGAATTTTTTGCTCCAGCAAGCCGCTGATTTCGGAGAATGCTCGGCGCAGATTGCAGCCGTACAGTGCATCGTATTTGTCCAGCCTTGTAAAAGCAGATGCCGTTTTTATAGTCAAACGGTCCGGGAAACGCAAGATCAATTTCAATGGGAACAGCATTTTCCGGGCAGATACTGCTAAAAATCCAACCAAAGTTTTCAAGCAACGTTTGCCTGTCCGCGCCGGCCATTGCCGGGAAATGGCGGACAGGTGCCAGAAAATTTCCTCTTTTATCCAGAGGTGCAGCCTTGATTTCCGTACCGCCCACATCCAGACACAGATACACTTCCTGCATTTTATCTCCCCCGGTTGATTTCAATATTAAAACTGCTCCGGCTTGCCGGATAATAGCTTTCGCTGTATTCCACCGCAATACCGTTCTGGCTATAGCCGGTCGAGACAATATAGACTGTCGGTTCAAAAGGCGACAGTTTAAGCTCTGCCGCGACCTCTGCCGGGGGCATACGCACATCCAGTCGCTGAGAGGTTCGCATGACGGTCAGCCCGCGACTGTCCAGCATTTCGTAAAAGGATGCATCCGTAAAGTTTTGTTCTTCCATTTCCGGGAAAAGGCGTACCGGCACATACACCGTTGTATACACAATGGGGCAACCGTTATACATACCTTCCAGCCAGCGCAGCCGAACCATCCGGGTCACGCGTTCCCCCTCGGCAAGACCCAGTGCTTTGGCGGCAAGCTTGCCCGGTTTTTCTTTTTGCAGTGCCAGCACGCTGGTGTGCAGGTGGTTGTGCCGTTCCCGGCTTTCTTCCTGATAGCCGATCAAGAACCGCGTGGATTCGTGCTGTATTTTTGGTTCTGTCACATAGGTGCCGCTGCCCTTGACCCTTGTCAGGCGTCCTTCCTGTTCAAGCAGGTTCAGCGCCTGACGCACCGTGGGGCGGCTTACCCCCATAGAAACAGATAGCTCGTTTTCTGTGGGAATGCGGGTGTTCGGCGGGTATTCCCCGTTCTGTATCCGATCCCTCAACTGCTGTACAATCTGAAGATATCGCGGCTGCGGCATACTATATCCAACCTCCCTGCTGATGTGCCGTGTCCGGTGTTCTCCGCACAAAAACATTGTCACAGCGCAGATTTATACCGCACACCACTTCTGAATCAAGTATACCATGCAGGCGGCAATTTGTAAAGATGTAATTACTAATTTAATTTTATTCAGAAATGTATTGACATTTATCCCGCTTCCGTGTATGTTGATTATATCGTACAAAATATCCGAAAGCAGGTGCCTTTTATGCCGAATCCCTCTACTTACCCTTACCGGCGCTTCCCCACCATACAGGCCGGCGCCGCCGACCATGCTGCACGGGGAACCGATGCCGTAAAACAGGAACTGCACGCCCTGTGTGCAGGCAGCAGCAAAACCGTTGTGACGGTTGAATGCTACCCCGGTACCGATCAAGCGGAGATCCTTGCGCTGTTCCCGCACGCTGAACTTATCATTCATGCAGATGATCTGGCAATCCAACCCGCTGAGCTGGATGCAAAAATCGAACACGAACTGACGGACGACCCTGTGTTCGGCATCATGACCACCTGGCAGATGAAAAATTTTTACCCGGAAGAAGCACTGTGTGCCGCCCGGGGAAAAATTGATGCCGTAACGGATGGTCTGGTACTGGTTTACGGTGTCGGTGCCTCTCTTGTGGAACGTGCAGACATCACCATCTATGCGGACATTACGCGGTGGGAAATTCAGCTCCGTTTCCGCAAAGGGCAGGACAACTGGCATACAGCCATGCATGACCTGCCGCAGCGCGCAAAATATAAGCGCGGCTATTTTGCCGAATGGCGCTGGGGCGACCGGATCAAGGACAAACTGCTGCCGGTTTTTGACTATTATCTCGATACCACATCAGCCGGCAACCCTGCCATTGTGCCGGGTACCGCTTACCGTGATGCACTATCCAAAGCTGCGGCGCAGCCGTTCCGCATGGTGCCTTACTTTGACCCGGGCGTTTGGGGCGGCGACTGGATGAAAACGCATTTTGACCTGCCCGAAAACGGCAGCAACTATGCTTGGAGCTTTGACGGCGTTCCGGAGGAAAACAGCCTGCTGCTGGATTTCGGTTCCTGTGTTGTGGAAACACCGGCGCTCAACCTTGTCTATGCGCACCCGCGTGAGCTTCTGGGTGACTGTGTTCATGCACGCTTCGGCAAGGAATTTCCCATTCGTTTTGATATGCTGGACACCATGCACGGCAGAACCTTTCGCTTCAGGTTCACCCCCTGACCGAATACATTCAGAGCCATTTCCATATGCACTATACACAGGATGAGAGCTACTATCTTCTGGATGCTGCCGGCGAAGCCCTTGCGTCTATCTGGGCATTAAAGCCGGTACAAAGCCGG
>ENA-OQAA01000608-OQAA01000608.1-human-gut-metagenome-genome-assembly--contig:-NODE-608-length-23452-cov-4.096463_pt1 | contig 23452 bp, 25 predicted proteins | sample MGYA00242489_ERZ504515 | MGnify/ENA primary metagenome ERZ504515 (study PRJEB26092, sample SAMD00036237) | human gut metagenome | host: Homo sapiens | study: EMG produced TPA metagenomics assembly of... | reverse complement strand
CCGGAGAATCCGAAGGATGAGGATAAAGCAGTTCAGACAGGAGACAACGGCGTATCACCGATCATTCCGCTTGCAGGTTGATGTTAGCGGCAGGAGCGGCAGTCGTAGCTCTTCGCAAAAAAGAAGACTAATCTGAATATTTGAACAGTCTGAAAAACAGATCGGATAGCATAAAGATTGTCTTGATAAAAAGCAAAAAATGAAACAAAACCAGAGGCGCCGCGCTATGCGGCGTCTCTTTCTGTATAACGAATGGCGCGGGCTGAACTGCTACATATTTATAATCAGGTATCAAATAAAGATAGGAAAAGAAATAAAAATCGGTTATAATAAGTATAAGAAGGTTGACTGGTGGAGCAAATAAAAATGGATAGATATTTGAAATGAATGCTTATGAACGATTGATTTCGTGGAATAAAGGATAATGTTCATAAAATACAAATTTAAGGTATTGGAAAGTATGATTTTTAATAATAGAGAGTTGGTAAAAGAGGTGGTATATCTATGACAACAAGAGAGTTAGTGAGTCAATATGTTGAAGTGCTCTGTAAAATATACGGAAAACATTTGAAAACAGTTATTCTGTATGGTTCTTATGCAAGGGGCGATTATACAAAGGACTCGGATATAGATTATTATGGTGCTTTTGGATTTAAGTGATATAGACATTAAAAAGTATCGTCATGAGTTATCTGGTGCAACCTATGATTTTAATATGGATTATGATGTAGATATTAAGCCGATAGCAAAGAATCAAGAGCATTTTAATAAGTGGGTAGAAGTGTATCCGTTTTATTCAAATGTGGCAAGTGAGGGGGTAAAGTTATTTGACGCAGCATAATGAAAAAGGCACAAGGCGAGATTTGGTTCTATATAGGTTGGAAGTTGCTAAAAGTGATATAAAATCAGCAAAAATTCTTTTAGATGCAGGAGAATGCAGGGGAGCGAATAACAGAGCCTATTATGGAATTTATCATGCTATTTCAGCTATTCATGCTTTAGATGGAAACGCATATAAGAGGCATAAGGATGCCCTTGCAAATTTTAATAAAAATTATATCAAGACAGAAATCTTCCCAAGAATTTTGGGAAGGAAAATTGCTGAGGCTGAAGAAATACGACATGCCAGCGATTATGATGACTTCTATATAGCGACTAGAGAAGAAGCTGAGGAACAAATTGACACAGCAGTAGAATTGGTTGAAAAAATAGAAGAATACGTCTTGAAAGAGATGGGATAATCGTTTTTGTATCATTCATGAAATATCTATGGAGATTTTTGAAGAGCAAAATGCATTGTGGGTATTAGAAGATACTGATATATATAAATATAGACTTATAGAATTGTGACAAAATAATATATTATTATCCTACACAGAAAGTGATATCGTTTGCATAAGCGCGGAGGTATCACTTTTTCGTTTGTGTTATAATCTGATATATAAAAATAAGAATAAAGAAAAGGAGACTGTTGCTATGAGATACATAGAAGAAAGGTGTTTTGATATGAAAGAAAACAAACGAACAATTTCTGTAGATTAACTTCTTTTTTGTAAAGATTGTGAAAATGAAACACTGTTTCTACATACGAAAAGACTCTATGCAGACAACGAAGAATATCTCTGTTATCCTCTAAACATTCTATTGTGAAATTACAGTGCAAATTGTCCGTAAAATGTGTTACACTTCTAATACAGCAAAAAATAGCTTTTGATTTATCACCGCAGGCTGATCGGTTTCTATAATGGCAGAACGATGAGCGCGGCGGAGCTGATAGGCTGATTTTTGTATGCTGTGTTGATATAGGAGGGAACGACTGTGGAAGCGTATACAAGTTTTGCGTATGTTTATGATACATTTATGGATAATGTTCCTTATGGCGAATGGGCGAGGCACATCCGCGAGAAGCTTTGCGAACATGGCGTGACAGACGGGATCGTGCTCGACCTCGGATGCGGAACAGGAACGATGACGGAACGGCTTGCCGGATATGGATACGATATGATAGGGGTCGATAATTCGGAGGAAATGTTAGAACTTGCGATGGAAAAGAAAACGGAGTCAGGATATGATATCCTCTATCTGCTTCAGGATATGCGCGGGTTTGAGCTGTACGGAACCGTTCGGGCGGTCGTAAGCGTCTGCGATTCCGTTAACTATATAACAGAACCAGACGAACTGGAAGAAGTCTTCCGACTTGTAAACAATTACCTTGATCCGAAAGGGATTTTTTTATTTGACTTCAATACTGTTCACAAATACCGCGATGTGATCGGTGACAGTACGATCGCGGAAGACCGCGGCGTGTGCAGCTTTATTTGGGATAACAGATACTATGAGAAAGAACAGATCAACGAGTACGATCTGACGCTGTTTATCGCGGAAGATTTTAACCCTATGGAAAATGCATATGTTTCAGAAAGAACGGCAGATTCGGAAGATGCTCTGCTTTCAGAAGAAGGAGCGGGTGACTTGGAAGATACTATGTTTTCAGAAGAAGAGGGTGGCGAAAACGGAAGTTATATCGGAGATATACGGAGACGCATTATCAAAGAGGGTATACGCTTGCGAGATACAAGAACTTCTGGAACGTGCAGGTCTTGTATTTATAGAGGCTTACGATGCGGATACGAAAGAGACGCCGAACGATACGAGCGAGAGAATATGCGTGATCGCCCGTGAAAACGGAAAATAAACAGAATGAGTAATAATAAAATAACGATAAATTCATGATAAATAAACAGAGCAAGCGACAAAAAGAAAATAGAATGAAGTAATGATAAAATAAAACAGAACAGGAGAAAGATTGATGAAAGATTATATTGTAAGAGCATCTGCGGCGAATGCACAGATCCGCGCATTTGCGGCAGTGACAACAGAACTGACAGAGGAGGCTCGCAAGCGTCATGAGACAAGTCCTGTCGCAACGGCGGCTCTCGGAAGACTGCTCACAGGCGGAGCAATGATGGGAAGCATGATGAAAAATGACACAGATATGCTGACGATACAGATCAAATGTTCCGGTCCGATCGGAGGTCTTACAGTGACAGCGGACAGCAAAGGGAATGTCAAAGGTTATGTGCATGAACCGAATGTGATTCTTCCTCCGAAAAACGGAAAACTCGATGTAGGCGGAGCGCTCGGACAGGGCGTAATGACGGTGATAAAAGACATGGGGCTTAAAGAGCCGTATTCAGGACAGACGATTCTTCAGACAGGGGAAATCGCGGAAGATCTGACGTATTATTTCGCTACGTCAGAACAGGTTCCGTCTTCCGTAGGGTTGGGCGTTCTCATGGAAAAAGACAATACGGTGCGCTGTGCAGGCGGATTCATTGTGCAGGTAATGCCGTTTATCGAAGATGAAGTGTTGAACAAACTGGAAGAAAATATTCAGAACATCCGATCTGTAACTTCTATGCTCGATCATGGACATACGCCGGAAGAAATGCTTGCGCAAGTATTAGAAGGACTTGATCTTGAGATTACAGATACGATGCCTGCAAAATTTTATTGCAACTGTTCAAAGAAGCGGATCGAAAAGGCAATTATCAGCATCGGTAAAAAAGATATTCAGTCAATGATCGATGATGGAAAAGATATCGAAGTAAAATGTCATTTCTGTAATGAAGCATATAATTACACTGTAGACGAGCTGAAAGAATTACTGAAAAAAAGCAGATAAGGCAGAAAATCAGGCAAAACAGTTATTACGGATGAAGATAGAAAATAGAGTAAGACGGCTTGTGCCGATGATGGGGAAACCAGAAAAGCCGGGAGCGGAAAGGTGGAGTTAAAGATGAGACATGGTTTTGTGAAAGTAGCGGCTGCCACGCCTGATATTCGAGTGGCAGATGTGGAATATAATACAGAACAGATATGCAGGGCGATCGATCAGGCATATGAAAAAGGGGCGAAGATCGTCGCATTTCCCGAATTATGCGTAACAGGATATACATGCGGAGATCTTTTTACGCAGAACGTTTTGCTGAACGCGGCATACGGCGCAGTGAAAAAGATTGCAGGGCATACAAAAGGCAAAAACATTCTGGCGTTTGTGGGAATGCCGCTTACAGAAGGCGGGAAGCTTTATAACACGGCGGCGGCAGTCAACGATGGAAAAGTGATCGGATTTACAACGAAAACATTTCTTCCCAATTACGGAGAGTTTTACGAGATGCGTCAATTCACTCCGGGACCGGACAGTGTGAGGTGGATTCAGTTTGACGGAGAAAAGGTTCCTTTCGGGCCGAAGATCCTGTTTCAGGATGATGAGACGGCGGATCTTATAGTAGGCGCGGAAATATGCGAAGACGTCTGGTCTCCTGTTCCTCCGAGTATTGAGGAGGCTTTGGCAGGAGCGACGATCATTGTCAACTGTTCTGCAAGTGACGAAACGGTCGGAAAAGGAAGTTACAGAACCCGTCTGATCGCAGGTCAGTCCGCGCGCCTGATCGCGGGATATGTCTATGCGAACGCGGGAGAAGGAGAGTCAACGACGGATCTCGTTTTCGGAGGACATAATATCATTGCGGAAGACGGAACGATCCTCCGGCAGTCAGAACGTTATAAAAACGAGATCATTTATTCAGAGATCGATCTTGAAAAAATTGTAGGAGAGAGACGTAAAAATACGACGTTTTCACCGGAAAAGCTAAATTGCGGTTGTCCGGTAGTTGTGCCGTTTCATGTGGGAATATGCGATACTGTTCTTACGAGAAACTTTTCACAGCATCCGTTCGTGCCGTCTGACGAGGCGGCGCGAGCGCATATTTGTGACGAAATCTTGACAATTCAGGCAATGGGTCTGAAAAAAAGGTTGTCGCATACGAATGCAAAATCAGCGGTTGTCGGCATTTCGGGCGGTCTGGATTCTACATTGGCTCTGCTTGTCACGGCAAAGGCGTTCGATATGCTGGGACGGGATAAAAAAGAGATTATTGCGGTTACGATGCCGTGCTTTGGGACAACAGACCGCACATATAATAATGCGTGTGAGATGACGAGACAGACCGGAGCGACGTTGATTGAAGTGCCGATCGGAGAAGCGGTGAACGTTCATTTCAGAGATATCGGACATGATCCCGATGTGCATGATGTAACTTATGAAAATGCACAGGCAAGAGAGCGGACTCAGGTGCTTATGGATATTGCGAATCGGGAAGCCGGTATGGTGATCGGAACAGGCGATATGTCGGAGCTTGCTTTAGGGTGGGCGACATATAACGGAGATCACATGTCTATGTACGGCGTCAATGCGTCTGTACCGAAAACGCTTGTGCGTCATCTTGTTCAGCATGCGGCGGATACAACAGAAAATGAATCATTAAGACAGGTGCTTTATGATGTGCTTGATACGCCTGTAAGTCCTGAACTTCTTCCGCCGAAAGACGGAGACATAGCACAGAAAACAGAAGATCTTGTCGGACCGTACGAACTGCATGACTTTTACCTTTATTATATGCTCCGCTTCGGTTTCTCACCGGAGAAAATTTTTACTTTGGCGGTGAATGCGTTTGCAGGCGTTTATGAAAAAGAGACGATTTTGAAATGGCTGAAAATATTTTATCGTAGATTTTTCTCGCAGCAGTTCAAACGTTCTTGTCTGCCGGACGGACCGAAAGTCGGAAGCGTAGCTCTTTCGCCGCGAGGCGACTGGAGAATGCCAAGCGACGCATGCGCGGCGTTATGGCTGAAAGAGTTGGAACAACTGCAATAACTGTAAATAACAGGAATAACCGGAAACAACAAGGATAGATAGAAACAACAGGAATCATCGGAACATCTCTTTGGGAAACGAGGTGTTGACGGAACTGTTATATAAAATGAGTGGGAAAGTGTGAGAATATATGAAACTGATCAAGACAGAAGAAGCGGTCGGAAGTGTACTCTGCCATGACATTACACAAATCATTCCCGGCGTTGTAAAAGACGCAGTTTTCCGAAAAGGGCATGTGGTAACGCAAGAGGATATTCCGGTACTGCTCTCGGTTGGAAAAGAGCATCTGTATGTATGGGAGAAACAAGAAGGAATGCTTCATGAAAACGAGGCGGCGGAAGTTTTAAGACGAGTATGTCAGGGGAGATTTCTGAAAGCGTCAAAGCCGAAAGAAGGGAAGATTGAGCTGACGGCGGAAACAGACGGACTGCTTAAAGTTGATAAAGAAAAACTGAACGCGGTAAATGGGTTAGGACAAATCGTGATCGCATCACGCCACGGGAATTTTCCTGTGAAAAAAGGAGACAAGGTCGCAGGAATGCGTGTCGTACCTCTCGTGATCGAAGAAGAAAAGATGGAACAGGTTAACCGGATGTGCGGAAACGAACCGATTTTTACGATTCTGCCGTTTTGTCAGATGAAAGCGGCGGTCGTGACAACCGGAAGCGAAGTGTATCACGGAAGGATCGAAGATAAATTTACTCCTGTTGTAAAAGAAAAACTAAGAGAGTGCGGTATGGAAGTAATCGGCGATACTCTTTGCAGTGACGATGCCGATATGGTTACAGAAGCTGTGAAAAAGTGGATCGAACAGGGGGCGGAACTGGTTGTCTGCACCGGAGGAATGAGCGTCGATCCTGATGACCGTACACCTCTTGCAATCCGAAATGCGGCAGATGAAGTGATCACTTATGGAGCTCCGGTTTTACCCGCGCGATGTTTATGCTCGCATATGCAGGAAAAGTTCCGATCATGGGACTCCCGGGATGCGTAATGTATGCAAAACGGACGATATTCGATCTGATACTGCCGAGAATTGCGGCGGGGGAACGGCTGAAAGCAGAAGATTTTACCGCGCTCGGAGAAGGCGGTTTGTGTTTGAACTGTCCGGTGTGTACTTTCCCGAACTGCAGTTTCGGAAAATAGGAAGAAAAATAAATCATAAAAGGAATGAGAGGAAAATTTTCGGAGGTAGTAAAATGAGAACCGGTATACAGGAAGAATTAGAATTGTATATGAGTAAATCTGTGGCGCAGGCATCAAACAGAGAGATTTATGAAGCGTTGCTTTTGTTTGTGCAGAAACTGGCGGCAGGAAAAGAAAGAGCTGCAGGGAAAAAGAAGCTTTATTACATTTCGGCAGAGTTTTTGATCGGAAAATTGTTGTCAAACAATATGATCAATCTCGGTATTTATGATGAAGTAAAAGAAATGCTCTTTCAAAACGGAAAAGATATATGTCAGATCGAGGAGGTTGAGCCGGAGCCATCTCTTGGAAACGGAGGGCTTGGGAGACTGGCGGCATGTTTTCTTGATTCGATCGCAACACTCGGACTGCCCGGAGACGGGATCGGACTGAATTATCACCTCGGCCTGTTCAAACAGGAGTTTAAAGACCATCTTCAAAAAGAGCTTCCGAATCCGTGGATTGAGAAACAGTCATGGCTGACAAAAACGGATGTTGTCTATCCGGTTTCTTTCAGAGGATTGAAAGTTAATGCAAGAATGTACGATATCGCAGTGACGGGATATCATGATCAGACAAACAAACTGCACCTTTTTGACATCGATTCTGTTGATGAGGGAATCGTGGAAGACGGAATTCATTTTGATAAAGAAGATATCGCAAAAAATCTGACGTTGTTTTTATATCCTGATGACAGCGATGAAAAAGGAAGCTTCTGCGCATTTATCAGCAGTATTTCATGGTAAGCAGCGCCGCACAGATGATCTTGGATGAATGTGTGCAAAAAGGAAGTACATTGTATGATCTGCCGGATTATGCTGTCATCCAGATCAACGACACTCATCCTACAATGGTCATTCCCGAACTGATCCGGCTTCTTGTGGAAAGATGGCTTGATATCGATGAAGCGATCGATGTCGTATCCCGTACATGCGCGTATACGAATCATACGATTTTGGTAGAAGCGCTTGAAAAATGGCCGATCGGATATTTAAAAAAGGTTGTGCCGCAGCTCGTTCCGATCATTGAGATACTTGATGATAAAGTTCGCAGAAGATTCAGCGATGAATCAACAGCCATCATAGACAGAAACGATACTGTTCATATGGCGCATATCGACATTCATTACGGATTCAGCGTTAACGGAGTGGCGGCGCTTCATACGGATATCTTAAAACAATCGGAACTGAATCATTTTTATAAAATCTATCCTGATAAATTCAATAATAAAACAAACGGGATTACGTTCCGCAGATGCTTCTTCACTGCAACCCGCGTCTTACGGCGCTGCTTGATGAAACAATCAAAGACGAGTATAAAGAAGATGCCTCTAAACTTGTCAAACTGCTTGAATACAAAGACGACGAGACTGTTTTGAAACGCCTTTTAGAAATTAAAAAAGAAAATAAAAAAGATCTTGCCGCGTATCTGAAAGAGACACAGGCAATAGAGATAGACGCAGATACGATTTTCGATATTCAGGTAAAAAGACTTCACGAGTATAAACGGCAGCAGTTAAATGCACTGTATATTATTGATAAATATTTGGAGATCAAGGAGGGGATTCTTCCGAAAACTCCGATCACAGCGATCTTCGGGGCGAAAGCGGCTCCGGCATATGTGATCGCAAAGGATATCATTCATCTTATACTTTGCCTGCAGGAGATCATTAATAATGATCCGGAAGTAAGTCCTTATCTGAAAGTTGTCATGGTAGAGAATTATAATGTGACAAAGGCTGAAAAACTGATTCCTGCATGTGATATATCCGAGCAGATCTCTCTTGCGTCAAAAGAGGCAAGCGGCACGGGGAATATGAAGTTTATGTTAAACGGTGCAGTCACTCTCGGTACAGAGGACGGGGCAAACGTAGAGATACATGAACTTGTAGGAGACGATAATATTTTCGTGTTCGGAGCGTCAAGCGACGAAGTAATCGAACATTATAAAAAAGCGGATTATTCGGCAAAAGATTATTATAAAAAGAATCCGAAGATCAAAGCGGCGGTTGATTTCATTACAGGAAAACAGATGATGAAGATCGGATGCAAAGAAAGTCTGGAGCGTCTGCAAAAAGAGCTGATAGGAAAAGACTGGTTTATGACATTTCTTGATTTTGATGCGTACAAAAAGGCGAAAGACAAGGCGCTGGCGGCGTATACAGATCAAAAGGAATGGGCGAAAAAGATGCTTGTCAATATTGCCGAAGCAGGCTACTTCTCATCAGACAGAACGATTGAACAGTATAATAGAGATATTTGGAAATTAACCAGATCATAAGATTAAAGAAAAATATTAGTAAAACGGTATATTGATGAAAAGGGGGATGGTTATGGAACGGGCAAGCGGCGTGCTGCTTCCGATATTTTCACTGCCGTCAAAATATGGAATCGGATGTTTTTCAAAAGAAGCCTATCAATTTATTGACAGGCTTAAGGCGGCAGGGCAAAGTTACTGGCAGATTCTTCCGTTAGGGCCGACCGGATACGGAGATTCTCCGTATCAGTCTTTTTCTACATTTGCAGGCAATCCGTATTTTATCGATCTTGAAACGCTTACAGGAGAAGGTTTGTTGACAGCGCAGGAGTGCGAATACGGCTGTGAGGGAATACGGGAAGATAAGATAGATTATGAAAAAATATATAAGACACGGTTTCAAATACTTGAGAAAGCGTTTTCGCGTTTTGGAGAAAATGACGAATACCGCGCATTTGTTTCGGAAAATCAATTTTGGCTGGAAGATTATAGCTCTATATGGCGATCAAAGACCGAAACGGCGGCGTGAGTTGGAATGAATGGGAAGAACCGCTTAAAAACAAAGAGTCACAGGCGATTGAAAATGCAAAAGCAGAGCTGTCGCGTCAGATTGCCTTTTACAAATTTCAGCAATATGAATTTGACAGACAGTGGAAACGCCTTCGCTCTTATGCGAACGAAAACGGCATAGAGATTATCGGAGATATTCCGATCTATGTTGCGTTTGACAGCGCGGATACATGGTCGGCGCCGGAGATGTTCCGTTTTAATGACGCTCTTGAACCGATCGATGTTGCGGGATGTCCGCCGGATGGATTTTCGCAGACAGGACAGTTGTGGGGGAATCCGCTCTACGATTGGGAATATCATAAAAAAACAGGGTACGACTGGTGGATTCGCAGGATCGAACACTGTTTCCGGCTGTATGATGTCGTGCGGATCGATCATTTCCGCGGTTTTGATGAATATTATGCTGTTCCGTACGGAGAAAAAACGGCAGTACACGGAAAGTGGATGCCGGGACCGGGGATAGAGCTGTTCCGGACGCTGGAAGAAAAGATCGGCAGAAAAAGGATTATTGCCGAAGATCTCGGCTTTTTAACTCCGAGTGTGATACAGCTTTTAAAAGAAAGTGGATTTCCGGGGATGAAAGTGCTTCAGTTTGCATTCGATTCAAGGGAAGATTCAAACTATCTCCCGCATACATATACAAGAAACTGCGTTGTATATACGGAACTCACGATAATGATACGACAAAAGGATGGTATCACACGGCGGCAGGATCAACACGGCAGTTTGCAAAAGAATACATGTATAAGCCCCGTCTTGATGAAGATACGCTTGCGGGAGATTTTATTGCTATGGCAATGGGAAGCGCGGCGGATCTGTGCATCGTTCCGATGCAGGATTATCTGGGACTTGGAAGCGATGCACGAATTAATACGCCGTCCACACTTGGCGGGAATTGGGAATGGCGTATGAAACCGGGAGAGCCGGATGAAGGGACAGTTCGGGAGATGGAGCGAATGACAAAAATATACGGACGGCTGCGTTTTACTTAAATAAAGTTCCGAACCAGTAGATCAGTCCCAGTCCCCAGCTTGTGAAAATACCGTACAGGATAACAGGACCGGCGATCGTAAAAATTTTACATCCGATGCCGAATACCTGACCTTCTTTTTTGTATTCGATGGCAGGGGCAGCTACTGAATTTGCGAATCCGGTGATCGGCACGAGCGCTCCGGCGCCTCCCCAGGCTGCAAGTTTCTGGTAAATTCCGGTTCCGGTGAACAAAACGCTTAAAAGGATGAGCGACAGAGACATCCAGCGGCTGCACTCATCGGGAGAAAGATTTCGTAATTCAAAATAATGATAAATAACTTGTCCGAGCAGGCAGATCAGCCCGCCGAGGAAAAACGCTTTGCACATATTCAGAAAAAGATTATGTCGGGGCGTTTTTTCTTTTACATATTGTTCATATTGTTTTTCTTGTTTCAGTTTTTGTATTTTATCCATAGATGAAACACACTCCTTGCATTTCGCGCAACACGCGCGTTTTTAATTTCTTTTCTGTTAGTATCTGAAATAATTTTCCGAATATGTATATAAATTCATAATAATTTTTCGCAAATATGCCGACAATAAAAATAATAAAAATAAAACTGTAACAGTTCAGCCCACGCCATGTGTAAAACGCAATGCGTGCGTAACGTGGCTGATGGAAGACGGAGTCAGGGAAAGGAAGGATTATGGATCAGATAAAAGGGGCGCAAAGCATTATGTTTCGAGAAGCGCCGTATCTTATCAGCGCTGCGTCTGTCGCAGGCAGCAAAGAGGCGGATGGACCAATCGGGAAATTATTTGACGTGACAGATAAAGACGACCTGTTCGGAGCACAGACATGGGAAGAAGCGGAGAGTAACATGCAGAAAGAAGCGTGTGTTCTTGCGGCAGGAAAGGCACATGTGGACTTGAAAAAGATCCGATATCTTTTTGGAGGGGATCTTTTGCGGCAGGGAATAGCAACTTCAATGGGGGTAGAGGCTTTGCAGATTCCGATGTTCGGCCTCTACGGAGCATGTTCTACATCAGGAGAAGCGCTTGCGCTTGCATCTATGAGCGCTGCCGCAGGATACGGAGGAACGATGATCGCCGTCACATCAAGTCATTTCGGAAGTGCGGAAAAAGAGTTTCGCTTTCCGTTAGGATATGCGAATCAGAGACCTCTTTCTTCACATTGGACAGTGACGGGAAGCGGCGCGTTTCTTGTGCAGTCGGCAGAGGAATACAGAAAACAAAACACAAAGTCGTACTTTTCTAATATTCGCATTACAGGAGTAACTGTCGGAAAGATCGTAGATTATGGCTTGAAGGATTCTCAAAATATGGCGCGTGTATGGCTCCGGCGGCCATGGATACGATTGTACAGAACTTCCAGGATATGGAAAGAAAAGAAAAAGATTACGACAGGATTATTACAGGAGATTTAGGAAGCATCGGAAGAACGATTTTATTCGATCTTATCAGAGAAAAAGGGTACGATATATGCGAAAAACATATGGATTGCGGAATGACGATTTTTGATAAAGAACGGCAGGATACGCATGCCGGTGGAAGCGGATGCGGCTGCGCCGCCGTAACGCTGGCATCGTATGTACTTCCTAAATTAGAAAAAGGAGAATGGAAGCGGGTGTTATTTGTTCCTACAGGGGCGCTTATGTCTACCGTCAGTTTCAACGAGGGGGCGAGCGTACCGGGGATCGCTCACGGAATTGTTCTGGAAAGCGATGCATAGCATAAGGAAATTAAAAAGCAAGAAGATAGAAGGCAAAATGATAAAAGCAAGAAGAATGAGCAGAGTAGAAAAGAGAAAGGGTGAAACAAAATGGATTATGTAAAAGCGTTTATCGTAGGAGGTCTTATATGCGCGGCTGTGCAGATTTTATTAGACAGGACAAAGCTGATGCCGGGAAGGGTTATGGTGCTTTTAGTATGTGGCGGAGCTTTGCTTGGATTTTGCGGACTGTACGATCCGTTTCAGAAACTTGCCGGGGCAGGGGCAGGCGTTCCCCTTCCGGGATTCGGCAATGTGCTTTGGCAGGGCGTGAAAGAAGCTGTTGACAAATATGGATTTATGGGTGTGTTCATGGGTGGATTTCAGGCGAGTGCCGTCGGTATTTCCGCAGCGCTGATCTTCGGTTATATTGCGTCCTTTATCTTTGAACCGAAAATGAAAAAATAGATTTTTATGAAAATGTGTACAGAAATCAAGAAAAATAAAATAAAGAAGATTTCTGTACACACTGTGTCTGCAGAGAATTATAATTGTTTTTCTCTATATAAGTCGCTTCGGTTATTGGGGTATTCCAAGATGAAACTGTTCGATCAGGCGTCCGATATTTTCTTCCGTATCTTCAAGCTCGTCTGCAATCTGGGAAAGAGTTTTTCCTTTCTCGAGTTTTTTCTGAATGAGATTGCAAGTTTTCCCTTTTTCGCCCTTCCGAATACCTTCTTTAAGTCCTTCCTTTTTTCCGTCTTCCCAGGCGTAACTGCGTTCCAGCCGGATATGTTCTTCTTCGTCATATTCGTAAATGCACACGTTTTTCACCTCCGCTCGATTTTTCTCAAGAAATGATTTTAAAATCCCTTCGTGGATACATTCTGTGATGGCATGTTCAACCGCATCTTCAAGCGACATTGTTTTTGTGTACCGACGAACCCGGTCTGTATACTCTGCGTATTGATGCAGCATCGTACATGCATTCATTAAGGCTGGATTATGTCCGAGATTAATGTTGAGCATGACAGCTTCTAATTCTAATTTGCAGTGTTGATCCCGTATGGAATATAAATCGGATAATCGTAAGATCCGGCGGTCCGGCTGATCCTGGATCCCATTATAAAAGATGACGAATTCCGGCGGAATCAAAATTTTTCGTGAACCGTATAATTTGTTTTTGTCGATCATACCCGAGTATAAGTCCGAAATATAAAACAGATATCTCAGCGGTAAATTAGGATTAAAAGTTGACTGATGTTCGTATAAAGACAGCCGAAGTCCGATCATGAATGAAACATCGTTCTGCATTGCCATATAGATCGCGTTTTCTAAGGTGTTGATTTCCAACAGTTCGGGATCGGTATAATGCTTTATCGACATCATAGCATGAAAGTGTAGAAAACGCCAGTTTTTTATGTGTATATTACATCCACAAAACGTCTGTGAAAATTGCGCTAAGAAAATGCAAAGATTTTGTTGTTTTTTGACGCTGATAATGGTATCGTAAGAATGCAGGGTTGCACACTTTTGCAGCTCTGCATAAATTATGTGAAAAAAGTGAAATGAAAAAACTCTTAATAGCTACGGAGGAAAGAGTAGAATTATGAACTATGCATCTATTATCATCCCGTTTGTGGGTGGCTTGGGAATGTTTATCTACGGAATGCAGATCATGGCGCAAGGTTTGGAGAATGCCGCGGGCAGCAGGATGAAGTCTCTATTGGAAGCGCTGACGAAAAATAAACTTTTTGGAGTGATGCTCGGCGCATTTATTACGGCAGTGATCCAGAGTTCGTCGGCAACGACAGTTATGGTCGTAGGGTTTGTAAACGCAGGTATCATGAATCTGTCTCAGGCGATGGGCGTCATCATGGGAGCAAATATCGGAACGACGGTAACGGGCTGGCTCGTGTCGAGTGTGGAATGGGCGAAGTTTTTAAGTCCTGCCAATCTCGCGCCGATTGCGATTATTATCGGTGTGATCATCATGCTGACGGGCAAGAGACGTTCGTCAAAAGATATTTCCAGCATTATCGTAGGGTTCGGTATCCTTTTCGTCGGAATTACAACGATGTCGTCGGCGGTTGCGCCGCTTCAGGAATCAGAAGCATTCTGCAGCATTTTCGTGAAGCTTGGACACAATCCGTTCCTTGGTATTCTTGCAGGTGCGCTTGTGACGGCGATCATCCAGAGTTCGTCTGCATCGGTCGGCATCTTGCAGAGTCTCGCGGCAGCAGGACTTGTACCGTTTAATGCGGCGGTATATATTATCATGGGGCAGAATATCGGAACATGTGTGACGGCGATCATGTCAAGTATCGGAGCGAAAAAGACAGCAAAGACAGCGGCGATCATGCATCTTTTGTTCAATGTGATCGGAACAATCATATTCAGTGTTGCGGCGATCTTTTTCTTCAAAGTGCTCAACCCGGGTATGGGCGCGGGTATGATTACGCAGACAGAGATCAGTACGGTACATACAATTTTCAACATCGGAACGACACTGCTGCTCTTCCCGGTATCCGACTGGATCATCAAACTGGCAAGAAAACTCCAGAAAGAGGAAGACGGAGTAGTAGATGAAAGCCGTGTGCTCCTTGATGAAAGGATGTTAGAGACTCCGAGTATTGCGATTCAGTCTGTTGTAAGCGAAGTATGCCGGATGGGATATATTGTAAAAGGAACGATGGACAAGACTCGCCGAGTATTATTTACTCAGGATGAAGAGACGATGAACGAGATCCGAGAGGAAGAAAGTATCGCGGACCGGCTCTGCAAGGGAATTACAGATTATCTGATACGGATCAGCTCTCTGGCGATTAATGAAAAAGAGCATCAGCACGTGGCAAGCCTTCTTCAGATTGTTTCAGACATCGAAAGAATCAGCGACTATTGTGAAAATATTTCCGAGTATGCAGAAAACCTTGCGAACCAGAAAAAGAAGTTCTCGGGTGTCGGGGCAGCAGAAATGAAAGAGATGCTGGAAGTCTGTTCAGACAGTTTCACTTATGCGGTTGAAGCATTTGAAGAGAACAGTGCGGAGAAGGCGCTGAAAGTGATTGAAAAAGAAAGAAGCGCCGATGATCTGGAGATCCGCCTTCGGGCAGATCATATGCAGCGTCTTGCAAATAAGCAGTGCGATACGGAGGCGGGAATCGTATTTCTTGACGCGCTTGTCGGCTTAGAGAGGATTTCCGATCACTCAAGAAATATTGCGGAAGAAGTGCTTTCGGCAAGTAATAAATAAAAACTTATTCCGGCTGCATGGCAGTGAAAGCTGCGGTGCAGCCGTATTCTTTATCGTATACTGACATTAGAGTGCAGATCCTTGTAATAAAATATCATTGTTCCTGATTTGTAAATATGTTATGATAAATCCACTCACAGAAATTCTTTCTGTGAAAAGCGCCGGCAGTCTCGTCTGTCCGCGGAGAATGCTGACAGTATCGTCAGTCCGAGGAATTCCCTCAAAGTTACCCGATTAACAAAATTATTTTTGCATGGAGAGTCTTGTAGAGCGCCGCTTTTTTTCGTATACTGATTCTTAAGAAAGAAAATAAAGTTTATTGTGAAAACTTTTCTCTTAGTTCATAGGACTCGTTCATGCGCATGAAAGGAGAAGCCTATGACAGGAAAAGAAAACAGAGAAATCAAAAACAGCGTCTTCGTAGATCTGTTCTATGAAGACGAATCAGCAGAAGCAAATGAAATCGCGCTCTTTAACGCCATCCACGACGAGCCCCTCCCGGAAGGAACGAAGATCCGGAAATTCCGCGTAGACAATACGATCTATATGAATTTTCAAAACGACATTTCTTTCGATGCAGGTGGGAAAGTGATCGTATTCGGCGAGCATCAGTCTACGATCAACGAAAACATGCCCCTTCGCAGTCTGTTGTACATCGGACGGGCATATGAAAGGCTCGTGCCGCCGAGAAGCCGATATAAAAAGAAACTCGTCCCCCTTCCGATGCCGGAATTTTACACATTTTATAACGGAAAAGAAAAATGGGAGAAGGAAAAAGAGCTCCGTCTGTCAGACGCCTATATTGTAAAAGACGGTGAACCGAGTCTGGAATTAAAAGTAAAGGTCATCAATATCCGCCCGGAAGAGCATCATGAGATCCTGGAGAAATGTCAGGTGCTGAAAGAATACAGCCAGTTTATGGAAACGGTACAGAACTATCAGATCTCCGGTGTGGAAGAACCGTATAAAGAGGCGATCAAAGAGTGCATTGAGAAAGGAATTCTTGCTGATTATTTAATGCGAAAAGGAAGCGAGGTTGTCAATATGCTGTTGGATGAATATGATTATGAAACAGATATCGAAGTGCAGAGAGAAGAAGCAAGAGAGCAAGGGCGAGCAGAAGGCAGAGAGGAAGGACGAGAACAAGGACGAGCAGAGGAAGAGAGCAAGGGAAGGAAGAAGGCAGAGAAGAAGGTCGAAAAGAAGAAAAAAGAGCTCTCGTTCAGAAAAAAACTTGAAAAGGGGAAAACAATTTCTCAAATCGCAGATGATCTTGAAGATACAGAAGAAAATATTGCTCACCTGATCGAAGAGTTTCATCTTCGGGTGTAGAGCGGCGGCAGTTTATCAAGAGATCGGATAGCGCCCATATGCAGACAGATTTTCCCGAAACAGCAAAAGAAATAAAAACAAAAGCAAAAAAATAAAAAAATTCGTTTGTTCTATTGACATTTCATAAAAAGTGGTGGTACTATTATGCACAAAATTTTTATGTATAAATACAGGCATCAAAGGAGGATGTGGAACAATGTGTGGAATTGTAGGATTCATCGGAGAACAGCCGGCAGCGCCGATTCTTTTGGAAGGGCTTTCAAAGCTGGAGTACAGAGGGTATGATTCGGCGGGAATCGCGGTTCGTAATGAAAAGACGGATAAGATCGCGATAGTAAAGGCAAAGGGGCGTTTGAAGATCCTTGCAGAAAAAACAGATAACGGGAAAAGTGTGCGAGGCACATGCGGGATCGGTCATACACGATGGGCCACTCACGGCGAACCTTCCGAGAATAATGCACATCCTCACTGCACGGATGATAAATCCGTTGTTCTTGTGCATAACGGGATTATCGAAAACTATCAAGAATTAAAGACAAAGCTTCAGAAAACGGGATATACGTTTTATTCACAGACAGACACGGAAATCGCGGTAAAACTGATAGATTATTATTATAAGAAGACCGGAACACCTCTTGAGGCGCTTACAAGGGCTATGCTTAGAATAAGAGGATCATATGCTTTCGGAGTGATGTTCCGCGATTGTCCGGGCAGATTGTTTGCGGCCAGAAAAGACAGCCCGCTTATTATCGGAAAGAGTAAAAAAGGCTGCCTGATCGCGTCAGACGTTCCGGCGATTCTGGATCGTACAAGAAACGTATATTATATAGGCAATCTTGAAATAGCGGAGATGACTTCGGAGGAAGTGCATTTTTATAATATTGACCGGGAAGAGATACAAAAAGAAATGACAGAGATCAAGTGGGATGCCGAGTCAGCCGAAAAAGGCGGGTATGAACACTTTATGTTAAAAGAGATACATGAGCAGCCGAAAGCCGTTCAGGATACGCTGGGCGCTTATATAAAAGACAGTGCGATTGACTTTTCGGAAGCAGGTCTGACAGACGAGCAACTAAAAAGCATTGAGAGGATCTATGTTGCGGCATGCGGATCGGCGTATCATGTCGGAGTTGTCGGAAAATATGTGACGGAAAGTCTGGCAGGTATTCCGGTAGAAGTGGATCTCGCATCTGAATTCCGTTATCGCAACCCGATTCTTGCGCCGAATTCGGCGTTGATCGTCGTATCACAGTCAGGAGAGACGGCAGACAGTCTTGCCGCCTTGCGTCTTGCAAAAGAGAAAGGAATTCCGGTTATCGGGATCGTCAATGTAGTCGGCTCAAGCATTGCAAGAGAAAGCGATCATGTCTTATACACATATGCAGGCCCCGAGATCTCGGTTGCGACGACAAAGGCGTACAGCGCACAGTTGGCGGCAATGTACCTTCTCGCCGTACAGATGGCAAAAGTAAAAGGCAGAATAGATGAGAAACGGCATGGAGAATTGCTCGAGGAACTGTGCAGAATTCCCGATAAGATTCAGAAAGCGCTTGACGATAAAGAGCGGATACAGTGGTTTGCAAGTAAATATGCGAATGCAAAAGATGTATTTTTTATCGGGCGCGGCATCGATTATGCAATCAGTCTGGAAGGAAGCCTCAAGATGAAGGAGATCAGTTATATCCATTCAGAAGCATATGCGGCAGGAGAGCTGAAGCATGGAACAATCAGTCTCATCGAAGACGGAATTCTTGTCGTGGGAGTCTTAACTCAGAACGATCTGTTTGAGAAAACATTGAGCAATATGGTCGAGGTAAAAAGCAGAGGCGCATATTTGATGGGACTTACGACATATGGAAACTACAGCGTGGAAGATACGGCGGACTTTTCCGTTTATGTGCCGAAAACAGAAGAATATTTTTCCGCAAGTCTTGCGATCGTGCCGCTTCAGCTTATGGGATATTACGTCAGTGTCGCAAAAGGTTTGGATGTTGACAAACCGCGGAATCTGGCAAAATCCGTAACAGTAGAATAATTTTTACATCGTGTGAAGAAATTATACTTTTAATATCTGAATAAAAATGCATATTCTCTCTTTTTAATATATTTATAAGAGAAAATATGCATTTTGTATTTGAAAATATACATTTTGGAGAGTTGACAAGGAACAGATGTTAGCCTATTATTAAAAATGTATCGTGAAAATTATGATAAAAGTAATGTTTGTTTATAGTGAATTTAAACAGCGGTCTATAAAAGGCAGCATATCTATCTAATGTGTTTTATTGAAAGTTGATAAATGACATAGGGATATGCTGTTTTGGCGTGTCATGAAAAAACTTAAACACATTAATGCGTTATCGCAATGATAGAATGAAGCGCCGTGAAAATGTTGAAACTAGGTATTGGAATTCAAAGTTAAGGAGCGGCGCACAAAATGGCAAAAATAATTGATACACACAGTCATATATTACCCGGGATCGATGACGGGGCTGGTTCATGGAAAGAAGCGCTTTGCATGTTGAAAACAGCGCAGGCTCAGGGAATCAGAAGAGTGATCGCAACTCCTCACTGGGGAGGACCTTTCGGTTATACCGATCCGGTGCAGATCAGAGAACTCTGTTTTACATTACAGGAAAAAGCAAGACGTCACAATATCAGTGTGAAAATTTATCAGGGGCAGGAAGTGATGTACACCGAGGAAGCGGCGGACAGGATTGCAAACGGCGAGATCCTTACATTGGCGGACAGCCGGTATGTACTGGCTGAATTTTATCAGGGAATCGGGTATTCGGGAATTTTTCGGGCAGTACAGCGCTTTACACAGTCGGGATACAGTCCGATCATCGCTCATGCAGAGAGATATGAAGCGCTGAAAGATATCGGGCGTCTGGAAGAACTACGAAAGCAGGGAGCATATATACAGTTGAATTTCAGGGCGATCGGGGGAAAGTGGCATGATTTTACAACACGTTGGTGCAGGAAAGCTCTGAAAGAAGGATTTGTTCATTTTGTCGGAACGGATATGCATAATATGAGAACGAGAAAACCGGAGACAGAATCCGCAGTAGTGTGGATGGAGAAGCATCTGGAGCCGGATTATGTAAAAAAACTGTTTTTAAAAAATCCCGAGAAGATTTTAAGAAACGAGCGTTTGTAAGAAAAACATTGTAAAACATAGTCAATTTATGTAAAAAAGACGCATTGTAAAATGAGAAACAGGGAAAAAGTGAAGAAAATACTGGTAAATGGAATTAATTTATTTCCTTATAGAAAAATATGATATATAATTAGAAGGATTAATATATTACGAACAGAGAGACGGATAATAGAGGAAGTGATAAAATATGGAAAAAACACATGATGAAGAAATGGCAATCGACCTGTGGGAGTTAATTTCCGCACTGAAAAAGCGGGCGCTGATTATTTTGGCGGCGTGTCTGCTTGGCGGTGTTGTGGCAGGTGTATATACAAAACTTTGCATCACCCCGATGTATACGGCGACATCATCGATGCTTGTGACAACACAGGAAACAACGCTTACGTCTATTGCGGACCTTCAGCTTGGAAGCGCTCTTACGGGAGATTACAGTATTCTTGCGACAAGCCGGAGCGTTCTTGAAGAGGTGATCGAAGATCTGGGTCTGAACATGAATCATCACCAACTGAGAGGAAGTATTACGATCACCAATCCGGAAGGAACGCATATTATGGAAGTGACGGCCAGAAGTTCCGATCCCGAGACCGCAAAAAAGATTGCGGACACTATGGCGGTTGTTTCAGCGCAGTATATAAAAGAAAAAATGGAGGTGGCTCCTCCTAAGATCATCGAAGAGGCGGAAGTTCCGTCATCCCCGGTCAGCCCGAGTATGAATAAAAACGTTATGATGGGCGCGCTGGCAGGATTTGCTCTTGCGGCGGCGATCGTGATTTTGTTTGCGATCATGAATGATTCGATCAAAACAGAGGATGATATCGAAAGAGCGCTCGGCATTCCGACACTTGCCGTGATTCCGGACAGAAAAGATTATATAGATGATCATGGCGGCAGTAAAAAGAAGAAAGGCAAAAGAAGGAGGCAGAGTAAATGGCGGAACAAAAGGTGATAATGACAGATCCGAGACAAGAGGATTATTTTTATCAGGAAGCAATTAAGACGCTGCGAACGAATATCCAGTTTGCCGGGATGGATGTAAAGACAATTCTGTTTACAAGCTGCTATCCGAACGAAGGAAAGAGCGATATTACGTTCCAACTTTCGCAGGAGATCGGAAAATTAGGGAAAAAGGTACTTCTTCTCGACGCCGATATCCGCAAGTCGATACTCGCATCCCGGTACGGAGTGGGAAAACAGGTTCAGGGATTATCAAATTACTTGAGCGGTCAGGCTTCTATCGCGGAGATTATTTATCGTACGAACTATGAGAATATGGATATCATTTTTTCAGGTTCATTTGCGCCGAATCCGTCAGAACTGCTTGGGCAGGAAGCGTTTGGAACGCTTTTGGGAGCGGTGAGAGAACATTATGATTATATCATTGTAGATACGCCGCCGATCGGAAGTATTATCGATGCGGCGATCGTCGCAAAACAGTGCGACGGGGCGGTGCTCGTATTTGAAAGCGAACTTGTGAGCAGTAAGGAGGCGGCTCGAGTCAAAGAACAGCTTCTGATGACAGGGTGCAGACTGATCGGAGCCGTGCTTAATAAGGTAGATGTAAAGAAGAATAAATACTATCACAGATATGACTATTACTATCATGGATATCAGGAAAAAAAGGAAGTTACAAAGAAAAATAAAGAAAAATAAAACGGTACTCAGATAATGGGAGGGGATCGGAAAGAAACAGATGAAAAAGAAAAAATATTTGAAATGGTGGATCGCGGCGGTATCAGCGGTTTTCATTGTAGGAGCGGGAATATTTGTATATACGCAGTATAAGGCGGCACAGACGTCGGGAGACGTCGCCACGAAAGACGGAACATCCGCCTCGGCATCGGATATTACATGGAACGGCAAGACATACAGTTACAATGAACATTTGAGTAACTTTTTGTTCCTCGGTATTGATACAAAAGAAAAGGCAGAGACAAAAACAGGTCAGGCAGACGCCGGGCAGGCGGACGCGTTGTATCTTCTGTCATGGAATCGGCTGGAAGGAGATATTACAGTGATCAGCATTCCGAGAGATACGATGACTCAGATCGAAACGTTCGGTCCGGGCGGAAAAAGTCTCGGAAAGAGCAAAGATCATATCAGTTTATCTTATGCATACGGTGACGGCGGATATGAAAGCTGTGAGCTGGCGGAAAATGCAGTTTCCGAATTGCTTTACGGACTGCCGATAGACGGGTACTGTGCTTTGAATATGGATGGACTTCCTGTTTTGACAGACAGCGTCGGAGGCGTAACAGTAACCGTGCCGAACGACAGTCTGGCGGAAGTTGACCCCGGATATGCAAAAGGAGCGGTGGTCACTTTGAAAGGTGAAGATACAGAACAGTTTGTTCGATACAGAAATACGGAGATCAGCCAGAGCGCGATCGCACGTATGGAGCGCCAGCAGGAATATATCAGAGCATTCGGCGAAGCTTTAAAAAAGGCATCTGCAGATAAAGCGCTTGTTACCGATCTGTACAAGGCGATTGAACCGTATATGGTAACGAATATGGGGTATCACTTAGATAAAGATACCACACTAATCCCACGCTGACTTTTGCTCAACCGATACAGCCGGAGGGCTGGATAACAAGAAAAGGCGGTATGCGCCCCGTGGAGGGGTAGCGTACCGCCTTTTCTTGTGGGGGTTTCCAAAGGGGGCAACGCCCCCATTTGGCACACGACTTGCGAAGCAAAGTGTAGTGTGTTATACGCTCTGTCGGCGTTGTCGTGAAAATGCCGTTGCCGCCGGGGAGGGCAAGGGCATTTGAAGCGGCAAGATTTGAAGCGGCAAGAAAACAGGGCTGTGCTTGCGTGGCGTGGAGCCGCAAGCGCAGGTCTGGTTTCATCAGCAGACAGGGCGTATATGAAAGCCCCCGTCCCTCGTCCTACGCTCCGACTTGTGGACAAAGTGTCCCGAAGTTGTGGCCACACTCCCGGAAAAGTAGCAGGACAGCGGGCAACCGTCAAGGCTAAAATGAACGGGGTTACACCCGGCCTTGACCGCCGCCCGCCGCCCCGCTGGATGGGTGGACAAGGCGGCCAATCCCTCAAAGTGCTTGGCCGCGCTCTTTCTGATTTTGAGGTATTCAGTTTTTCAAAATTGAATAATCAAAATAAATTTTTTCGATTGAAAAAATTTTATTTGTTATCATCTTCAATGCCATATTTTTTCTTTTTGCCGAATCACATAATTACTGATTTTTTCATCATATAGTGGATGACATGACATCACTGCATGCCACTTCTGACGAAACCTCCCGGAACAATGCC
>ENA-OQAA01000607-OQAA01000607.1-human-gut-metagenome-genome-assembly--contig:-NODE-607-length-23475-cov-1.831677_pt1 | contig 23475 bp, 30 predicted proteins | sample MGYA00242489_ERZ504515 | MGnify/ENA primary metagenome ERZ504515 (study PRJEB26092, sample SAMD00036237) | human gut metagenome | host: Homo sapiens | study: EMG produced TPA metagenomics assembly of... | reverse complement strand
AAGAAAAGCTATGTTAGAAGATATTGCGATTCTGACAGGCGGACAGGTGATCTCAGAAGAATTGGGATTAGATTTAAAAGAGACTACACTGGATATGCTGGGACGTGCAAAATCTGTAAAAGTTCAGAAAGAAAATACAGTGATCGTAGATGGACTTGGAGAGAAGGAAGCAATCAACGCACGTGTTGCACAGATTAAGGCACAGATTGAAGAGACAACATCTGAGTTCGATAAAGAAAAACTTCAGGAAAGACTCGCAAAACTTGCTGGTGGTGTTGCAGTAATCCGTGTAGGTGCAGCGACAGAAACTGAGATGAAAGAAGCAAAACTTCGTATGGAAGATGCGCTTTCAGCAGCAAGAGCAGCAGTGGAAGAAGGAATTGTAGCAGGTGGTGGATCTGCATATATCCATGCATCCAAAGAAGTTACTAAGCTTGCAGAAACATTAGAAGGAGACGAGAAGACAGGTGCAAATATTATCTTAAAAGCACTGGAAGCTCCGTTATTCCACATTGCGGCAAATGCAGGTTTGGAAGGTTCTGTCATCATCAATAAAGTAAGAGAACAGCAGCCGGGAATCGGATTTGATGCTTATAACGAAGAATATGTTGATATGGTAAAAGCAGGAATTTTGGATCCGGCAAAAGTGACAAGAAGTGCATTACAGAATGCGACAAGTGTTGCATCTACACTTCTTACAACAGAGTCTGTTGTGGCAAATATAAAAGAAGATGTTCCTCCTATGCCGGCGGGCGGACCAGGAATGGGTATGATGTAAATTTTGAAAGGACAGATGAGTACCGGAGAATAGGCCGGTACTCATCTTTTTTTCTTTACTGTTTTTTAGAATGTGATATAATAAAAATATATGTAAAAAATGGAGGTACAGCAAAGATGAGTGATTTTTACACAGAACAACTTGTCAAGAGAAAGGCATCAATGGGTACAATGGTGGCAAAAGCTGCATTGATCGCGCTTACAGTGGTATCGCTTCTATCGTTTTTTCTGTTTCCGCTGGGGATTCTTTTCTTTGGAATTATGATAGTGGCAGATATTTTTTTTGTTCCGGCAGTTAGACCTGGAATTTGAATATTTATATGTCAACGGGGATCTTGATATCGATAAGATCATGGCGAAGCAGAAGAGAAAGAGAGTGTTTCAGACAAATGTCAGCGAACTGGAAGTGATCGCGCCTACAGGGTCAGCAGAACTGAATGCATTTCAGAATATTAAGGCACATAATTTCAGCACGATGAATCCGGATCATAAAACATACACAATGGTGGTAGTAAAGAACGGACAGAAGGAGAAGATTATTTTTGAACCAAATCAGACAATTCTGGAAGGAATGCGAATGCTGGCGCCAAGAAAGGTAATTCTCTAAATAAAAAACAATTTATAGCTTGACATTGAGCCAGGTTTTTTGTAATATAACAATACCTTATAAAACGACAAAAGTTATTTATAGTATTAATAAGTTATACTTATAAAGTACTGTAAAGATGAAATGTTACTAAGAAAATGGGATAAACAAAAGAAAGAGAGGAAGCAAAATCATGGGAAAAATTATTGGAGAAGGTATTACATTTGATGACGTGCTGTTAGTGCCGGCTTATTCAGAAGTAATCCCGAATCAGGTTGATCTGTCTACAAATCTGACGAAGAAAATTAAATTAAACATACCGATGATGAGTGCCGGAATGGATACGGTTACAGAACACCGTATGGCGATTGCAATGGCTCGTCAGGGTGGAATCGGAATTATTCACAAGAACATGTCAATTGAAGAACAGGCAGAAGAAGTCGACAAAGTAAAGCGTTCTGAAAATGGAGTTATCACAGATCCATTTTATTTGTCACCGGAACATACACTTGCGGATGCAAATGATCTGATGGCGAAATTCCGTATTTCCGGAGTTCCAATTACAGAAGGAAAAAAATTAGTAGGAATCATTACAAACCGTGATTTAAAATTCGAAGAGGATTTTACAAAGAAGATCAAAGAATCTATGACATCCGAAGGTCTGATTACAGCTCCGGAAGGCATCACTTTGGAAGAGGCGAAAAAAGATCCTTGCAAAGGCGAGAAAAGAAAAGCTTCCGATCGTGGATAAAGACTTCAATCTGAAAGGGCTTATCACAATCAAAGATATCGAGAAACAGATCAAATACCCACTTTCAGCGAAGGACGAGCAGGGACGTCTTCTCTGTGGAGCCGCAGTTGGAATTACAGCAAACTGTCTGGAACGAGTAGATGCACTCGTGAAAGCAAAGGTAGACGTTGTTGTTATGGATTCTGCACATGGACATTCTGCAAATGTAATCAGAACAGTTCGCATGGTCAAAGAAAAATATCCGGATTTACAGGTAATCGCAGGAAATGTTGCAACAGGAGAGGCTACAAGAGCATTGATTGAGGCAGGCGTTGACGCAGTGAAGGTTGGTATCGGACCATGGATCTATCTGTACAACACGTATTGTTGCAGGAATTGGTGTTCCGCAGATTACAGCAGTGATGGATTGCTATGAAGTTGCAAAAGAATATGGCATTCCGGTCATCGCTGATGGAGGTATCAAATATTCAGGAGATATGACAAAAGCAGTTGCGGCAGGAGCAAATGTATGTATGATGGGAAGTATCTTCGCAGGATGTGATGAGAGCCAGGAACATTTGAATTATTCCAGGGAAGAAAATACAAAGTATACCGTGGAATGGGATCGATCGCAGCAATGGAAAATGGAAGCAAAGACCGTTACTTCCAGGCAGATGCGAAGAAACTTGTTCCAGAAGGTGTAGAAGGACGTGTGGCGTATAAAGGAACTGTAGAAGATACCGTATTCCAGCTCATGGGTGGTCTTCGTGCCGGAATGGGATATTGCGGGGCAAAGACAATTGAAGAACTGAAAGAAAGTGGAAGATTTGTGAAGATTTCTGCTGCTTCCTTAAAGGAAAGTCATCCGCATGATATTCATATTACAAAAGAAGCACCAAACTACAGTGTGGACGAATAGAAAATAAAGAGAGGACTGCCAGACGGCGGTCCTTTTGCGACATTTTAAGAAAAACTTCATTCTTTTAGGGAAATCTTGTGCTAGATAGATAGAGATAAGAGAATCAAAAGGATAAAAGAGCATGAGATACAGAAAAAGAGATTATTATGGAAGAGGAAGAAAAAGAAAGCATATAGTAGTTGCACCAGGAATTATTATTGTTTTTGCTTTGAGTATAGTGTTAGGTCTGATGAAAGCGTGCGGAATCGGGTTTTTCGGAAGGGCAGAACAGCTTAGCCAAGAGGAAATTGAAGAGCGGAAACCAGATATTGATGTTCAGCTGCTCGCAGTCAATGAATATTCCAGACCAGGGACGGAAGTGGAAAAAATCAGAGGGATTGTGATCCATTATACGGCAAATCCGGGTTCTACAGCACAGAATAACCGAGATTATTTTGAGGGACTGAAAGATAGCCATGAAACGAGTGTAAGCAGCCATTTTGTTGTCGGATTGGAAGGAGAGATTATCCAGTGTGTTCCGACGTGGGAGATGGCATATGCGTCTAATTCAAGAAATGTCGATACAGTTTCCATTGAATGCTGTCATCCCGATGAAACTGGTAAATTTAACAGGAAGACATATCGTTCCGTTGTAGAACTGACTGCATGGCTTTGCCAGAAGTTTGGACTGACGGAAGAGGATGTGATCCGTCATTATGATGTGACAGGGAAAGCATGTCCGCTTTACTATGTTGAACATGAGAAAAAATGGGAAGAATTTAAAAAAGATGTAAAAAAAGCAATGCGATAAAATAGAAAAAAGACAGGGTACGGGGAGGAAAAAGATGTTCGATATGTTTTTTCCGGATGAATATGTGGCATCCACATATGTGATTCCGTTTGAAGAATTATATGAAAAAGGGTACAGAGGTGTATTATTTGATATCGATAATACGTTAGTGCCGCACGGTGCACCGGCAGATGAGCGGGCCAAAAAAGCTGTTTGCAAGACTGAAGGAGATTGGATTTTCTTGTTGTCTGATTTCAAATAATCAGGAACCAAGGGTGAAGATGTTTAATGAGGAAATCCAGGTGCCTTATATTTACAATGCCCACAAGCCGTCCACAAAGAATTATCGAAAAGCAATGGAACTGATGGGGACAGATGAAAAGAATTCTTTGTTTGTGGGGGATCAGTTATTTACCGATGTATTTGGTGCAAAGCGTGCAGGAATGCACAACATTTTAGTGAAGCCGATGCATCCGAAAGAAGAGATTCAGATTGTTTTGAAACGGTATCTGGAGCGGATTGTGCTTCATTTTTACAAGAAAAAGCAGAATAAGCCAACTCTTAAGTAAAAAAGGTTGAAAATACTCGCGAAGTATTATAAAATGGTAAACAGTCAAATGAATGAGAATTGCTTTCATGGGCATAATTTAAGGAGGATTACAGATGATTTCAGCAGGAGATTTTAAAAACGGTGTAACAGTTGAAATTGAAGGAAATATTTTCCAAGATTATGGAGTTTCAGCATGTAAAACCAGGTAAAGGTGCGGCGTTTGTTAGAACAAAATTAAAAAATATTATCAGTGGGGGTGTGGTAGAGAAGACATTCAGACCTACTGAGAAATTCCCAAAAGCTCACATCGAGAGAAAAGACATGCAGTACTTATATACAGATGGTGAATTATATCACTTCATGGATGTTGAGAATTACGAGCAGATCGCGTTAAATGAGGATGCGATTGGAGATTCTCTGAAATTCGTAAAAGAAAATGAAATGGTAAAAATCTGTTCTCACAAAGGAAATGTATTTGCAGTAGAGCCGCCGTTATTTGTAGAGCTTCAGATCACAGATACAGAGCCTGGATTCAAAGGAGATACAGCACAGGGAGCTACAAAGCCAGCTGTTGTTGAGACGGGTGCTACAGTATACGTTCCATTGTTCGTAGAGCAGGGAGATGTATTAAAGATTGATACTCGTACAGGAGAGTATTTATCAAGAGTTTAATTTAAATAAGATTGACAGTGGCTTAACGACCACAGAAGACCAGATAAGACTGTTGCAGATATGTGACAGTCTTATTTTTGTTTCGTAAAATGTACATAAAGAGAAGTGTTGAAAACAGAACTGAAATGTATAAGGAAGAGAAATGCGGGCATACTGACAGATAGAACAGAGTAGCAAGCGAAAAAGTGGGGGTAATCAGTATGTTAAATTTTTTATGTGGGATGTGGGCCGGAAGTACGATCGGAGTATTGGTGATGTGCCTGATTCAAGGAGGCAAAGAGGGAGAAGTGAGAGAAGACAAAGAAAAGTAAGAAGAAGGGGAAGAACATTTTTTTAGAAAAAATGTAGGAATTAGTAACAAAAATATAAGAAAAAATAGCTTGCATCAGAGGGAATTGAAAGGTATAATGTGTTTACATCATTTCAAATTCATTTCAATCAAATCAATTTTCGCAGGTACGGGTCGTACCAATATCCGACAGGATGTTATTTCATGGACTTTCTGATTATAAAAGAAAGGAAAGAGTATGAATTATCAACAATTTATTGAAGAAGTAGAAAGACGAGTAAAAGAAAAAATCAAGGGAAATGAGACGATTACCGTCTATATCCACACAGCAGTTAAGAATAATGGAAAAGAACGAAAAGGGATTACTGTGTCAGAGAAAGGAATCCATATTTCGCCTACCATTTATTTAGAAGAATATTTTCAGCAGTTTCAGGAAGGGAAGCCGATTGAGAAAATTGTGGAGAAGATTCTTCAACTTTATGAGGAAGTTAAGTGCAGCCATCCATGCGAGGAGAGTCTTTTGCAGAATTATGAAGAGCTGAAGGGGAAATTTGCATGCAAATTGATTCATCGGGGAAAAAATGAAAAGCTACTGAATGACATCCCTTATGTTCCGTGGATGGATCTGGCAATAGTAGTGTTTGTCCTTTTGGAAGTCAGTCCATATGGAACGGCGACAGTTCTTGTCAGGAAGGAACACTTGGAAATATGGGGACTGACAGAAGCACAACTTTTCGATGAGGCGAAAAAAAATACGCCGATTCTGCTTCCGTACCAGTTTGCCCGATGCGGAAGCTGCTTCGGGAAATCTGCCATATGCAGTGGATGAGGGAGAAGAGGAAGAAGAAAGTCTATATGTACTTTCCAACAAGCTGAGAAGTTTTGGAGCAGCAAGTATGCTCTATGAGGGGATCCTTGAGAAGGTGGGGCAGAAGCTGGGAGAGAATTATTATATTCTTCCGAGCAGCATCCATGAGGTGATCGTTGTCCCGGAGAGCAAAAGTCCGGTGAAGCAGGACCTGGAAGAAATGGTCAGAGAGATCAATGAAACGCAGGTGGAAGAGGAGGAAGTGCTTTCAGACAGAGTATATTATTTCAGTCGAAAGGAAAATCGATTGTTTTTATAGTTGGGCTTTACTTTTGAAAAAAAGTATGTTATTATAAGAAAGCGGTTTACGAAGTAAATGCGCCATATACACCTATAGCTCAGGGGATAGAGCACCGCCCTCCGGAGGCGGGTGCGGCGGTTCGAATCCGCCTAGGTGTGTATACCAATAGGAGGTAATTATGAAGCGGTCGAAGCGGACGGCGAATTCTTTCAGGAGGTATATCAGGCGTTACTTAAAAGCAATGTGTAGAAAGAGAAGAAATCAGAAGAAGCATCGAAGTGTGAGGTGTCAAAGAGCACAAGTGCTGTTTCGCATGAGTTTTATCCTGATTATCGCCAGTATTCTTTTTACCAATGAAAAATCACAGAAGATCACATCAGAGAAATCAAAGTCAGTTCAGACATCTGAGCATTATCTATTAGAGAACAATCCATTAGAAAAAAATAAATATCAGCCATTGAATTACCTTGTCGTGGATTATTTTACAAAACTATCTTCAGGAGATTTGGATGGAATTTGCAAACTATATGAGTCATTTAGTGAAGAATCTTTCGAAAAGATAAAGACCGGACAGAATCTGGCTGAATGGTATCAGGGAATTGATATTTACACAAAGAAGGCGAAAGAGCCACATGCCTATGTTGCCTTTGTCAGCTATCATATGAAACTTCGCGGTGCAGACCTACTTTTGCCTGGGCTTGAGACGATGTATGTCAGAGAAGAGAAAGATGGAACTTTTCATCTTGTGGACAAACCTTATGAGCCGGAAGTTGAGCAGGAAATTAGAGCACTAGCCAAAGAAAGAGCAGTCAGAGAACTTCTCTGTCAGGTGGAAAATCAGTATGCATATGCGAGCAGAGACAAAGAAGCATTGCAGAGCGCTTTGGCATGGCAGCAAGGCAGTGATGAGTAGAGAGAACACAGAAATAGGTATAGAAAAAGATGCCCGCAGGGAAACGAACTGAGGTAACCACTCAATTTGTACCGATGGGCATCTTTTTTGCTGCTCAAAAATTTTTTCAAAATCTAATTTAAATTGATCTTCTTCGACAAAATATAGTGCGTGATCACATAGGCAATCACTGCTTGCACAATGGCGAGTATGAGAGAGTTCTTCGTAATAGAAAGAAAATATTCTGTCTGAGAATAAGATTCCGTGAAGAATCGGGTTGTCTCCGAACCGAACCCGATAGTATTTGGAAGTGTCCCTGAGAGAACACTTGTCAGTAAAACAATCACTGAAACAAGGGCGGTAAGACCTAAATAAGTCAGCAGTGCCATTAAAATCCGATGTTTGGAGAAAAGCTGTCCGACTGCAATGCAGAAGTAGATTAAAATAATCCCTGTGAATGCAGAGATGCAGTTTAATAAGAACATCAGGATAAAAAAGGCGTTGGAGTCCATTCCCAGTTCTTTTGTCAGAGCTTCAGATAGTTCCGGCCAGTGGGCGGAAACTTCTGGAACCATGACAAGAATGATAAAAGAAGCAAAGATAATGACAGTATCGATCAGCGCCCAAAGACCGCCAACCAGTGTACGGGCAAGCAGATGCTGTCCGGGTGTCACCGGCAAGGTAAAAGCCAGGTATCCTTCATCACTAAACAAACTCTGATAGAACCGGACAGAGATAAACAGTTGTGTACCGGTACTGATGCCCACAAGCGAAAACAAGTAGAGCGTGATTAATATGATAAAGACAACAGTTGGAACCCGTTCGTAAACTTTTCCTGTAATAAAAAAGCGTCCGAGAATACTTGCAAGCAGAAGCAGAGCATGAAGTGGAAGCAACAGCCGTGACTGCGAGCGCATTTCATATTTCATTAATCGACTTAACATTGGAACACCTCCCGGAATAATGTATCGATGGATTTCTTCTGCTGAAAGCGAATCTCATCTACCGAATGGTTTAAAATCAGTTGCCCATTCTGAAGAAAGAGAACGCGATCGAGTATATTCTCAATCTCTGCGATCAAGTGCGTAGAGAGCAGAATCGTTGCATTTTCGTTGTAATTAGAGAGAATGGTACTCAGAATATACTGTCGGGCAGCAGGATCGACACCGCCGATCGGCTCATCCAAATATAGAGATCGGCATCCCGGCTCATGACAAGGATGAGCTGTACTTTTTCCCGGGAACCCTTTGACAATGTGCGGAGTCTGGCGTCCGGACTGATCCCGAGGCGCTCCAACATTTCCAGTGCACGTTCTTTGACAAAGTTCGCATAGAAATCATCAAAATAAGCGATGATTTCACGCACTTTCATCCAGTCATTCAGATAGGTGCGCTCAGGGAGATAAGAAACAATCTCCTTTGTCCGTGTGCAAGGCGCCATTCCATCGATCAGGACTTTTCCGGAAGTAGGAGTGAGAAGTCCGTTGATCAGTTTGATCAGTGTAGATTTTCCACTTCCACTTGGACCGAGAAGCCCTACAATCTGTCCGCGCTCCAGTGTAAGTGAAAAATCAGAAAGTGCAGGAAAATGATTGTATTCTTTTGTTAAAGACTGACATTGTAATATTGGATCCATCTAGTTCTCCCCCTCTGCTGCTTTTGTTACTAAAGTAAGCAACTCTGCACGTGAAAAGCCGAGCTGCTCCATCTTCTGAAAAAATTCTTGAATATGTTCTGTTGCAAGTTCCTTTTTCATTTGTGTCAACATCTCTGTATCTTCTGTGATAAATCTCCCGCTTGTCCGCTGTGAGTACACAAGACCGCTGCGTTCGAGCTCTGACAATGCTTTCTGCATTGTGTTCGGGTTGACAGCAGCTTCCAGTGCAAGATCCCGGACAGAGGGCAATTTATCTCCAGGCTGATAGACTCCCGCGATAATATCCCTTTGAATACGCTCCATGAGCTGAAGGTAAATTGGGCGTCATTGTCCAGTGTCCATGACATAATTTTATCACCTCGTTTGTATTATTGATATAATACAATTATTTTAAAGAGAAATGGAAAAAAAGTCAAGAGAATGGAGAAAAGGATTATTCATTTGCAGAGATAATCTGGTCCGCAAGGTCTGGATAAAAGGTCTGGCGGCGAAGCATCTCCATCTCGTATTTATATGGTGCGTAGGATTTCTTCTCTTTTGTCGGAGAAGGAATATAAGGGGTCTCAAGGATTTTCGGGACATCTGTAAAATCCGGGTGATGTACGATGTAGGAGAGTGCATCAAATCCAATTTCTCCAAATCCGATATTGGCGTGCCGGTCTTTGGCGGCTCCAGAAGGATTCTTACTGTCGTTGACATGGAAGACTGCAATCTGATCCTTTCCGATCAGACGGTCAAACTTTTCGATGACACCGTCAAAGTCATGGATGATATCGTAACCGCTGTCGCTTGTGTGACAGGTGTCGAAGCAGACGCGCAGTTTGTCGCTGTGAATGACACCGTCATAGATCTGTGCGAGTTCTTCGAAGCTGCGTCCGATCTCAGATCCTTTCCCGCCATGGTCTCCAGTGCAATGTTACAAGGGGTATCAGCTGTGAGTACCTCGTTGAGTCCTTTGATAATCTGTGCAATTCCAGCTTCGGTTCCTGCTCCGACATGGGCGCCTGGATGCAGAATCAATGTTTGACTTTTGCAGGCGGCAGTCCGTTCAATCTCGAGCTGAAGAAATTGTACTGCAAGCTCGAAAGTCTCAGGCTTTACAGAGTTTCCGAGATTGATGATGTAGGGAGCGTGGACGATGATTTCTTCAATCTGATGTTGGGACAGATAGTCCCATGCGGCATCAATATTTAATTCGCTGATAGACTTTCTTCTTGTATTTTGGGGTGCCCCGGTATAGAACATAAATGTATCTGCACCGTAGGAAACCGCTTCTTTTGCGGAGCCAAGTAGCATTTCCTTGCCGCTCATTCCAACATGTGAACCTAATTTCATAGATAGACCTCATTTCTGTAAAGTCCCCCGCAGGGGGGACTATTTTTTGATGAATTTTTCTTTTGGCATTTTGCAAAGTGGGCAGGTAAAGGAGTCCGGAAGTTCCTCAAAAGGAGTTTCTCCGTCATAGACATATCCACATACCGAACATACCCATGTTTCCTTTTTTGTCAGAGTTTCTGTTTTTTCAGTTTCCTCTTCCGGAAGATAGGTCGGAGCATTTTTAGGACTCTTTCCTTTGATGACTTTGTGGTAGTAAGCATAAGTCATAGCAGGATCTGTCCCTTTGCTATCGCCATCGATCACTTCCCCAAGGAAGACGGTGTGTGTGTTTGTCTCCATCTGATCAATGATCTTACAGACGATATATCCGCAGCAGTCAGTGAGTACAGGCAAATGTTCCTGCTCCTCATAAGAAACTCCGGCAAACTTATCTGTGTCGCGACCTGACTGAAAGCCAAACTGACCAATCAGTGAGGGGTCAGACTTTTCGGATAAGATAGAAACAGCAAAAACACCGGCACGTTTCATACAGTCGTTTGTATAATTATCATGATTCATACTTACTGCGATGGTAGCCGGAGAGGATGTGATCTGCATAACACTGTTGGCGACACATCCGGTTGGACGGCTTCCATCCAGGGTAGTAACGACGTAGACTCCGTAAGACAAATTGCGAAAAACATTTGTGTTCATAAAAAAATCCTCCTTTATCTTTGATAATAGTAATTGTTACTGAAATTATATCACAAATGAATGCCAGTTACAACTAGTATACGGAAGAAAAGCAGATAGATACAAATGTTTTTAAAATAGGTAGTTGTTGCTCTATCTTTCTTGTGCTAAAATAATGTATTAGCAATCGATGCACGGAATCATCAAAAGATGAAGATGGAGGTATTATGAAGAAAATTTTTGAATTTATACAGGAAGAATTGGAAAATGCATTTGAAGCGGCAGGGTATGATCGCGGACTGGGAAAGGTTACGTTATCAAACAGACCGGATCTATGTGAATATCAGTGTAATGGAGCAATGGCAGGCGCTAAGACGTATAGAAAAGCACCGATCATGATCGCAAACGATGTTGTGGAGAAACTTCAGGAGAGTACATGTATTCAGGAAGCAGAGGCAGTTGCTCCTGGATTTATCAATCTGAAGCTTGACAGAGAGTTCCTTGCAGGTTACTTAAATCAAATGAGCGAAGATGCACATCTTGGATTTGAAACTGCAAAAGAGCCAAAGACAATTATTGTTGATTACGGTGGAGCGAATGTGGCGAAACCACTTCATGTTGGTCATCTGCGCTCAGCGATTATTGGAGAGAGCATCAAGCGGATCGGAAATTTGCAGGGCATCATGTGATCGGTGACGTTCACCTTGGTGACTGGGGATATCAGATGGGACTTGTGATCACAGAGTTAAAGAAGAGAAAACCAGAACTTCCGTATTTTGATGAAAACTTTGCGGGGGAATATCCGGAAGAAGCTCCGTTTACAATCGGGGAGTTGGAAGAAATCTATCCGACTGCAAGTGCTTATGCAAAAGAACATGAAGACTATAAAGAAGAAGCGCTTCAAGCGACTTTTCTGTTACAGAACGGACACCGTGGCTATCGTGCAGTGTGGAAACATATCATGAATGTGTCTGTTGCTGACTTGAAGAAGAACTATGGCAACCTGAATGTGGACTTCGATCTCTGGAAGGGAGAGGCGGATGCACAGGAGTATATCCCGGATATGTAGAATACATGAAGAAAGAAGGATATGCACATATCGACAATGGGGCTCTTGTTGTAGATGTAAAAGAAGAGACAGATACAAAGGAAATCCCGCCATGTATGATCCTAAAATCAGACGGTGCAGCGCTCTATGATACGACAGATCTTGCCACTTTGATCGAACGTGAAAAATTATACCAGCCGGATGAAGTGATCTATGTTGTTGACAAACGTCAGGAGCTTCATTTTGTACAGGTATTTCGCTGTGCGAGAAAGACAAAGATCGTGAATGAGAAAACAGATCTTCAGTTTGTCGGATTTGGCACGATGAATGGAAAGGACGGGAAGCCGTTCAAGACAAGAGATGGCGGTGTGATGCGTCTGGAAAATCTGATTCGTGAGATCAATGAGGAGATGTACAAAAAAATTACTGATAACCGCACCGTATCAGAAGAAGAGGCGAGAAAGACAGCACAGATCGTTGGACTTTCTGCAATTAAGTACGGAGATCTCTCCAACCAGGCATCAAAAGATTATGTGTTTGATGTAGACAGATTTACTTCCTTTGAGGGGAATACAGGACCATATATCCTTTATACGATCGTGAGAATCAAATCAATCCTTGCAAGATATGCAGAGATGGAAGGAAGTAAGACAGATGTAAAACTCCTCTCAGCATGTTCAGACAGCGAAAAAGCATTGATGTTAGAGGCTGCAAAATTCAACAGTGTGATTGAAAATACGCTGGAAGAACTGGCTCCGCATAAAATCTGTGCATACATTTATGATCTGGCAAATACATTCAATCGCTTTTATCATGAGACAAAGATTCTTGCAGAAGAAGACAAGGAGCGTCAGGCAAGCTTTATTGCACTGCTGACAGTGACAAAGAAAGTACTTGAGACATGCATTGATCTGCTTGGATTTGAAGCGCCGGAGAGAATGTAGGAAGGATAAGCGGTACAGATGACAGAAAAATTATTTTATCAGGACAGTCATAGAAGTACGTTTACGGCCATCGTGCAGGAAGTAAGACCGTCGGGGAACGGGTATGAGATTATTCTTGATCGGACTGCTTTTTTCCCGGAAGGCGGTGGGCAAAGCTCAGATACCGGAAGTCTCGGAGGTGTTTCAGTAAGTGATGTGCAGGAGATAGATGGGAAGATCATTCACTACACGGATGGGCCTCTTGTGGAAGGAACGGAAGTAGAAGGATGTATTGATTGGACAGAACGTTTTTCGAAAATGCAGCAGCATACCGGGGAACATATTGTTTCGGGGCTGATTCATAAGATATATGGATATCATAATGTAGGGTTTCATCTCGGGACAGACAGTGTGACACTTGATTTTAACGGGGTTGTTCCGAAAGAAAAACTGCATGAGATCGAGCAGCTTGCCAATGAGGCGGTTGCAAAAAATCTCCCGGTACAAGTATTGTATCCGACGGATGAGGAACTTTCAAAGATCAGTTACCGTAGTAAGATTGAGATTGAAGGGCAGGTACGGATCGTTGTGATTGATGGATATGATGTCTGTGCCTGCTGTGCACCACATGTGAAGCAGACGGGAGAAATCGGTTGATCAAACTTGTCGGCATGCAAAATTACAAGGGCGGTGTGCGCATCTCGATGCTCTGTGGATTTCGTGCGCTGGAAGATTACTATCAGAAAGAAAAAAATAACCGGGAAATTGCAGTGATGCTTTCGGCGAAAGAATATGAGACAGCGGTGGAAGTTGAAAGACTTCAGGAAGAACTTGCGATGAAGAAGGCAAAAATTGCAGAACTGGAACGGAAGTTTTTGGAACAGAAAGTAGAGACACTTGATATTTCCGGTGAAATTGTCTGCCTGTTTGAAGAGACAGATCCGGTTATGACGCGTGAACTGGTAAATCTTCTCTTGAAAAAAGGAGCAAAGATGGCAGCTGTCTTTTCTGGAAATGAGAGAGAAGGTTACCGATATGTGCTCGGAAGCCGCAGCCTGGATGTCAGGGAAAATGGAAAGCTTCTCAACGAAGCGTTTCATGGACGCGGGGGAGGAAAGCCGGAGATGGTGCAGGGAACTGTACAAGGGAAAAGAGAAGAGATTGAAGCGTTCCTGAATTGTAGATAGAAATAGAGAAGAAAAATATCTGCTAAAACAGATGGACGAGAGACAGAAAAGCAGAAAGAAGAGAGGAGACTGGATGAAGCAGAGAAGTATTTTAGGGCGAGTGGCTGTTCCGCTTTTGATCTATTATGGAATATCGCTCGTCATTACGATGTTTGCAAGCGCCATTGTTGCCGGACTGAAGATGCCACAGTATCTGAATGGTCAGGTCGGGTATGCACAGATGGTAACCGAGATGACCAATGAGATTTTAAAGTATACGACTATCATCACTGGAGTGACAGCAATTGTAGCGATACCGATATTTTGGTGGATGTTCCACAAAGATAACCGGATCAGAAGACAGATGGGGATGGCTGAACCAGCGAAAGCCTCACCGGTAAAATATGTCTGGATTGTTATACTTGGTGTGGCGGCTTGTGTGGCGCTGAACAATATTCTTACGTTGAGCAATCTTGCGATGATTAGCTCTTACGAAGAAACTGGGGCAAATTTTTTATAAGGTAAACATTGTGGCACAGATTATCTGTCTGGGGATTCTGACGCCGATTGCAGAAGAACTTGCTTTTCGCGGTTTGATTTTTAAACGTTTGCGGGAAGTAATGAACATGAAACGAGCTATTTTGATCAGTGCACTGATTTTTGGAATTTATCATGGCAATCTTGTTCAGGCAGTTTATGGAGGTGTGTTGGGTGCCCTGCTTTCATATGCTTATGAAAAATACGGATCGATCAAAGCGCCGATACTTGCACATATGGTATTAAATCTGACCTCTGTGATCTTGTCAGAAATCGGTGGATTTAGTTGGATGTTTGAACAACCGATGCGAATGGGAATTGCAACAGTTGCATGTGCAGCAATCTCTGCGACAATGTATGTTATGATTCAGAGAATCGAGCAGGGAGAAGCAGACCAAACATCATCAGAACAGCAATAAAGATTGAAAAACAGAATTGCAAAATGTCCTGCGGGAATCAGAAGATTTCCAGCAGGACATTTTGCATAGCGAGAAGAGAATCGGAACTATTTTGCAGGAACAATTTCCAACCAGTATCCATCAGGATCTTCAATAAAGTAGATTCCCATTGCTTCGTTTTCGAAACAGACACATCCCATTTCTTTATGTTTTGCGAGAGATTCTTCGTAACAGTCTGTCTCAAAAGCAAGGTGAAATTCGTTGTCACCAAGATTGTATGGTCGGTCCCAGTCACGAAGCCATGTAAGTTCTAACTGGTGAGAGGTTTTGTTGTCGCCAAGATACACCAGGGTAAAACTTCCGTCTTTTGCATGATGTTCGCGGACAACGTCAAGTCCGAGCGCTTCCTTATAAAAGGCAAGAGATTTTTCCAGATCTCTTACATTAAAATTATTGTGTACAAATTTAAAACTCATAGTCTGCCTCCTGAAATTTTTTCTTTGAGTATAACTTGTCGGAGAAAAAATGTAAAGAAGTTTTCCGAATTTCAAAGTGAAGAATCTGTGAGAGAAAGGAGGAAGATGGGACGGAAAAATATTACAAAAATGTTAAAAGTTATTGCATTTTAGGTGAAAAGAAGCTATAATAGCCCATATGAGATAGATATTTGATCTAAAGCAATAAATTTAGAAAGTCAGGATAGGTATTTTATGTATAAGAAAAAAGTTTGGAAAATTAGTGATTGTTTCATTAATGGCAGCAGCCTTAACAGTGACACCGGTATTTGCTGCACCGACAGTCAATGAATTACAGCAGAAGAAAGCAGAAGAGCAGAATAAAGTAAGTTCTCTGCAGGCAGAATTGACAGAACTTCTTACAAAGATGAGCGATCTGGAAGCAGATCTGATTGAAAAAGGTACAGAAGTGACTCAGGCAACAGCAGATTTGGAAGATGCACAGAAGAAAGAAGAAAAGCAGTATGAAGATATGAAACTTCGTATCAAATACATGTATGAAGAAGGAAATACTACATTTGTTGAGAAACTTTTGACAGCAGACAGTATTTCAGAACTTCTGAATCAGGCAGATTTTGTACAGAGTGTCCATTCTTATGACAGAAAAATGCTTCAGGAATATGTGGATACTAAACAGCAGATTGCAGATTTGAAAGCGACTCTGGAGACAGAGATGGCAAATATGGAGCAGTTGCAGGATGATTATGAAGGAGAAAAGCAGAATCTGAATGCAACAATTGAGACACATAGAGCAAATGTAGCAGATTTTGATGTGCAATTACAGGCGGCAGTTCAGGCAGCAGCAGAGGCGGCTGCTCAGAGAGAGGCAGAGCTTCAGGCTTCCGTAAATGAAATTACAGGTGGCCAGAATAATGGCAACACAGGTGGTCAGTCAGGAAATGTTGGAGGTTCCGGACAGAATAACAATGGAAATACAAGTGTGACACCACCGCAGGGTGGTTCTGGGGATACAACAGGTGGTGTAGAGCAGACACCAAGTGTACCAGAGATCCCACAGCAGCCAGAACAGCCACAGCAACCACAACAGCCTGTGACTCCTCCGGTAGGAGATACAAGCGTAGGACAGGCGATCGTCAATGTTGCTTATGGATATCTTGGCATCCCATATGTATGGGGAGGAACGACAACAGCTGGATTTGACTGTTCCGGTATGGTGCAGGCAGCACATGCGCAGTTGGAATCGGTCTTCCACGTGTCAGTGAAGCGCAGGGTGCATGTGGACAGGCGGTAGGAAGTATGGCAGAGGCACTTCCGGGTGATATTGTATGTTATGGTTATCATGTAGGAATTTATATCGGCGGTGGACAGATGATTCATGCACCAGAGCCGGGAGATGTTGTAAAAGTATCTTCAGTATACGGCTCTCCATGGTTTAGACGCTGCTGGTAATCAGAGAGAATAAAAAAGGATCAGAGAGCTTTCAAAAGTGTTCTGCATATTTGGAGAAACACGATGTGCTACTTGATAGTTGAAGAGGAGAGGGTTGAAGTTATCAACCCTCTTTTATGTATTAACAGGAAATCATTCAAAAGAGAAAGGAAAACGTATGAGAAAGAGAATTGGGAAGACAGTTGTGGCAGTGACTTTAGCCGGTTCGATGGCGGTAACACCTGTATTTGCCGCTCCGGCAAAGGAAAATGAAAAACAGACGAAAGAAAGTTCCGTGTCAGATCTCCAAAGTGAATTGGAACAGGTGATGACAAAGATGGCAGACCTAGAGACAAAACTGATCGCAAAAGGAGAAGAGATCCAGAAAGCTTCCAAAGAATTGCAGCAGGCGGAAGAAAAATCAGTAAAGCAGTATGAAGATATGAAGTTACGTATTAAATACATGTATGAAGCCGGAGATACAGAACTTGAGAAATTTATCAATGCGGAGTCGGCCGGGGACGCATTGAATAAGGCAGAATATGTGCAGGCAGTTTATACTTATGACAGAGATAAACTTCAAGAATATGTTGATACGAAAAAAGAGATTGAGAATCTGAAGACTACATTGGAAAAGGATAAGGCATCTCTGGAGAAAATGAATACAGAACTGAATGTGAAGAAGGAGACATTGACAACGACTATCCAGACAAAGCAGGCAGAAGAACAGCAAGTACTTGCAGCTGCTCAGGCGGTAGCGGAAAAACGTCAGGCGGAAGGAAAAGCAGAGAAGACGGATAATCCAGAAAAAGAAGAAACAACACCTGCACAGCCAGATGAAAGTGTTCAAGAACAAGTACCGGTAGAGCCGGAGACACCGGAGTGAACCGCAGACACCTGCACAGCCGGAGACACCGAGTGAACCGCAGACACCTGCACAGCCGGAGACACCGAGTGAGCCACAGACACCGGCAGAGCCGGAAACACCAAGTGAGCCACAAATACCGACAGAGCCGGAGATGCCGAGCGAGCCACAGACACCGGCAGAACCGGAGACACCAAGTGAGCCACAGACACCGGCAGAGCCAGAGACGCCAAGTGAGCCACAGACACCGGAAGGAAATCAGAGTGTGGCACAGAAGATTGTAAGTGCGGCATATAGTTTCCTTGGAATTCCATATGTATGGGGAGGAACGACAACAGCAGGATTTGATTGTTCCGGTATGGTACAGGCGGCTCATGCGGCAGCAGGGATTTCTATTCCACGTGTCTCCTGGGATCAGGGAGCAGCAGGAGTTGAAGTATCTGCTTCGGAGGCACTTCCGGGAGATATTGTATATTATGGATGGCATGTGGGAATCTATATTGGAAATGGTCAGATGATCCATGCACCGGAAGAAGGAGATGTAGTAAAAATTTCAACGGTAGACTGGGCGGCGCATACATTTGTACGTTGCTGGTAATGGAAATAAGGATGGACGAAAGAGAGCGTTCATCCTTTTTTGTAGAAAAATTATTGCAGCTTATGGAGTAAAAATACATTTTGTATGAGCAATCGCGGTTTGTGAAAAGAAAATCGAATAGAATATTTTGAAGAAAATCCGGCAATCCTAATCAGGTAAAAGCAGGAGGAAGATTGCATGGAAGAGAATAAGAAAAAAATAATGGGGACATTGGAGGAGAATGTCGCTTATATGAATGAAGTTCTGCCTGTAAAAGAGAGTTTTGACCTTGTACAGAGAGATATTGTGATCGGCGGAAAGAAAAGCAGCTTTTTCTTTATCGACGGGTTTACAAAGGATGATACAATGCTAAAGATCATGACCTCTTTTTTTTCAGTGACAGAAGAAAAAATGCCAGACAGTGCTACAGAGTTTTCCAGGTTGCTCGTACCTTACGTAGAGGTCGATACACTTTCTGAATTTGATGGGATCATCAAAAATTTGTTATCGGGGACTACTTGCCTTTTTGTAGATGGCTATGAAGCATGTATTGTGATTGACTGCCGCACTTATCCCGCCAGGGGAGTAGATGAGCCATACAATGACAAATCTCTGCGTGGCCCAAGAGATGGATTTGTGGAGACGATTGTTTTTAACACGGCGCTTATGAGAAGAAGAATCCGCGATCCGCATCTGATCATGAAAATGACAGAGATAGGAGAGAGTTCGAGGACCGATGTGGCGATTTGTTATATGGATGACCGGGTCGATCAAGAACTGCTGAAAAATCTGAACAGCAGATTGGAAAAAATTCATGTAGATGCTCTGCGGATGACGCAGCAGACGCTTGCGGAAGAACTGTTTAAGCGGAAGTGGTTCAATCCGTTTCCAAAATTTAAATTCACAGAGAGGCCGGATACAGCAGCGTCTTGTCTGCTGGAGGGAAAAGTTGTGATTCTTGTAGACAACTCCCCATCAGCGATGATACTACCGACGTCAATTTTAGATATGATCGAAGAGGCAAATGATTACTATTTTCCTACTATTACGAATGTGTATCTGAAAGTGTCACGTGCGTTGATCACAATTGCCACAGTGTTTGTTACACCATTGTTTTTACTATTTATGCAGAATCTTGAGTGGCTTCCGGAAGTGTTTGCGTTTGTGGCGATCAAGATACAGTGAATATTCCACTGATTTTTCAGTTGCTCATTTTGGAACTTGCTATTGACGGACTTCGCTTGGCGGCAATGAATACACCAAGTATGCTGAGTACACCGCTCAGTGTGATCGCAGGAATCGTTATGGGAGAATTTTCAGTGCGCTCCGGGTGGTTTAATTCTGAAGTGATGCTGTATATGGCGTTTGTCGCGGTTGCAAACTATACACAACCTAATTTTGAACTTGGATATGCGTTAAAATTTATGAGACTGTTACTTCTTGTTCTGACGGCAATGTTTAACTGGATTGGATTTCTTATAGGATGTGTGATCGTAATTGTTTCGATCGTTTGTAATAAGACGCTGTCGGGGAGAAGTTATTTGAGAATCAGTAAAAACTAAAAATTGACAAGTTAGGTGAAAGACAGCAGAAGGAATACGCTGCCATACAGATGAGGAAAGGCAAAGAAATCCAGAAGTGAAATGTGAAAAGTAAATAAAATATAGCGAAAGAATTGAATCGCATGAAAAAGATTGTTATAATAAAATACAGTGACAGATAGAACTGATATTTCTGAAGCCCCAGAAATATCAGTATTTATTTGTCCAAAAATTTTGGTAGCAGGGATGTCAGAGAAAAAAGAGAAAGGAAGAAGTTGAAATGGAACAAAGTAAAGATGAAAAACTGGGGACCGAGAAGCTTGGAAAACTCATTGTAAGTATGGCGCTTCCGGCAGTTGCAGCACAGCTGATCAACGTTCTCTATAACATCGTAGACAGAATTTATATCGGACATATAGCGGGACATGGAGATATGGCACTTACCGGTGTGGGGGTCACATTCCCGATCATTACTATTATTTCGGCGTTCAGTGCATTCGCCGGAATGGGAGGGGCACCGATTGCTTCTATTCATTTGGGAAAGAAAGATTATGAGGGAGCGGAAAAGATACTTGGAAACAGTACGAGTCTTCTGCTCTTGTTTTCAGTTGTGTTGACTGCATTCTTTATGATTTTTAAAACACCAATTTTATATGCATTTGGAGCAAGTGATAACATCATCTCATATGCGCAGGAGTACATTACGATTTATTTAGTGGGTACAGTGTTTGTACAGCTTGCAATCGGGCTGAATACATTTATCAGCGGTCAGGGAAATGCAAAAGTTGCAATGCTGTCCGTTTTGATCGGAGCAATTATTAATATTGTGTTGGATCCGATTTTTATTTTCTTATTTGATATGGGAGTGAAAGGTGCAGCGCTTGCCACAATTCTTTCTCAGGCAGTCAGTGCAGTTTGGGTAGTGAGATTCCTCGTGTCAAAGAAAAGCATTATCCGTATCCGAAAAAAATATTTGAAACTAAGCAAAAAGATCGTAGGGGCAATTGCGGCAATCGGCATTTCCCCGTTTATTATGCAGAGCACAGAAAGCCTTGTGACGGTTGTATTGAACAATGGGCTTCAGAAATATGGCGGAGATCTGTATGTTGGAACGATGTCCATTCTGATGAGTGTGATGCAGTTGATCATTGTTCCGATTCAGGGTGTTTCACAGGGAGTGCAGCCGATCATCAGCTATAATTTTGGTGCAGGAAAGAGAGACCGGGTGATGGGCGCATTTAAGCGAATGCTTATTATCTGTCTGGCGGCATCGATGACACTTGGGATTTCAGCGATTGTTGGACCGGAATTCTTTGCGAGAATGTTTACAGATAAAAAAGAACTTGTGGATCTGACAGCAAGTGTCATGCCGGTATATTTCTTTGGAATTACGATTTTTGGGATCCAGATGGCATGTCAGTGCGCGTTTATCGCACTGGGGCAGGCAAAGTTATCACTGTTTGCGGCACTTTTGAGAAAGGTGATTTTGCTCGTGCCATTGGCAATCATTCTCCCGAAATATTTCGGAGTGTCCGGAATTTACTATGCAGAACCAATTGCGGATATTATTGCAGTATTTGTGACGAGTGTCTTATTTTTGACGATCACAAGAAAGTTTTTGCGTAATTGCGGAAATAATGATATGATGGGGAAAAGAAAACAATAGGAGGCCCATCTATGAGAGAATATGTGATAACAACGGACAGCACAGTCGATCTTCCAAAAGAATATTTAAGAGAACATCAGGTACAGGCAGTTTCGCTTTCCTATGAGATAGAAGGGGAGACTTATGAGGATCTAAATGGTCTGGAACCGGCAGTTTTTTATGAAAAAATGCGAAATGGGGCAATGCCGACGACTTCTCAGGCAAATCCAGAACAGGTGAGAGAGTTGTTCGAGGGAATATTGAAAGAAGGAAAAGACATTCTCCACATTGCTTTTTCTTCCGGGTTGAGTGGAAGTTATAATAGCGCAAGGATCGCGGCAGAAGAACTGAAGGAAATGTATGAAGGGGCAGAAATTTGCGTGATTGATTCCCTCTGTGCATCGGTCGGAGAAGGGTTATTATATCACAAAGCGAGATGCATGAAGGAAAAAGGCAAAAACTTTGCAGGAAGTAGCAGCATGGGTGGAGAAAAACAAGTTACATATCTGCCATAATGTTGCGGTGGATGATCTGAATCATTTGTATCGAGGAGGGAGACTTTCCAGAACGTCAGCGGTGGTCGGTCTATGATCAATATCAAGCCGTTCATCCACATGGATGAAAATGGGAAGCTTGTTCCGATCGGAAGGTCAGAGGCGTAAAAAATCATTGAATATTCTGGTGGATGCGATGGCAGAGCAGATCAAGGGATATGAGGAAGAGAACGATGTGATCATGATCAGCCATGGAGACTGTATAGAAGATGCCAGATATGTGGGGAAATTGGTAGAAGAGCGGTTTGGGATCCACAATATTTTGATCAATTACGTCGGAACAGTTATCGGCTCTCATACCGGGACAGGAGTTGTAGCGCTCTGTTTTATGGGAAACAAACGATAGAGAAAATAGAAAGACGGGATGCTGAGGGGCAAATATTTTGCTCATACGGTATCCTGTTTTTGTATGTGAGCGGTATATCCCAGGACAGAGTGGTATATCCTAGAACAAATAGAAGGAGTTTTGGAAACAATCTAATAAGTTTCAAAAAAAGTAGTTGACAGTCTGTGGAGAATGTAGTATGATACATCTTGTGTAAAACGAAAAAGAAAGTAGAGTATCCACTCTCACCGCAGCACAATCGGGTGACTTCGGTTAATATAAGAACTGTCACTTTCGTAAATGTAGAAGTTATAGGATTGTATTGTGTGGATAGTCGAAGCTATTCACTTTTTTTGCGTTAAAAGAGTATGAGAGATTAGTTTATGGAGGTGCACGACTATTAGCGATTTAATGATTAATGAGCAGATCAGAGACAAGGAGATTCGTCTGATCGGGGAAGATGGAGAACAATTAGGAATCATGTCAACAAGAGAAGCTATGAAATTAGCAGCAGAAGCAGAGCTTGACTTGGTGAAGATAGCTCCAACAGCAAAGCCACCGGTTTGTAAGATTATCGACTATGGTAAATACAAATATGAGTTGACAAGAAAAGAAAAAGAAGCAAAGAAGAAACAAAAAACGGTGGATGTCAAAGAAGTGCGTTTATCACCTAATATTGATACAAATGATTTGAATACGAAAGTAAATAACGCAAAGAAATTTATTCAAAAAGGAAATAAAGTCAAAGTGACATTACGTTTTCGCGGAAGAGAGATGGCACATATGCAGACAAGTAAGCATATTTTAGACGATTTTGCAGATATGTTAAAGGATATTGCAGTCGTAGAGAAGCCAACGAAACTCGAAGGCAGAAGTATCAGCATGGTTTTAAACTGAAAAACGTTAAAAATAAATAATCTACATTTAAGGAGGAAAACATCATGCCAAAAATAAAAACAAGTAGAGCAGCAGCAAAACGTTTTACAAAAAAACAGGTACAGGAAAATTAAAAAGAAATAAAGCTTAACAAGAA
>ENA-OQAA01000606-OQAA01000606.1-human-gut-metagenome-genome-assembly--contig:-NODE-606-length-23517-cov-3.404703_pt1 | contig 23517 bp, 34 predicted proteins | sample MGYA00242489_ERZ504515 | MGnify/ENA primary metagenome ERZ504515 (study PRJEB26092, sample SAMD00036237) | human gut metagenome | host: Homo sapiens | study: EMG produced TPA metagenomics assembly of... | reverse complement strand
GCTGGACAGTGAATCGAAATGCAAAATGTGTAAAAATAAACTGGCAGTTCACGACAGCTGATGCCAGAATTAAACTGGCAAAGCTATATCCAACAACACTTTAAAAACTAGATGGATGTACTACTAGCACAGTGAAAAACAAAAGAAAAGGATGTGAAAACATGTACCAGAAACGAAAATACAAACATTTTATCCTGCTCTGTCTTGTCCTTGACCTTCTGACAATGGTATTTCTGGGATATCGTTATCTGGACCGGAAAATTCCGGATGAAATACACATTGACAAAAATTCAGGACTTGACCTTTCCCAGATTTCCAATCTTCCTTTTGTATCTTTCGGAGATACAATCACTGCTTCCGGGGAAGGAAGCTACCAGCTGCCTTGCAGGCTTTTTGGAAAAATAGCTTTCAAGAATATTAAAGTGAAACCAACAGAGGCAGACACCATTCTGGTCAGCGGCAGCACAGTGGGGATTTACATGGAAACAGACGGAGTTCTTGTGATCGACACCGGAGAAATCCTTTCTGAAAATGGACAGATGCAGGATCCGGCAAAAAATATTTTAAAGCCTGGCGATTATATTGTTGCACTAAATGAGCAGAAAATATCCTGCAAGCAGGATTTAATTAACGATCTGGAAACTATTGATGGAAAGCCTGTTACGGTAAGCGTGCGAAGAAATAACAGTACCATTCCGGTCTCTCTCTCCCCGGCACAGGATGCTTCCGGAAAGTACAAGCTTGGAATCTGGGTCCGGGATGATACCCAGGGAATCGGAACCCTTACCTATGTAACAAAAGACGGAAATTTCGGTGCTCTTGGCCATGGAATCAGCGATATTGACACAGGAAATCTTTTGTCAATAAAGGGAGGAAATCTTTACTGTGCCCAGATTCTCGGAGTGCAAAAAGGGGAAAAAGGAAGTCCCGGAGAACTTTCCGCTGATCCGTTACAGAAATGACAATGTGATCGGACAGATTCGTGTAAATAGTTCAAATGGAATTTACGGCAGTTTCACCAGCAGTTCTGGCAATAATATTACAGAGCTCCAGACCGCAGCTTCTGCTTCAAATGATACGGTCAATGCTTCTGAAAGCTTTAACCAGTCCAAAACTTCTTTCTGGGATTTTACAGACAGTTTTTCCGGAAATGATTCTCTGCCAATTTCCCTCCGCCAGATGAAAATTGGCTACAAACAGGAAGTACAGACCGGTCCGGCTTCCATTCTGTGTGATGTAGGTAATGGAGTAAAAGAATACGATGCAGAAATCACCAGAATCGACATGAACCACGAGGACACTAACAAAAGTTTCGTCATCCATATCACCGATCAGCGGCTTCTTAACACCACCGGCGGTATTGTCCAGGGCATGTCAGGCAGTCCCATCCTGCAAAATGGAAAAGTAATCGGTGCGGTGACCCACGTTTTTGTCCAGGATGCGGCAAGTGGATATGGAATTTTTATTGAAAACATGCTGGAGCCTGTCTGAAAAATCATTTCCGCAATCTGCACACCTCATAGTCTCTGATCTGAGCAGGCAGACTCCGGAATGTGCTTGAAAAATCTTCTGACATACCCAGAAATCTCTGTCAAACAGGAACCTGTCTCACAGAGGATTTCAACTTTTTTCTAAACAGAGATGCAGCTGACAAGCCACTTCATCATATATGAAAGCCAGCTGCTTCGCGCCTGAGGCGCTCCCACAGCTGTCGAACATATTTCCTCAATCTACAAAAAGAAATCATTCCTTGCACTCCCGGGCAAGTTTCTTCATCTCCCTTGCATTCTCCAGCACAGCTCCAGTGATCTGGACGCCGCCCAGGAGGCGAGCAAGTTCACGGACGGAGGCTTCCTCGTCCAGGGGATGGATCTGAGTGGTGGTCTTGGTGCCTTCAACCTGCTTCTTGATCTCAAAATGGGAATCTGCCATGGCTGCGATCTGGGAAGATGGGTAATGCAGAGCACCTGATGATGATGCCCGATCACTGCCATTTTCTCAGAAACCTTCTGAGCAGTGCGTCCGCTGATTCCCGTATCTATTTCATCGAAAATCAGTGTTTCGATCTGGTCACGATCTGCCAGGATTGCCTTCAAGGCAAGCATAATTCTGGAAAGCTCACCGCCAGATACGATTTTACCAAGGGGCTTCAGACTTTCTCCCGGATTTGTGGAAATTTCATACTGAATTTCATCATAACCATTCTCTGTAAAACTGCTTCTTCTGGAAAACGTGATGGCAAACTGTACATCCAGGAAATTTAAGTCTTTTAATCCCTGAATTACCTTTTCCTCCAGCTGATGGCTGTATTCTTTACGAACCTCCGAAAGACGGCTGCAGGCTGTTTCCAGCTTTTTCTCTGCCTTTTTCAGTTCTTCCTTGGCAGCCTCGAAAATTTCTTCATACTTCTGAAGCTTGTTCAGCTTTTCCTGCTGTTTTTTCTGGTATTCCTGGATTTCTTCGATACGCTGACCGTATTTGGCTTTCAGACCATTGAGCAGATCCAGGCGGCGCTCTGTCTCATAAAATACGGATTCATCAAAAGTCATGTCATCCATATAGGAGGACAGCTCCCTGTTAAAATCATTGAGAAGTCCGTCCACCTCACTTAAGTCTGGGAAAGGGATTCCAGCTGATCATCGTACTCTGTCACTCTGGAAAGCTCCCGAAGAGCCTCTCCCACTGCTTCCCCGGCTCCCTGTCCGTCATATCCGGTAAGGGCATGGGCACTTTGCAGGGAATCGATAATTCTGCGTCCATTGGAGAGCTTTCGATATTGCTTTTCCAATTCTTCGTCTTCTCCTGGAACCAGGGATGCTTTCTCAATCTCATTGATCTCAAATTCCAGAAAAGCCATTTCACGATTCTTCTGCTCTTCATCCATATCCAGAGATTTCAGTTCTGCCTGACATTTCTTATATTCCTGATAGGCAGCTTTCACCTTCTCTTTTTCCGGAAAGATTTTTTCACGGCCGTAAGCATCCAGGATTTCCAGCTGTTTCTCCTCATAGAGAAGGGACTGGTGCTCATGCTGCCCGTGAATGTCAAGAAGACAGGCTGCAGCGGCTTCATCTGGCTGACAGTGCTTGTCTCCCCATTTATCTTATTAATGCTCCTGCCGTCCATGATTTTTCTTGACATGAGGATCTGTCCGTCCTCTGGATAAATATCAAGTGCAGCAAGTGCCTCTTTTGCTTTCGTATTTTCAACCTGGAATAAAAGCTCTACCAGTGCATAGGGCGCATTTTCCCTGATCATGCTTCTGGACGTCTTTCCTCCCAGGATCAGCTGCATGGAACCGAGAAGAATGGACTTACCGGCACCAGTCTCACCGGTGAGGATATTCAGCCCGGGTCCGAATTCCACTTCTATTTCATCTATGAGTGCAAGGTTTTTTACGTGTAAATGTACTAACAAGGTTGACCTCCTTACGTTACTGTATTCCCAATGGACAGTAACTCCTTACTCTTTTCTCATACTCTTATAAACAGGCCTAATTGCCATATGTAATGTCAGGCAGCGATATGCTTCAAAGCAACACATGCCTTCAGATAGCAACAATCGAGCAGGAAATCCCTGCCCGATCCACTTTATGTTCTCAGTCAGCTCTGAAACCCGATTGAAAATTCCGGTCATGCAAACTGTTTCCATTTTTATCTTCTGTTCAAAATACTGCCCAGCTTCTCCATGACACCCTCCGCCAGCTCAGAGCTTTTGCAGGCACACATAATCGTGTCATCTCCTGCAATACAGCCCAGGATTTCCGGCCATTTCAAGGCATCCAGAGCTGTGGCAACTCCCATTGCCATTCCGGTAACTGTTTTGATCACTACCAGATTCTGTCCAACCTCAATGGACACAACCGCATCATTTAACACTCTTGTATACTGGTCCCCAAGCCCTGGCTGTGTATCCTGCAGGATGGCATAGCGGGATTTCCCGTCTTTTCCTGCAACCTTGGTCATTTTCAGTGCACGGATATCTCGTGAAACCGTAGCCTGTGTCACCTTAAAACCGGCTTCATTCAATCTGGCTGCAAGCTCTTCCTGTGTATCTATGTCATATTCTTTTATCAGTTCGATAATTTTCTCATGTCTTGCTAATTTCACTTCTTAACCTCCCCTGCAAAGATTTTCTGCCCTGAAGTCTGTTAAAAAAAGCTGTCACTTACAATACCCCTTTTTCAAACAAGCTCTGAAGGAACCTTTGCAACGCATTCTGAAAATGATATTATCAATAAAATTCCCATGCGGAAATCAACACTTATAATAATATTTATATTTTATACATCAAAAAATCAGCTATCCCTCATTTTCTGTCTCAACACTTCAACGAAACTAAGATGATTCAGCTTCAAAATCCTGGTTTTCACCTCTGCCTTTCGGATCACAATCTTATCTCCTGTGATCATTGGAATCTCAGAATCCCCATCAAAAGAAGCCAGTCCTTTTTCGCAATCCTGGTGACGTCCCTCTCCCATTTCCACCGTAATCACATCTTCCGCCGGGAAAACAATGCTTCGGCTGTTCAGAGTATGTGGCGCGATCGGTGTCATAATCGTCATCTCTCCACTTGGTGAAACAATAGGACCGCCAACAGAAAGGCTGTATCCTGTAGAACCTGTAGGTGTGGAAATAATAATTCCATCAGCGTTATAAGAGTTCAGATATTCGTCATTGACAAAATTTTTAAATCTTACAACACGAAGGGGACCTTCCCTTGCAATTACAATGTCGTTTAAGGCAATATCCTTGCCGATGACCCTGTCTCCCCGGTAAACAGTCCCAGAGAGCATCATTCTCTCTTCCACCTCATAGACATCCTCTGTGAGCTTGTCAAGGGCCTGGTATACAGACTGCCTGTCCACCTCAGCCAGAAAGCCCAGATTTCCAAGATTGACTCCCAGAAGGGGAATCTGACTGCGCTTCTTATCGTGAGCCGCCTGAATGTCTCTGGCAGCCTGCAGAAGGGTTCCATCACCGCCAAGTACGATAATGCACTGTGTTTCTTCCGGAATCTTTCTTGGATCCGTATAGTGGAACGGACCTGCTGTCTGTCTTCCAGCAAGCTGAACTTCACATTGTCCGCCTCTTTTTCCAAGATAATCCACTACCCGGTCTGTAAATTCCAGATTTTTATCTTTTTCATTGTTGGTTATAATATAAAACTTATTCATAACAAAGTCCTGTATCTGTTTACTGCCCCTGTAAGCAACAGCATTCAACTGCATATTATTTTTCTGCCGGTTTATCCAATGCTCCGTGTGCCTGTGCAACCACATCCTCCACTTTCACAGTAAGACTGTCCGGAACCTCCGTTCCCTCCGGTCTTTTCTTCAGATGCAGAAGATATTCAATATTTCCCTCTGGTCCTTTGATCGGAGAAAAAGAAAGATGGCATGGCTCGAGGGAAATACTCATGGCGAAATCCCTCACCTTCTCTATCACTTCCTCGTGTACAGCAGGATCACGGACAACCCCTTTCTTTCCAACCTTTTCCCTGCCAGCCTCAAACTGGGGTTTTATCAGACAGACGATTTCGCCATCCTCTGTAAGAAGGTTTCTCACAGGTCCCAGTACCTTTGTCAGGGAAATAAAGGAAACATCAATAGAGGAAAATGCAGGTTTCTCCTGGATATCCTCCGGTACCACATAGCGAATGTTGGTTTTCTCCATGCACACAACTCTTGGGTCGTTGCGAAGCTCCAGTCCAGCTGGCCATATCCCACATCAATGGAATACACCTTCACACCGCCATTCTGAAGCATACAGTCTGTAAAACCGCCTGTAGAGGCGCCTACATCCATGCACACCTTCCCCTCAAGACTTACATCAAATTCATTCATTGCTTTTTCAAGCTTCAGGCCGCCGCGGCTTACATATGGAAGGGTGTTTCCTCTGACTTCCACTTTCACCGTTTCAGCAAACATGGAGCCTGCTTTATCTTCCTTCTGACCGTCTACGTAAACCTGTCCGGCCATGATATATGCTTTTGCTTTTTCTCTGGAAGGTGCAAGAGCGCGCTCCACCAGCATCATATCCAATCGTTTCTTCATTCTCTTATTCCTTCTGAATAGTTACCTGAAATTTTCTTTATCTTCTCTGCAATGGCATTGGCGCTAAGCCCCAGCTGTACCCTAAGACTGTCCACACCTCCATGAGGCACAAAACGATCCGGAATAGCCACTGGCAGCACCTGGATACCAGGATGATGTTCTTCCATATAACCGCATACCTGCTGTCCAAAGCCACCATTTTGCACATTTTCTTCTACTGTTACCACCAGGCTGTGATTCCGCGCCAGCTGATCCAGCAAAGCTGTATCTAATGGCTTTACAAATCTGACATTTACAAAGGTAGAATCAATTCCTTCCTTCTGTAATTCACTGCAGACCTCTGCACAGATCTCCACCATGTTTCCAAGTGCCAGAACTGCTACCTTACAACCGCTGTGAAGGACTTCACTTTTCCCCATCTCCACAGCTGTCTGATATTCCTGCAGCCCCTGATATGCATTACCTCTTGGGTAACGGATTGCTACCGGGCCATCCGCTTTCACAGCAAAGCGAAGCATTTCCTTTAACTCCCAGTCATTCTTCGGTGCCATCACTGTCATTCCAGGCATCATGCTGAGATAGGAAATGTCAAAATTGCCCTGATGTGTCTCACCATCTGCTCCAACAAGACCTGCCCTGTCCACTGCAAAGATCACATGAAGCTTCTGCATGCACACATCGTGAAGCATCTGATCCACAGCTCTTTGCAAAAAGGAGGAATAAATGGCAACCACCGGGACTACTCCGCCAAGTGCCAGTCCGGCTGCAAAGGAAACTGCATGCTCTTCTGCAATTCCCACATCAAAGAACCGGTCTGGAAATCTCTGGGAAAACTTTTTCAGCCCGGTACCATCAGGCATGGCAGCTGTAATGGCAACCAGCTTCTCTTCTTCTGCTGCCACCTGGCACAAAGCATCTGCAAACACATCCGTATAGCCCAGACAGACCTTCTTCTGGGTTGGCTTTCCAGTCTTGATGTCAAACGGTCCGATTCCATGAAACATATCCGGATTCTGTCTTGCAGGTTCATAGCCACGTCCCTTTTCTGTAAGAACATGAACCACAACCGGTCCCTTCACACGCTTTGCCTCATTAAAAAGACGCATCATCTGGCGCATATTATGCCCGTCCACCGGTCCAAGATAGGTCAGGCCCATATTTTCAAAGAGCATTCCCGGAATAAAAAGCTGCTTAATGCTGCTTTTCGTCCTTCTCACAGCATCCACCATAGCGGTTCCCACACGGGGAATCTTTTTTACCGCCTTATTCAAGCTCATTTTCATTCCGGTGTATGCTTCTGCAGTACGGATCGCACTGAGATAATTTGACATTCCTCCTACATTTGGAGAGATTGACATATTATTGTCATTTAAAACAATTATAAAATTGGTCTCCAATTCAGCTGCATTATTCAACGCCTCATAAGCATACCGCCTGTAAGCGCACCATCGCCGATCACAGAAACCACATGATAATTCTCACCAAGAAGATCCCTTGCATACACATAACCAAGGCCTGCTGAAATAGAATCTGAGCTGTGTCCCGCGTCAAAAGAGTCGCAATTGCTCTCCCCTCTTTTTGGAAAACCACTAAGTCCGCCTTCCTTGCGCAGGGTCTCAAATTCACCTTTTCGTCCGGTGAGGATCTTGTGAGTGTATGCCTGATGGCCTACATCCCAAATCAGCTTGTCATCTGGAAAATCCAGTACATTATGCAGTGCCAGTGTAAGTTCTACCACTCCAAGATTGGATGCCAGATGTCCTCCTGTCCTGCTGACGGATTCAATCAAAAAGCTTCGTATTTCTTCTGCCAGCTGCGGAAATTCAGCCAGAGGAATTTTGTGAATATCGTTGGGCTTTTTTATTTTATCCAGAATCATTTGTATCCTTCTTTCACTTCCTGCGTCCCACCAGCTCGTTCACCAGAGTAAACAGGAATTCATTTTTCTTATTCAGTCCTTCAAACAAAGTAACTGCCTCATCTGACAGCTTCTTCACCTGCTGTGATGCTTTCTCAATTCCCATAAGTGTCACATAAGTAGTCTTATGGTTCTTCTCATCACTGTGAATTGGCTTACCCAGCTCTTCCTCGGTGCTGGTCACATCCAGGATATCATCCTGGATTTGGAACGCAAGGCCGATATTTTTTGCTGCTTTTTCTACTATAGCAGTCTCTTCTTCCGTGGCACCTCCAAGAATTGCGCCTGTCATCACAGAGGCTTCAATAAGTGCAGAAGTCTTATTCTCATAAATATAATCAATCATCTCACGGCTCATAGGCTTGCCGTCATTTTCCACATCCACACTCTGTCCGCCAAGCATTCCGTAAAGTCCGGTCTTATGGGACATTACCTTCAGTGCCTGAATCATATGTGCCTGACAATCTGGTGTATCTGCCGTGTCAAAAGCTGTAAGCATCACTTCATAAGCATAATTGAGAAGTGCCACACCGCTAAGAACCCCCATAGCTTCCCCATAAACTTTATGAGTAGTAAGACGTCCTCTCCGGTAATCGTCATTATCAAGAGCCGGAAGATCATCATGGACCAGTGAATGGGTATGAATCATCTCCATTGCTGCCATAAAAGGATATGCCAGCTTCTCTTCTCCTCCAAACAGCCTTAAGGTTTCCAGGATCAGCATAGGGCGAAGGCGCTTTCCTCCTGCCAGAATACTGTAATTCATTGCCTGTGCCATAGTCTTCGCAAAACCTTCCTCTTCCGGAAGATAAGACTGGATCACTTTATTAATTTCTTCTGTTCTTTTTTTTAATTCATCTTGAAAATTCACCAAGGCTACCATCCTCATTCATCTGCAGCATTTTTTTCTCAACAGTATCAAGCTTATCATTACAATATTTCAGAAGCTCCATTCCCTGTTTATAAAGGCGAAATGAATCTTCCAGGGAGGTCTCACGGTCTTCCAGTCTTCCCGCCAGAACATCCAGCTCTGAAAAAGCCTCCTCCAGAGTTTTCTCTTCTTTTTTCTCATCAGCCATCCTTCCGCACCTCCGTCTTTATTGCTGCACACATTGTGCACAGAAGTCTTTTACTAGCTATGCACGATCTGCATGCTGACTTTATTTTTCACTGTCTGTATCTGCTCCGTAACTGCTGGCTTTTGTATTCTGTACAGACGCCTCTATTGTACCATCTGTAACATAAATCAGCAGACCATCCCCTTGTTTTACCTGTGAAACGCTTGTCAATGTCTTTCCTTCCTTATCAGAGACGTAGGAGTAACCCTGATTCAGCTTCCGAAGAGGAGAAAGACCGTGAAACCTTTCCAGATAGAGGGACAGTCTGTGTCTTTTATCTTTTATCTTTTGTTCCATGGCAGACTGGATTCGTTCCTGCACATCTGCCGCATACTGCTGACGGTCACGCAGACGGCTCTCTGGATTCAGATACTGAAGACGTGTTCCATATCTTTCCAGTTTTGCCCTGTTTACGTCAATTTTATTCCACACTGCCCGTTCCAGCCGTTCCTGATACCCTTGCATGGAATTCAAAAGAGTCCGGCAGTCAAAATAGGCGAGTTCTGCCGCTGCTGAAGGTGTAGGGGCACGAAGATCCGCCACAAAATCCGCGATGGTAAAGTCAGTCTCATGTCCCACTGCAGAAATTACAGGTGTATGGCACTCAAAAATCGCCCTTGCCACCTCTTCTTCGTTAAAAGCCCATAGTTCCTCAATAGAACCACCGCCCCGGCCTACAATGATCACATCCACGCCTGCCTCGTCCAGCATGCGGATACCACGTACAATACTGGCCGCTGCTCCCTCTCCCTGCACAAGTGCCGGGTAAAGAATACTCTGGATAAAGGATTTCTTCGGGTGGAAACGTTGATAATATCCCGAATCGCAGCACCTGTAGGAGATGTGACAATCCCCACTCTGTGGGCAAATTCCGGTATGGGCTGCTTATACTCCTGTGCAAACATTCCCATATCCTCCAGCTCCTGCTTCAACGCCAGGTATCTTTCATAAAGCGCACCAGCTCCCTCTAAGTAATCTCCTTCGCATAGACTGATATGCGCCATCTCTTTCATAAACATCTACTCTGCCCCCGGCTATCACCTTGTCTCCATCTTTCATGCGGAAAGCAAGACCTTTTCTGGAACCTGCGAACATAACGCATTTCAGTGTGCCGCCTTCGTCCTTCAAGGTAAAATAGATGTGTCCTGTGGAGTGGTATTTACAGTTGGATACCTCTCCCTTTACATAAATATTCTGTAAAAAATAGTCCTGGGTAAACATGTTCTTCACATAGCGGTTTACCTGACCAACAGAATAGACATTATTCATTTTTATTTTCCGGTGCCCTGGAGCTTACATTGCGGTTGACAACTACCACCTTTTTGGAAGGATCCTTTACCTTGAAACCGGATTTCGGTCTTGCAGAGGTCTGTTCTTCTTTCTTAGAAGATGCCTTTCTTGCAGCAACCTTCTTATCCGGGTTGGCAATCTTTCCAAGGATTCCGTTTACGAATGCACCGGACTCTTCAGAACCGAAGCATTTCGCCAGTTCTACAGCCTCATTGATGGCAACTCCTACCGGCACTTCCTCTTTCTCATATTCAAGCTCATACACAGCCAGACGAAGAACTGTCAGATCAACACGGTTCATACGGCTTGTCTTCCATCCATACTGATGCTGTTCAGCTTCTCATCAAGCTCATCTGTGTGGTTCATAATGTTCATATATTTGCGGCTGATATAGTCCCGGTCGCTCTCTTCCAGATTCTCAATATCAGCTAAATATAAAGCCAGCTGCTCTTCCATTTCTTTCTGTGTATTAAACTCGCTGATAAAAGCAGCTTAAAAATATGTTCTCTCTGTTCCCTTCTTCTCATGTTTCCTCCTACTATCTGTAACTCCCGAAAATCCCTGCAAAGAAATGCCAGCTCACGCAGACATTCATAGAAAAAAAGGAAAGGTTTACTTTCCTTTTTTCGCTTACTTGCTTTTTTCATTCTCCATATCTACGCTTGCAATATGAATATTGACATCTGCAACCTCAAGTCCTGTCATGTTCTCAATGGCTGCTTTTACTTTCTCCTGAACCTTCTTGCTGGTCTCAAGGATATTCATGCCATATTCAATATTCAAGGTAAGGTCAACGCTTACCACACTGTCAACAATTTCAACCTTAACTCCCTTGGAGAGATTCTTCATTCCAAGCTTGCTTACCAGCTCATTGGTAATATTACCTGCCATGGAGGCAACTCCGTCTACTTCTGTAGCGGCAAGTCCGGCGATAATAGTAACGACCTCATCTGCGATCTGAACCTCACCGATTCCCTCAATATCCTGTATTTTATATGTTGTTCTCTTCTCTGCCATGCTTACAAACCTCCTAGGTTTAATCTGCCGGCTGCCGGAAAATTCGCATCTTTCCCCGAGGCCAGCGTCAAATCTGCCTTACGGCGTATTTACACGAAACGGACTATCCCACGCATCTGCGCAGTTCTATTTCTATCCGAGACTTTCTTTAATTATAGCAAAATGCGTCAAAAATGAAAAGAGTTATTTACTGAATTCTGTTAATATTAAATCCGGATTTCTGTCTTCTGTCATGCCCACACTCCATGCATTGATAAACAGAAGCAACGGATTGCCTTTCAGATCTGTAACCTTCTTCATGTCAGAAGTTCCGACGATCTTGTCCACCTGAATCTCATCCTTGTTCGCAATCCATCTGATGTGCTCATATGGCAGATTTTCCAGACGAATTTCCACATTATACTCGTTCTCCAGACGATATTTCAAAACATCAAACTGGAGCACACCAACAACGCCCACAATGATCTCTTCCATATTTCCGTAAAGCTCCTGGAAAATCTGGATGGCACCTTCCTGTGCGATCTGGTTAATTCCCTTTACAAACTGCTTTCTCTTCATGGTATCCAGAAGTCTTACCCTTGCAAAGTGCTCCGGTGCAAATGTAGGAATGCCCTCAAATGCAAATTTTTTTCCAGGCGTACAGATCGTATCTCCAATAGAGAAAATACCGGGATCAAATACACCGATAATATCTCCTGCATAAGCCTCCTCAACTACATGGCGTGACTCAGCATCATCTGCTGGGGCTGAAGAAGTCTCATCTTCTTATCCCCCTGTACATGATAAACCTCCTGGGAGGCATCGAATTTGCCGGAGCAGATACGCATAAATGCAATTCTGTCACGGTGAGCCTTATTCATATTTGCCTGAATCTTAAATACAAAAGCAGAAAAATCATCGCTCATAGGATCAACAAGACCTGAGTCTGCCATTCTTGGAAGAGGTGACGTAGTCATCTTCAGGAAATGCTCCAGGAAAGTCTCAACACCAAAATTGGTAAGAGCGGATCCAAAGAACACAGGAGTCAGTTCTCCCTTACTTACCATCTCCTGATCGAACTCGGCACTTGCGCCATCCAGAAGCTCGATTTCCTCCAGAAGCTGTTCTTTCTGCTCCGGATCCATAACCTCAAGTGCATGAGGAGAATCCAGATCGATTTCCTCAATAGTTCCCTCCTTGGTACCTTTCTGGGTATCTGTGAAAGTAAGGATCTTATTCGTGTTGCGGTCGTAAACACCGCGGAATTTCTTACCGGAACCGATTGGCCAGTTAATAGGGCAGGTTGCGATTCCAAGCTCTTTTTCGATCTCGTCAAGAAGATCAAAGGTATCGTTGGCATCACGGTCCATTTTATTGATAAAAGTAAAAATAGGAATGTGTCTCATAACGCAGACCTTGAACAGCTTTCTGGTCTGTGCCTCAACACCCTTGGACCCATCGATTACCATAACTGCAGAATCTGCAGCCATCAGGGTACGATAAGTATCCTCTGAGAAATCCTGATGTCCAGGAGTATCCAGAATGTTGATGCAGTAACCGTCATAATGGAACTGCAATACGGAAGAAGTAACGGAAATACCTCTCTCCTTTTCAATTTCCATCCAGTCTGATACTGCATGGCGGGCCGTTGCCTTTCCTTTAACACTACCGGCCAGATTAATGCTCCGCCATACAGCAGGAATTTCTCAGTCAGAGTAGTCTTACCTGCATCCGGGTGGGAAATGATGGCAAAGGTTCTTCTTTTTTCTATTTCTTTCGTATACTTCGACACGTTTAGCCTCCTATTTGAATTCTCTATTTCAGACACGCTCTAGAGCGTGTATTCTTACATTTTTGCAGCATTCCTATTCTAGTATAAGGACTGCTGCACTGTCAAGGGGGTATATCATGGATTTACTGTAGTATTATCACGGATTTACTGTAGTATCATCATCAATATCCACGGAAGTCTCCAGTGATTCATCTTTATTTACCAGTTCTTCCTCGCTTTCATTTAACGGCGTGATCACAATATTTTCCGGCGCAATTCCCGTTTTTCTTTTCACAATGTCTTCAATCTGAGCCCGTTTTGCATCTGTCAGATCTGCTTCCGGAACCACCACATCTGCCGTTTCTCCGGTAAGGTTTACGATCACATTTTCGAAGCCTTTGGCTTCCAGAAGAAGTTCTGCTGCCGACTCTTTTTCCGTCAGATCCGCCATGGAAACCATTGTGCTCACAGCCTCCTGCTTCTGGTCATCTCCCAGATCCTGGTTGTTAATAATAGCCTGCAGGTCTGCTTTATTCTGGGAACGGATCTGTTCTCTGGAAAGTTTGGCCTGGGCCGCAAAATCAGAAGCCGCAGTAAGTACAGCTTCCCCCGGCGTGCTGGTGGTCTGATCCTGCACATCCGTAAGGCTGCTATCCGCCCCGTTCTCATCCAGAAGGGCTGTTTCATCGGTCAGATCATAGTCTACATCCTCCAGAATACTGCTGCTGTCCGCGCTTGCCTCCTTATTTTTCAGGCCAAGATCTACATCTGCAAAATTCAGGTATCCTGCAACTGCGATCAGAACCGCCAGTGAAGTAATGATTACCTGGTTCTTTTTCAGAATCTTTTTCACTTTACCTCTCCTCATTTCATTTTCATTACTTTAATTTTATGGGCATCCAGCTGAAATAATGCCATAACTCCTTCTACAATATTCCTGGAAACCACAGAATTATCTGCTCCTTCCGCCGCGATCAGCACTCCGGTCACCGCCTGATTTCCGGAATCGTAGAAACTGCTGCTGTCTTTTTCTTCCCCCGTCATAAGGAGCACCCGCACTTTTCCCACTCCTTCTGTCTGGGATAAAAGATCTTCCAGTTTTTTCTCCAGAACTGTCCGTTCTGCATCTGTATTTTTCTCAGAAGAAGCTGAAAAAAAGGAACTGCTTTTTACTTCCGGGGAGCTATCCTTTTTATCGGATACCGGAAGTGCAATTACTGTAAGCAGAAGTCCCAAAAGGAGAAGAATCACCCATTGTCTGCTTCCCATTTTCCCAAGCAAGGACTTCACAGTTTTCTTCCCTGATTCCCCAGTTTGCTGCAAGTTCATCTTTTATCCCCCTCTCAAGCTCTCCATCTGGCACCTCCTTCGTCCACAGGCAGACTTTTAACAGCTCCCCTTCTATATGTACTTTGCATGCCGTCACTTCTATGCCTTTCTTTTTCAAAGATTCCAGAATATTTTTCTCAAGCTGCTCCTCCACACCTTTTTCCAGAAGGCTTTTCTGAAGATTTTCCAGATCAAGAGTGAGCCGCTTTTTTTCTTCCTGCTGGTAAAGGCTGGAAAAGCTTTCCGGCAGTGTCTTAGCTTTTTCCAGAATGGAAAGCATGGGAGTGATCAGCATAACCATCAGCAAAAGTCCCATAAAAAAACGCACATAACGCTGATATTTCCCGGTAGGCACCAGATGGATGAGCATAGTCAACAGAATATAAAATATGGCAAGGCATTTGATCCAGCTGTAGATGGCTTCTTTCATAATATATCACTTCCCGCATCCCATTTTGGTCCCATACAGTCATATGCTCAGGTTATTATGGTTCATTTCCGCTTACTGTTACTTTTATCCGCCTACAGACGCCATGAGAACTATAAAGGTAAGCACACACAGAATTTCCGCAGTCAGCATGATCCGCAGAAGCAGGGCACAGCCTTCTCCCATTGTGCCAAGGCAGCCTACGATTCGTTTGTCTGATACAGGCTGTGCCACTGCACCAAGGAAGCGAAAGCTAAGGGATAGGAGACCATAATGAATCACAGGTCCGGCTCCTGCAAGAAGCAGAACCACCACCGCCATTGCTCCAAGACAGTTTTTCACAAGCAGTGCCCCTGCCAGAATCAATTCTGTTACCGCATTTACGGCATTTCCCACAGCCGGAATCGCTCCGGCAGTTCTGCCCAGGCAGTTCGTTTGATGGCATCCATGGCAGGCGCAACCAGCCCTCGTACCGCCTGAAGCCCAAGGACAGCCCCAAGCATGGTTTTCAGGCTCCAGTTGATCATAGTTTCCAGAAGTTCTGCCATCTTGCTTAACATATCCTCTTTGGAAAGATGGTTCACCATACAAAGAAGAACATACAGATTAGCCCCTGGCAGAATCAAAGTGAGAAGAAGCCATTCCACCAGCCACACCAGAAGAAGAACCCCCTGATAAAATACAGAAGCCGTGACAGCTCCTGATGCTGCTGAAACTGCCACGAAATAAGCAGGTGCCAGGCCTTTCATAAACTGAGTCATCCATTCCAGCTGTTTTCCAAGAGAAACTCCAAGCTGCTGATAGCTGTTCATCAGAATGGTAAATAATAAAAGATATACCATGTAAAAACTTACCTCTCCAATCTGGCTGTTTTCAAATACCTCTGCAAAATTTGAAAAAACAGCAGCTGCCAGCACCAGGAGAAGAATGCGAAAAAAATTAGCCCGTTCTTTTTCCAGCCGTTCAAAAAAGAGGCTGCGCAGAAATTGCTGCACCGCCTCTTTTGAAAATACTGTTTCGCCGTTTATCATGTTTTTTAATGCTGTTCCTATGGAGAAGCTGTCCTCTCCCAGCATTTCATCCATTAAAGTTTGTACCTGTTCGAAAGACATGTCAGAAACCAGCTGCTCCGTAATGCCCTCAGAATCAGCGGAAGCTGCACGATAGCCAATACCTGCTGTTACCGTTTTCTCCGTTGTCTCTTTCTCTGTTTCGACTGCTGTTTCACCTGTAAAACTCTCTGCTTCCATGTTCTCTGCGTTTACATTTATTTTTCTGGTTTCCATCAGAATCCATACTGCAAACAACAATGCAGCAATTACCTGCCATTTTTGTTTTTTTCTCCAGACCCTCATACCATGAACTCCTGAATCGTCTTCAGAAGTGCCATAAGCACCGGCATGCTCAGAACCATCACCGACAATTTACAGAACAGCTCAATCTGCGCCGCTGTTGTGCTGTAGCCTGCATCTTTACAGATTCCGGAGGCAAACTGACCGATGTAGGTAATTCCGATCATTTTTACCAGTGTGGAAATATATTCCGTGTCCACTGGAAGTGTCTCCTGGATTTTCCCCAGAGATTCAAACAGGTAATAAATTTTCCCCACAGCAAGTCCCATGATCACAAGACCAATTCCAACTGTAATAAAACAGGCGTATTCCGGTTTGGTTCCTTTCATAAGAAATCCAAGAATAACACCGCATACGCCTAGTAACGAAATCTTTATAATGTCCATTTTCCACCTCCTGAACACAGGTGACAGGATATTGGTGAATCAGATCACAATTCAAATAATTTTTTTATGCTGTCAAACAACTCATAAATATATGGTACGATCCAGAAGAGTACCACAAGGAGACCTGCCAGGCTGACTAAAAAAGCCTGTTCCTCTCTGCCGCTGTGTTTCAGAACCTGAGAAAGCACGGAGACCAGAATCCCCACAGCAGCTATTTTGAAAATAATACTGACTTCCAAGGGGGCCTCCTTTCTTACCGTTATCTGCCTTTACATAATCGTTTCTCAGGCAACTTTTCCAGATATTATATGAAATTACCACAACAGAACTGCCAGCAGAATTCCGCCCAGAATTCCCATGCTCTGATATGTTTTCTGCTGCTTTGGCATAGCACTTTTCAGAGTCTTTATCCTGTAGCCTAGCTCCTCCTCCAGAAGTGTCAGCTGTGCCACCTGCATTTCCCTGTCCAGATATCCCAGTTTTTCACCCAGAGAAAGAAAGCTTTCCCGCTCTTCCTCTGAAAGTTTGTAAAGGGGAAGCAGTCTTACCGCGCATTCCCTGAAAATCTCATCAAAGGTAATTCCAGGCCGCTGCTGAAGCCATCCTGCAGTTTCTTTGAGAAAAAGCCTGTACTCTCCTGGCATTTTTGCTGCAGCATCAAGAAAGGCATCTTCCAACGTCGCCCCTGTGCAGCGGATTTCCCCTTTCAGTAACAGAAGAAGCTGAGCCAGTTTTTCCAGAATTTTCAGTCTGGCTGTCAATTCCATGCTTTTACACAATCCAAGACCTGTTCCGGAAAAAAGGATCAGAATGATTCCTGCTGTTTTCAACAAGGCCTCCCGTTTCTGTCATAAATTCCAAGTATGGTTCCCGCATGTTCTCCCTTGTCCAGGAAAATATACCGTTCAAACACTCTTCTTCTCACCAGCCTTTCAAAATAAGGCTGATGGATCACGTCCTCAATGGAATTTCCATGAGCGGTGGCGATTACTTTACATCCACTGTGAATCACAGATTCCACAGCTTTAAAGTCTTCTTTCCGTCCCAGTTCATCTACGGCCACAACTGCTGGAGACATAGAACGGATCAGCATTTCCATCCTTCTGCCTTTGGACAGCCGTCCAGCACATCCGTACGCATACCAAGTCATTCTGGGGAACTCCCTGATAGGAACCGGCAAGCTCACTTCTCTCATCTACAACGCCAACCGTTACCCCCGGCATTTTTTTCTTTTCCTCACCATTGCTCAGCTGACGGATAATATCCCGAAGCAGGGTTGTTTTCCCCCCTCTTGGCGGAGAAACGATCAAAGTATGCGCTACCCAGTCTTTTTTGCGGATATAGGGCATCACCTGGTCTGCGCAGCCTACCACTTCGTGAGCCAGACGTACATTTATACAGGAAATATATTTCATTCCCTGGATCTCATTGCCGTCAAGAATCACCTTTCCGGTAACACCTACCCGATGACCTCCCTGAACAGTAAGAAACCCCTGGCGCATTTCATCTTCATAGGAATAAAGGGAATAACCACTTATATATTCCATGGTTTCCTTCAGATCTTCCCTTGTCACCACGTATTTGCCATCATGTCGGTAAGGAAACCCTCACCTCCGTCATAGGTGTAGAACAGCGGTCGTCCTACTCTTAACCGTATCTCATATATTTTGTCATAATCAAGGTTTGCATTCATCAACAGTCTGCGGATATTGCCCGCAAACAGGTTCTGAATCTGCTCTGCTTCTATGTTGTATCACCTCTCAATTTTAATATATGTGGACAATCCCGGATTCATTCTTAAATAAATCCACCAGATTTACAGGCTCTAGAGCGTGTTTGAAAAATCCTTCTAATACTGGCTCACATTACTCTGTATGCTCTGCTGGTATTCTTCCATTCTGGGAAGGCTCAGTTTTAAAACCCTGTCCACAATATTCACAGACGCTGAACTATATGCATAAGCAGCGGATTCAAACAGCACGTACAAGTCATCCCCATCCACAAAAATCTGTTCGATTCGTTCCGGAAACCGATAGCTGACAGCAGAATTTTCATCTACATAAAGCCTTTTATCGGATTTCTCATAAAATACCACTCTGGAAGGCAGAATTCCAAAGGAATGAGACAAAAGAAGCTTGTCGTTATAAAAAGCCATTCCCTGTGCCTGTTCGGAAATGGTGGAATAATCAAGGGGAACTGCCATCCCAAAGTTCATTCCCAGACCTTCATCCATAGTATTTATCAGGTTTCCCTGATCATCTACTGCATATCTTGCAATTGCACTGTCTGTATATTTTGTAAAGCAGCCAACGTATAGACACCCATCATAAAAGGTCATAAAGGAATCACGGACGATTCCGTAAAGGCTGGCTATCTGGTTGGTCGCGATAGGATGCCTACCCGCATCATAGTCATAATTTTCAATGGATTCCATGGTAAGACTCACTGCCTGGGCAAGCTCCTGCGTATTTGAAGAATACCACAGAATCTGATGTTCACTGTCATACGCCAGACCGCCAACATGTGGCTGTCCGGGCAAAATAATTTCTTTTATAAAACGGTGCGATTCTTTATTAATCATATAGATCACAGAGTTATGCTTTTTCGCATGACAATAGGCACTTACAAAAACATAATCCTCTGTTACTGCCAGACCCTGCGGTGTCATAGTGGTACACATGGCCGGCATATCACCTTCACTGGTAAGAAGGGTTTGTGTTGCTTTCAGACCGGGAATGATATAGGTTCCATATTCCCGCTCTTTTTTCCTGTCTTCAAAGGCAAATGCCATCAGCTCTTCTTTCTGGGAAAGCATCTGGATCTGTCCACGAAGCGTGTAGTAAGCCGCTTCCTGATTGGTGGTTTTCCTCTTGGTGGGCGGCTCATTTCTGCCTCTGTATATAAAGCATATGCCAGATAAGATCCCACAATGACCAGAACCATGATCAGGATCCTGAGCCAGAAAATGCGGTTTCTCCATTTCATCTTTTTCTTCATTTATCTGCACTGCTTCCGCAATAGTACTCTTTTGGTAACTGTTCCGTACCTTCACAATTACATGCTTTACAATTGCATGCTTCGCGATACACAAAAAATCATGCTTTCCATGATTTCACGCCGCAATTCCCGGGCTTTCTGTGAACTGTGTTCACAAAAAACAACCTCGCGGAATACTGTCTCCTGAATAGTTACCTCTTTTTTTGTTATAATTTCACAACAGACATCATTATACTTTATCAGGTTTACGTTTACAAGAGGAAATTAGAACAGCCCGGTTTCTTCCAGAAACCGTGAAGGGTCACGCTCTTTATCGTACTGACGGCGCACATAACAGAGCATAAGTTCTTTCTTCGCCCGGGTCATGCCTACATAAAAAAGCCGGCGTTCTTCTTCCAAGGACTCTGCCAGAACCGCTTTTTTATAGGGAATGCTCCCTTCGTTTACATTCATAATATAAACTTTATCGTATTCCAGCCCTTTTACCGCATGAAGGGTGGAAATTACAATCCCTTCCCTTTTCGTCTCCTGTTTTTTCGCCTGTTCAGCCAGCTTCTTTGTGTAATCCTCTATGTAGTTTTCCCACTCTTCCAGGGTTTTCATGCCTTTGGCACTTTCCTGTATGCGGTCAAGGACCTCAAGTAGCTCCTCTGGACGAATTTTACGGTACTGGGCATATTCAATCAGATACTGCTCGTAGCCCATTCCTTTTCGGATAAAATTCACTGCAGCATAGGGTGCTAAAGTGGAAAGAATCCGAAGATGTGTTTCCAGTGTGGTAATCCTGTCGCACATCCAGTCTTTGTCTTTATAGAAATCTCTCAGTGCAGAAAATGAGATTGTGGTCTGAGTCAGGGCATCCCTTGCTATATACCGGTTAGGGCGGTTCATGATTTCCAGGAAAAGCTTTCGCGTCCTGTCTCCTGCTGCCATTTTCAGATATGCCATCAGGTTTCTGCTGATCCAATGCCGGAACAGATTGGGCAACTGTTCTTTCATGGTAAAAGGAATCTGGTACTCCATCAAGCTCCAACAAGCCCCTCTGCCTCCTGATTGGTGCGAAAAAGCACTGCAGTATCCTCCAGATTCTCTCCTGCCTCCAGCCGCTTTTTCAAAAAGGCGGCAATCTTCACATACTCTTCTCTTGGATTGTCAAATTCCATCACTTTCACAGGTTTTCCCTGCTCATTTGGCGTAGACAGCCTCTTCTTAAAGCGGATCTGATTGCAGCCACCACATTCATGGCTGCCTGAAGTACATTTTTCGTACAGCGATAATTAATGTCCAAAAGAACCGTTTCTGCCTTAGGATAATCTTTGGTAAAGTTCAGCATGATCTCTGGCTTGGCGCCACGGAAATGATAAATAGACTGATCATCGTCTCCCACTATGAACAGGTTATCCCTGGGCTTTGCCAGCATCCTTACAATATCATACTGGAGATGGTTGATATCCTGAAATTCATCTACCATAATGTATTGGAATTTGTTTTGCCATGCCGCCAGGATATCTTTTCTCTTGACAAAAAGTTCATAGCAGCAAAGAAGCATGTCATCGAAATCCAGTTTTCTTCTCTGACGCAAGGCCTTCTGATACCCATTATAAATCTGGCGGAATACCTCATCTGGGCAGCAGGAAGAATAATAGTGATCCAAGGAAATCCTCCCCCCTTTTACCACGCTGATTTCCTTTGCCACATCCTCCTGGAAATCTCCCTCCTGCGCTAGTTCCTGACCAAATTCCAGAGTCATTTCTTTTAAAATTGCATATTTTTCTTCTTCTGACAAAATATTGCCGGCACCAAGTCCATAAGCCTGCTTCAGGATTCCGTAAAAAACACCGTGAAAGGTTCCGAAGGTAACAGCCGTGGAGGTCTGTCCGGTAAACTTCAGAAAACGCTCTCTCATCTCTTTTGCTGCAGCCCGGGAAAAGGTTACAACAAGAACAGAGGACGCCGGTATTTCCCCCTCACCAGTCATATATGCAGTTCTTTCAACGATCACTGAAGTTTTCCCCGAACCAGGGCCTGCCAGAACCATCATAGGTCCTGACAGGTGGGCGATTGCCCTTAATTGAGATGGATTTTTCTTCATAATTGAGACAGATTCTTCATTACAGATTCTCAAGCTTCTCGATTGCTGCTTTCACACGGCGGATTGTCTCATCCTTGCCAATGATCTCCATGATCTCGGTAGCGCCTGCCGGTGTCATCTGCTTGCCTGAAACAGCTGTACGAAGAGGCCACATTACATAGCCGTTCTTGTAACCTTTCTCCTTGACAAATTCACTTAAGGAAGCGAACAGCGGATCATTGGTGTAATCTTCCTGAGCCTCCAGAAGCGGAAGAACTTCTTTCAGAACTGTAAGAGAAGTCTCTTCGTTTGTTTTCATTTTCTTATGGCAGTACATAGATGCATCATACTCCGGAACTTCCTGGAAGAAATCGATCAATGCCGGAATGTCAGGGAAAGTTTCGATTCTGGTCTGAACCATTCCTGCAATTTTCTTAAAGTTAAAGTCTCCCTTCAGAACTTCCTTCATGTATGGAAGTGCTCTCTCATAAAATACTTCCGGATCCATTTTCTTAATATACTCGCCATTCATCCAGCGAAGCTTGTTAATATCAAATACAGCCGGAGATTTATTAATGTGATGATAATCAAATTTTTCAACCAGTTCCTTGAGACTGAAGATCTCGTTATTATCTGCCGGACTCCATCCCAGAAGTGCAACATAGTTTACAATTGCCTCGGAAACAAATCCCTGATCCAGAAGATCCTCATAGGAGGAATGTCCGGAACGTTTGGACAATTTGGCGTGAGTTTCATCCGTGATCAGCGGACAATGTACATAAACCGGAATATCCCAGCCAAATGCCTCATAGATACGGTTATATTTCGGGGAAGAGGAAAGATATTCATTGCCTCGTACTACATGTGTGATTCCCATAAGATGATCGTCTACAACGTTAGCAAAATTATAAGTCGATATCCGTCAGATTTGATCAGGATCAGATCCTCAAGCTCCTCATTGTTTACTGTAATATCCCCGTAAATTACATCATGGAAAGTGGTAGTTCCCTCTGTAGGCATGTTAAAACGGATTACATGTGGCTCTCCGGCATCCAGACGGCGCTGAACTTCTTCCTTGGAAAGCTTCAGGCAGCGTTTGTCATAAATGGAAATCTCCTTGCCTGCTACCACGCGCTTCATGCTCTCTAATTCTTCCTTCTGGCAGAAACAATAGTATGCGTCGCCCTGGTCTACAAGCTGTCTGGCATATTTCATATAAATTCCCTGTGCCTGGCGCTCGCTCTGTACATATGGGCCATATCCACCGTCCTTATCTGGACCTTCGTCATGAATAAGACCAGTCTTCTCCATAGTACGATAAATAATATCTACAGCGCCCTCTACATAGCGCTCCTGGTCCGTATCCTCAATACGGAGAATAAAATCTCCGCCTTCATGCTTTGTAATAAGATATGCGTATAACGCAGTACGTAAATTTCCAACATGCATTCTGCCTGTAGGGCTTGGTGCAAATCTGGTTCTGATCTTAGTCATGTCTTCTCTATTCTCCCTGTTTATTCTTTCTTATCTTCTGCTGCCATTCCGTGATGGCAATTGCCTTTTCACATTATATACCTAATCTATTCAAAATGTCCATAGAAAAAATCCCCCTGAAGCCCAGCCTCAGGGAGATCGTTACGTTCACTCCGTTCACCGTAACGCGCTTCGCGATGCACAGAAAGACGAACCTTCTTGTGACAAGCACAAGAAGTAGCGTTTGCTGCGCAAACTTAATTCTCGGGTTTTCTGTGAACTTTGTTCACAAAAACACCTCGCGGAATGTTACCAGTGAACAGTAGCGGGAGAT
>ENA-OQAA01000605-OQAA01000605.1-human-gut-metagenome-genome-assembly--contig:-NODE-605-length-23542-cov-7.664531_pt1 | contig 23542 bp, 32 predicted proteins | sample MGYA00242489_ERZ504515 | MGnify/ENA primary metagenome ERZ504515 (study PRJEB26092, sample SAMD00036237) | human gut metagenome | host: Homo sapiens | study: EMG produced TPA metagenomics assembly of... | reverse complement strand
CAGAGCGGCTGGCTCCTACATGGATGAGCTGTGCGGCCGCCTGCAAAACGGCACCGGATGCCACCGAAGCCGGGATGGCATCGGTGCGCAGCACCTTTTGCGCGGCCGCTGCGCGTCGGTGGTGTTCACCGCCACCACGTTGTCCACCACATAGGCGTTGAAGTTTTCTGGCACAAAGCCGTAGCCCAGATCACTGATGCCGTGGGGGCCGGTCAGGCCGCCGCCCAGCGCCTGCGATTCGTAAGGCTCCACGGCGGCGATGCGCACATCGTTCGTCCATGCCTTGATGGTCTCGCCCACGCCGGTCACGGTGCCGCCGCTGCCCACGCCGATCACGATAGCGTCCACAGCGCTTTTGCCCTCCCGCGCGATGCTCTGCACAATGGCAGGGCCGGTAACGCGGCGGTGGTACTCCGGGTTATCATCATTGGCAAGCCAGTCCATGTAGTACCAGCCGTTGGCAGCGGCGGTCTGTGCCGCCAGACGGCGGGCACCGTTCACACCGCTGCGGGCCGGGCTGTGGCGGATCTGCGCACCAGCCGCAGCAGGGTCTCCTGCCGCAGGGCGGGGGCATCCTCCGGCATCACCAGAACCACCGGGTGACCGGCGGTCAGGCCCGCCAGCGTGAGCGCAGCGGCAAACGGGCCGGAGGCCGCTTCAATGATGGGCTGACCGGAGATCAGCTTCTTTTTTTCAATGGCAAGGGCCAGCATCCCTTCGGCAAGGCCGTCCCGGGCCGTGCCGGTGGGGCCTGCAAAGTCCAGATAGGCATACAGCCGTCCCTTCAGCCCGCAGGCGGCAGCATAGCCGCGCAGCTCCACGATGGGGCAGGCGCTGAGCGTCTGGTAAAAATTGGGTAGATCGGCACGAAGACCCTCCTTTCATGGGATACAACAATATTATCCTAACGCAAAGGGACTGCGCGCGTCAAGATGCGTTTTAGCAAAAACGGCGAATTTTTGGCGGATTTTCTGGAAAAATCTCCGAAAGGCTCTTGACAGGATGCGGTGCATCTGCTATACTTCATCCGTAAAGCAAATGAACTTTACATCACTTCTCGAAAGTACAGGCACAAAACCGGGGGATCAGAGGATGGCAAAAGATCTGGAAATGGGCTATCTGCTGGACTTTTACGGCGAGGTGCTCACCGAGAAACAGCGCGAAATGCTGCGCCAGTATTACAACGATGACCTTTCGCTGAGCGAGATCGGCGAGAACTTCGGCATCACCCGTCAGGGTGCGCGGGATGCCATCAAGCATGGCGAGAACGCGCTGAAGGAGCTGGAGGAAAAGGTCGGCTTTGCGGCGCGTTACCGCCGCGTGCAGCAGAAGCTGGAAGAGCTGGAGCAAATGGTGATCGATGCACGGTTCGAGTGCACCGGCCCGCAGGGCCTGACCACCACCGAGTACGAACACCAGCTGACCAAAATGTTAAAGCTCATCCGCTCCATCGACGAAGCGAACGAGAGCTGAAACCTGTGAAAGGAGCACCGTACAATGGCATTTGAATCCCTTACCGACCGCCTTGCCGGTGTGTTCAAAAAGCTGCGCGGTCACGGCAAGCTGACCGAGGCAGATATCAAGGCCGCGATGCGTGAGGTGCGCATGGCCCTGCTGGAAGCCGATGTCAACTACAAGGTTGCCAAGGACTTCTGTGCAAAGGTGTCCGAGCGCGCCATGGGTCAGGAGGTCATGGAAAGCCTGACCCCGGCACAGCAGGTGGTCAAGATCGTCAACGAAGAGCTGGTTGCCCTGATGGGCGGCAGCGAGGCGGCCCGCCTGAACATCAAGAACAAGGGCCAGACGATCATCATGCTCTGCGGCCTGCAGGGCAACGGTAAAACCACCCACGCCGCAAAGCTGGCAAAGTACTTTATCAAACAGGCCGCCGCCCTATGCTGGTGGCCTGCGATATTTACCGCCCTGCGGCCATCGATCAGCTGCAGGTGGTGGGCAAACAGGCGGGCGCACCGGTGTTCACCCTGCCGGGCGCAAAGCCGCCGGAAATTGCAAAAAAGGCGCTGGCACACGCCAAGGATTACGGCAATGATATCGTGATCCTGGATACCGCCGGCCGTCTGCAGATCGACGATGTGCTCATGCAGGAGCTGGTGGACATCAAGGAAGCCGTTCCTGTGGACGAGACCCTGCTGGTGGTGGACGCCATGGCCGGTCAGGATGCCGTGAACGTTGCCAAGACCTTCAACGAGAAGGTGAGCATCGACGGCATCATCCTCACCAAGACCGATGGCGATACCCGCGGCGGTGCGGCACTTTCGGTGCTGGCCGTCACCGGGAAGCCCATCAAGTTCCAGGGCACCGGCGAAAAGCTGGACGATCTGGATGTGTTCCACCGGACCGCATGGCAAGCCGCATCCTTGGCATGGGCGATGTGCTGAGCCTGATCGAGCGTGCGCAGGAGACAGCAGACGAAAAGGCAGCTGAAGAGACCGCCAAGCGGATGATGGAGAACAAGTTCGACATGAACGACATGCTGGACCAGTTCGCACAGATCCGCAAGATGGGCGGTGCAGGCGCGATGCTGAGCATGCTCCTGGCGGCAGCGGCATCGATCCCAGTCAGGTCGATGAAAAGGCGTTCGACCGCATCGAGGCTATGATCTATTCCATGACCAAGGAAGAACGCGAGAAGCCCTCCATCATCAACCCAAAGCGCAAGCGCCGCATTGCAGCAGGCAGCGGTACCACCGTGGCGACGTGAACAAGCTGCTCAAGCAGTTTGAAATGATGCAGAAGATGATGAAGCAGTTCAAGAAAAGCCCCAAGGGCTTTGCCCGCCGTCTGGGCGGCATGATGGGCAACCCCAATGCCTTCCGCGGACTGAAATAATTTTTGTGATACAACCCCCTTGCGGGTTTGTACAATATAATCAACATGCGCCCGCAAGGGCCGCACAAAACAATTTTTGGAGGATATTTACCATGGCAGTTAAGATTCGTCTGCGCCGCGTTGGCGCCAAGAAGGCTCCCTTCTATCGTGTTGTTGTTGCTGACAGCCGCTTCCCCCGTGACGGCCGTTTCATCGAAGAGATCGGCACCTACGATCCCAACAAGGAGCCTTCCGAGATCAAGATCGACGCTGAGAAGGCAAAGCAGTGGATCGCCAACGGCGCACAGCCCACTGATACCGTTCGCGTCCTGCTGAAGAAGTCCAACGTTCTGTAAGTAGGGAGGGCTGACTCATGCAGGAGCTGTTGCTGGCAGTTGCCCGCGGTCTCGTGGAGGATAAGGAAGCCGTTAAGGTCACGGTGGACGAGCCTCGCGAGGACGGCACCATCGTCTACCACCTGAGCGTGGCAGAGGGAGATATGGGCCGTGTCATCGGCAAGCAGGGCCGGATCGCAAAAGCCATTCGTGTGGTGATGCGCGCGGCTGCTGTGCGGGTCGATGAAAAGGTCCTTGTTGAGATCGACTGAGCACCCTACAGGCCCTTTGCCCTTGCGGCAAGGGGTCTTTTTGATTATAGGAGCAAGATTATGCAGCAATATCTGGAAGCGGGCAAGGTCGTGACCACCCACGGCGTGCGCGGCGAAATGAAGCTGGAGCTTTGGTGTGACGGCGTCAACTTTCTGAAAAAGGTGGGCAGGCTGTACCCCTCGGCACAGGGCGGCAGGGCCTATAAGATCGTGTCCATCCGCGCACAGGGTCAGATGGCTCTGCTGCAGCTGGAAGGCGTGGACGATATGGATGCTGCCCGTGCGCTGCGGGGGCAGGTATTCTACTTTGACCGTAATGATGCCACCCTGCCCGCAGGCCGCTGGTATGTGGCCGACCTGATCGGGTGCGAAGTGCGGGATGCCGACACCGGCAGGGTGTACGGCGTTGTGACCAGCGTGGATCACCCCGGTGCACAGGATATCTACACCGTCAAAGCACCGAACGGCAAGGAATACATGTTCCCGGGCGTGGATGCTTTTCTGAAAGAGCGCAACCCGCCGGAGGGCTATCTCCTCGTCACCCCCATTCCGGGCCTGCTGGACGATGACTTTGACAGCGAACGGGAGGAAGAGTAAGCTATGGGGATGCGTGTGGACATCGTGACCCTGTTCCCGGAAATGTGCCAGCAGGTGCTGGATGCCAGCATCATCGGGCGCGCGGCAAAGAAGGGCTTTATTGAGACCCACTGCCACCAGATCCGGGACTACACCCTGAACAAACAGAAGCAGACCGACGATTACCCTACGGCGGCGGCTGCGGCATGGTGCTGTATGCTCAGCCCATCGCAGACTGCCTGCGTGCTGTGCAGCAGGAAGTAGCTTCACAGGGCCGTCCAGCCCCGCATATCGTGTTCCTGACGGCAGGCGGCCAGCGCTACACCGAGGAGCACGCAAAGCGGCTGGCCCAGTACGATAACCTGACACTGGTATGCGGCCACTATGAGGGCATCGACGAGCGTGTGATCGATGCTTTTGCGGATGAAGAGATCTCCATCGGTGACTACATCCTCACCGGCGGCGAGCTGGCCAGCCTTGTGGTGGCGGACAGTGTGCTGCGCCTGAAGCCCGGCGTGCTGGCTGAGCAGAAGGGCTACGAGGAAGAAAGCTACTGGGACGGCCTGCTGGAGTATCCCCAGTACACCCGCCCCGAGGTGTGGGAAGGCCGCGCCGTGCCGCAGGTGCTGCTGGGCGGCGACCACCAGAAGATCGATGCATGGCGCGGGGAACGGAGCCGGGAGCGCACCCGCCTGCGCCGCCCGGAGCTGTACGAGAAGTGGTGTGAGACCCACCCTGTGACCGAGCTGCCCAAGTGGAAGCGCGGCGAGAACATGCGCCTTGTCAAGACCGACGAGCAGTTTGCTGCTGCCGCCCGCATCTTTGTGGAGGGACGGCGTGCGACCTGTGCCGAGAACTGGACCCCGGAATACTGTGCCAGCCTCAACGAGGAAGAATATCTTTTGCAGCTGCGGCAGGAAAAGGCCGCAGGCTGGGTGTGCTACCTGCACACCACCAAGGATGTGCCGGACGGCATCGTGAGCATCAACCACAGGGTGGGGCACATCGAACATCTGTTCGTCACTGAAAAAGCCCGCGGCAGGGGCATTGGCATGAAGATGCTGGACTTTGCCCGCAGGAAGCTGCCGGAGCACCCGCACCCGGTGCTGAGCGTGCTAAACACCAACACCCGCGCCATAGCGCTTTACACCCGCATGGGCTGGAAGCTGACCAGCGGCACCGAGCTGGAGTTCACGCCGGAGCAATATCCGGCTGTGGTGAAAAAGTGCGCGCTGGTCTGGATGCGGTACGAGGGCAGCGCACAGAAGTAACTCCGGGCGGCAGCTGCAGGTGCATCGGACAGCGAAAAAGGCACGAAAATGGATGCTCGGACCGGAGGGTATGGTGCTGGAAACGCACAAAAACGGCCGAGATATTGCCCGATGGTCGAAAAATGTTGAAAACTTTTGTATCTACCCTCTAACCTTCGGGGAATAATTTTATTATCTTTGTATAAATAATGAAAAATGGGCCGCTTTTCATTGGAGAAACCGCCAAAAATGCGCCGGGGGGCTGTACAACCGTTTCGACTTGCGCTAAAATAATCGTAACGCAACAGGCACAGGATACAGATTCTATACCCAAAACGATATTAGATAGGAGCGCTTTACTATGTACGTGAAAGAAGTTACCGTTGAAAATCAGGTTGGTCTGCACGCTCGTCCGGCTACCTTCTTCATCCAGAAGGCTAACGAGTTCAAGTCTTCCATCTGGGTCGAGAAGGAAGAACGCCGCGTGAACGCAAAGAGCCTGCTGGGCGTTCTGTCTCTGGGCATCGTGGGCGGTACCACCATCCGCATCATCGCTGACGGCGCTGATGAGCAGGCTGCTGTTGACGGCTGATCAAGCTGGTGGAGTCCGGTTTTGCTGAGTAATTTGTGTCTATAAATGGAGCGGCGGGGGAACCTGCCGCTTTTTGTTTTTCAAGGAGAATCCATGACCAAAGCTGAACTGTATCAGAAAGCCTGTATGCTGCCGCTGCTGCCCGGCGTGTATATCATCCGGGATAAGACGGACACCATCATTTATATCGGCAAGGCAAAGCGGCTGCGCATCCGGGTGAGCCAGTACTTCCGCGAGGGCGTGCCCCATGACAACAAGGTCAGCCAGATGATCGCCCATGCCTATGCCTTTGACGTGATCGTCTGCCAGAGCGAGTTTGAAGCGCTGGTGCTGGAAGCCAGCCAGATCAAGCCCACACGCCGAAGTATAACATCCTGCTCAAGGATGATAAAGGCTACAGCTATATCAAGGTGACAAAGGAGCCATGGCCCAGGCTCTCCTTCGTGCTGCAAAAGGATGAGGACGATGCCGAGTATATCGGCCCCTATACCTCCAGCTTTGCGGCCCGGCAGATGGCAGAAACCGCCATGGATGCCTTTCTGCTGCCAAGGTGCAATAAGCGCTTCCCGCAGGAGATCGGCAAAGGACGGCCCTGCCTGAACGCCCACATCGGCAAGTGTATGGCGGTGTGCAGCGGCAGGATCAGCTGCGAAAACTACAATCAGGCCGTCAAGAGCGCCGTGCACCTGATCCGCTACGGCAAAAAGGACATCCTGAAGATCCTCAACGAGCGGATGCAGGAGCCTCGGACCGGCTGGAATTTGAGACGGCGGCGCTGCTGCGGGACCAGATCGCGGCCATCACCAAGGTGAGCGCCGGGCAGAAGGTCATTGTGGACCCGGATGTGGAGATGGACGTGGTGGCGCTGGCAGGCACGCCGGACAGCGTGTGTGCGGCGGTGCTGCGCTTCCGGGACGGACGGCTGACCGATAAGCGGGAGTTTTTGTTCCACGATACTTCGGACATTGCCGCCGTGCGGGAGGAATTTCTGCCCCGGTATTATCTGGATGACAAACAGATCCCCAAGATCATTGCGGTGGACGAGCTGCCGCCGGACAGCGACGCTTTGCAGCAGGCGCTGAACGAAAAGCGCGGCAATGAGGTGCAGCTGTATGTGCCCCAGCGCGGCGATAAGGCCCATCTGGTGGAGATGGCCCACACCAACGCGGTGGAGCGTCTTGCCCGGGAGAGCGGCCGCTATGCCCGGGAGGAAAAACTGCTGGACGAGCTGGCGCAGGTGCTGGGCCTTGCAAAGCCGCCCCGTGCCATTGAGAGCTACGATATCTCCAACTGGGGCGATGGCTCCAGCGTGTGCGGCATGGTCACCTTCAAGGACGGCAAGCCCTACAAGGCGGGCTACCGCAAGTTCAAGATGAAGACCGTTGCGGGCACTGACGACTATGCATCACTGGCAGAGACTGTCTCCCGGCGGGCAGCAGAGTACGAAAAGTACGCAGAGCTTGCAAAAAAGGGAGAGCCCTGCAGCAACTGGTTCGGGCAGAAGCCGGATCTGCTTTTGATGGACGGCGGCAGGGGGCAGGTGAGCGCGGCAAAAGATGCACTGGCCGGGACTGCCCTTGCGGATGTGCCGCTCTACGGCATGGTGAAGGATGACCACCACCGCACCCGCGCCATTGTGGACAGCGACGGCCGGGAAATTGCCATCAACATGAACCGGGGCACCTTTACCTTTATCACGGCCATTCAGGACGAGACCCATCGCTTTGCCAATGCCTATCGCAAGCAGCAGATGAAGCAGAAGAGTTATTCCTCCACCCTGACGGAGATCCCCGGCATCGGCCCCAAAACGGCAAAGGCACTGATGGCCCAGTTCAAGAGCGTGGGCGCGGTGAAGGAAGCCACGCCTGACCAGCTGGAAAATACCCCCGGCGTGGGCAAACAGACGGCACAGATCATCTACGCATATTTTCACGCATAAAACCCTCTCAGTCATCGCTGCGCGATGCCAGCTCTCCCGAAAGGGAGAGCTTTTTGCATTCAGATGCAATGAATGTGCAGAGCTGAAGAAAACGCGATTGATGCATTTGCCGGTTATGGCCCTTCCCGTGAAAAGGCAAACCCCGGCAGACCGCAGTCTGCCGGGGTTTGCAATATTAAAATAAATTTACCGCTGAAAATGCCCAGAGCAAAGCGGAGGGCATTCAAATGATTCAGTTCTCCGCAGAAATATCCTGACCGAAATACTTCTCGCTCAGCTCCTTCAGGGTGCCATCGGCACGCAGCTCCTCAATGGCGGTGTTGATAGCATCCAGCAGGGTGGCGCTGGCATCGCCCTTGCGCAGAGGAATGGCAACGTGGGAGGCGTCCTCGGTCTGGGCCACCAGCTTGAAATCTGCGTCCGGATGGACGTTCAGGTAATCGTAGAAGGAAACATCAGCGTTCAGGGTGGCGTCGATGCGGCCTGCGGTGAGCAGCTGGATGGTCTCTTCCAGCGTGTCGATGCCCTGTACGGTGGCACCATAGCTCTCGGCCAGTTCCATGTAGGTGGAAGCAAGGCTGTTGGCGGTGGTCTTGCCCTTCAGGTCCTCAAAGCTGGTGATCTCGTCGTTATCCTTGCGGACGGCAAGGGCAGTGTGGATGTAGCCGTAGGGCTCGGTGAAATCATAGGTCTTGGCGCGCTCGTCGGTCACTTCCACGCCGTTGCACACGATGTCGTAGCGGCCTGCGTCCAGACCGGCAAACAGGCTGTCCCAGTCGCTTTCGACGTACTCCGGCTCCACGCCCAGCTTTTCGGCAATGGCGCGGGAGACTTCCACATCGTAGCCCACCAGAGTATCGGATTCGTCGTGGTAGCTCCAGGGCTGCCATGCGCCTTCCAGGGCGACGATCAGCTTGCCGCTGGACTGGATGTTGGACAGCTGGTCGCCGGCAGCAGGAGCCACAGAGGCGGCCGTGCCGGAAGCAGCGGTGCTGCCGGAAGAATTGGAGCAGCCGGACAGAGTCAGCACGCCGGCAGCGGCCATGACGCTCATAAGAGAAATAAAAGTTCTGCGTTTCATAGTTGGATTCCCTTTTCTCTATAAAAATATTTGTGAAATAAACTCCTTCAGGCAAAGAGGGAGACTTTCTGGTTTTGCCAAAGGCCCCATCGGAGGGGGCTGTCTGCGAAGCAGACTGGGGGAGTTGGTTAAACCTCACTCGGTGTGAGCGATCTTCCGCAAAAATTCGCGGGTACGCTCCTCTTTGGGGTTGGCGAAAAACTCATGCGAGGGAGCCTGCTCCACTACCACGCCGTTCTCCATGAAAACGGTCTTGGAGGAAACATTGCGGGCAAAGCCCATCTCGTGGGTGACAACCAGCATGGTCATGCCCTCTTCGGCCAGCTGCCGCATCACGGCCAGCACTTCGCCAGTCAGCTCCGGGTCAAGGGCCGAAGTCGGCTCGTCAAAATAGATGATCTCCGGGTCGGAGGCCAGTGCCCGGCAATGGCCACGCGCTGCTGCTGGCCGCCGGAAAGCTGGCGCGGATAGTAGTCGGCTCGGTCGGCAAGGCCCACCTTTTCCAGCATCTTCATGCCAACGGTATCCGCCTGCTCTTTGGGCATTTTGCGGGCAATAATGAGGCCCTCGGTCACGTTCTGCAGGGCAGTCTTGTTGCGGAACAGATTGTAGCTCTGGAACACAAAGGCCGTCTTTTTGCGCAGCCGGGCAATGTCGGCACGGCTGGCCTGGGCAAGGTCGAACGTCTCACCGTCAAAGGTGAGCTGGCCTGCGTCGCAGTCTCCAGAAAGTTCAGACAGCGCAGCAGGGTGGTCTTGCCGGAGCCGGAGGGGCCGAGGATGGCCACCACATCGCCCTTTTCCACGGTCAGGTCCACGCCGCGCAGCACCTGCAGCTCGCTGGTCACTTTGCGTGCACCGGGCCGGTGGAAGATGCCTGCCTGCAGGCGGGGCTTTGTGTAGGTGAAAAAGGATTTGTGGACGTTTTTGATCTCTAACATGGACATGGTTGCCACACTCCTTTCTTACTGGAAGCCGTGGGCGTTGAGCCGACGCTCCAGCAGTGACTGCAGCTTGGTGATGACCGTGCAGAACAGCAGATACACCACGGCCACCTCACAGTAGATGGGCAGGAAGATGTAGGTGCGGGCGGCCACGCGCTGACCGGCCATGAACAGCTCGGCTACTGTGATATTGGACGCCAGCGAGGTGTCCTTGATCATGCCGATGAGCGAGTTGGAGAGGGCGGGCACTGCGGTGCGCAGGGCCTGCGGCAGCACGATGCGGCGCATGATCTGCCACCAGCTCATGCCCACGCAGTAACCGGCTTCCAGCTGGCCCTGCGGCACGCTTTCCAGTGCGCCACGCATGGTCTCGGCACAGTAGGCACCCTCGTTGAAGGCAAAGGCGATGACCGCAGCAGGGAAAGCGTCCAGCATGATGCCCACGCTGGGCAGACCATAAAAGATGATGAACAGCTGCACCAGCAGCGGCGTGCCGCGGATGACCCAGATGTAGAACCGCGCGATCTGCCGCAGCACCGGCACATTGGCGTACTGCACCAGCGCAACGGCCACGGCAATGATCATGGCAAAAAAGAAGGAGACCAGCGTGAGCGGGATGGTCATGGTAAGGCCTGCCGTAAGGATACGGGGCAGGGCCTCCGCCAGCACGCTGACCGTACGGTTGGAAAGAAATGCTTCAAACATGAAAAATGTTCCCTCAGAACGGTATTCAAATACTTTGTAAATCGTGAGAATAAAGGTATTATAAGGCTTGGAGTGCGCTTGAAGTCAAGGGCTTTTTCTAAAATTCCTACAAAACCTACCAGAATACTATAGCATGAATCCGGATGGAGTGCAAATGGTTTGCTCAAAACGCGTGATGTGTACAAAAACGGACGACCCATCTGGAAAACTTTGTGCAATGCGGCAAGCGGTTGACGGCGCACCGGCTTTCGTGTACAATGAACATAACAACGCGCACCGGGCTTGGCCCGGCACAGGCGCAAATTCACCGCAGAGGGCGCAGTGCCCTTTGCGCGGTGCAGACACGGAGGACACGAACGTGACGAAGAAAAAAATTGGCGTTCTGGGTGCAGGTACCTGGGGCATGGCTCTGGCACGGATGCTGTGCGTCAGCGGCAATGATGTGCAGGTGTGGTCGGCGCTTCCGGCTGAGGTGGAGAACCTTTCCGCTACGCGGGTGCACCCCAATCTGCCGGGCATGAAGATCCCGGAAGAGCTGCAGTTTACCAAGAGCATTGAGGAAGTGTGCACCGGCAAGGATGTGCTGCTGTTTGCAGTGCCGTCGGTATTTGTGCGCTCCACCACGGCCAAGGCCCGGCCTTACATCCCGGACGGCCAGATCCTTGTGGACGTTGCAAAGGGCATGGAGCCGGAAACCTTATATACCATGACTGAGGTCATCGCCGATGAACTGAACCGTGAGGGCGGCCCCAAGGGGGTAAAGCTGGTAGCACTCTCCGGCCCCACCCATGCCGAAGAGGTGGCGCTGGACATGCCCACCACCATCGTTTCGGCCTGCCCGGATGAAGCCGCTGCCGAGTATGTGCAGGATGTGTTCAGCAACACCTGTATGCGTGTGTACACCAACGCCGACATCAAGGGCGTGGAGCTGAGCGGCGCGCTGAAGAATGTGATTGCGCTGGGTGTTGGCATCTCCACCGGACTTGGCTACGGCGACAACGCCCGCGCAGCCCTCATCACCCGCGGCATTGCCGAGATCGCCCGGCTGGGCGTGGCCATGGGCTGCAACATCCACACCTTTGCGGGTCTGGCCGGTATCGGCGACCTGATCGTGACGGCGACCAGTATGCACAGCCGCAACAATCGTGCGGGCATTCTGATCGGCAAGGGCAAAAGCCCGGAGCAGGCCGTGAAGGAGGTCGGCATGGTGGTGGAGGGCATCAATGCCCTGCCCGCTGCCATGGAGCTGGCAGCAAAGTACAATGTGGAAATGCCCATTGTGCAGACGGTGAACGCCATCGTGAAGGAGGGCATGAGCGCCAGCGACGCGCTGCGCACCCTGATGGACCGCAACCGGAAGAACGAGATGCCGCAGGGCTACGAAAAAGTCTGAATTTTAAGGGAGAAGGCACAGCTGTCTGCAGATGGCTGTGCCTTTTTTGCTGCGCGGCCTGCCCACTGGCCGAAAACACAAAATAATTCAAATTTTTTACCAAAATCAGACGTAAAAGGTAGAAGGTCGGGAAACTTTCTGCTATACTGAAACAGAACGCAAAAACCGGGGGACGTTTTGTGCACCCTGCCGGAGAGAAAGAGAGGAATCTGCCATGCCGTCAACTTATGCGCACCGCCGCTTTGGCACCAATGTGCTGGAACATCTGCCGGATGAACTGCGTGCTCAGCTGGAACAGAACCGTGAGCTTTATGATATCGGCCTGCACGGGCCGGACCTGCTGTTTTATTACCATGCTGCCAAGTCCAACCCGGTGGGTGCACTGGGCAATGCCATGCACGAGGAGCCGGGGCGGGTCTTTTTTGACCGGGCGCGCAGGTGGTGCACTGCGAGGCAGACCGGATGCTGCGCTGGCCTATGCACTGGGTTTTGTCTGCCACTTTGCGCTGGACAGCACCTGCCACCCGTATGTGGAGCAGTTCACCCGGGAAAGCGGCGTGACCCACTGCGAGATCGAGACCGAGTTTGACAACATGCTGCTGCGCCGGGACGGATACGACCCGCTGAAGTTTTTCACAGCCAGCCATATCCACCCGTCGGAACAGAATGCAAAGGCGATCGCGCCCTTTTACGAGGGCATCTCGGAGCAGGTGGCGCTGGACTCGCTCAAGGGCATGATCTCAGTGCACAGGCTGCTGCAGGCATCCAATCCGGTCAAGCGCTGGGTGGTGCTGACAGGCATGAAGGTGGTGGGCAAATACGACATGCTGCACGGCCTTGTGGCAGATCCGCAGCCGAACCCGAAGTGCGTGAAAAGCGGCAAGCGGCTGGAAGAACTGTATGCGCAGGCGCTTCCGCTGGCAGAAACGCTGATCCTGGAGTTTGTGGCAAAGCTGGATACCGATGAGCCGCTGGATAAGGCCTATGACCATACATTTGGGGAGTTCTGAGCAAGTCGATGCAGGCCAGCAGGGAAAGATGCTGTTTCCCGCTACGACCCTTTTGGTGAAAATGTGTTTGGAGCGCTCCGCAGAGCGCGACAAACACGAAGATAAAAATAAAATTTCCGCTGAAGATGGCCAGAGCGTGAGCGGCGGCCATTTTAAATGGTGAAATCTAAAAAGAGGGGGCACCGCCCGGCGGTGCGAGAGGAAACAAGATGAAACATGAAAAATTCAAGGTGACCCCGCTGGAGCGGTCATGGATCCTGTACGATGTGGCAACTCGGCCTTTGTGCTGATGATCGCAACGCTGGTGCCCATTTTCTTTAATGCGCTGGCCGAGGCCGGGGGATTGAGTCCGGTGAACTATCTGCCTACTGGGGCTATGCAAGCTCGGTGGTCACGGTGATCACGGCAGTGCTGGGGCCGATTTTGGGCACGCTGGCCGATACCAGAGGCTTTAAAAAGCCCATCTTCATGCTCTGCCTGTTCGTGGGCGTGGCAGGCTGCTGTGCCATGGGCCTTGCCACTACATGGCTGCCGTTCCTGATCATCTTCATCCTTGCAAAGATCGGCTTTTCGGGCAGTCTGGTGTTCTACGATTCCATGCTGGGCGATGTGACCACCCCGGAACGCATGGATGTTGTGTCTTCGCAGGGCTATGCATGGGGCTACATTGGCAGCTGCGTGCCCTTTGTGGTGTGTCTGGCGCTGGTGCTGGGCAGCGGGGCCATCGGCCTGAGCCAGATGACCGCCCTTTCCGTGGCGCTGCTCATCACCGCTGTGTGGTGGCTGGGCACCACCCTGCCGCTGCTGCGGAGCTATAAGCAGATCAACTATGTGGAGGTGGAGCAGCACGCCATCCGGCAGAGCTTTGTGCGCATCGGCCACACCCTCAAGCATCTGCGCGAGGATAAGCAGGTGTTCTGGTTCCTGCTGGCCTTCTTCTGCTACATCGACGGCGTGTATACCATCATCGATATGGCCACCGCCTACGGCACGGCACTGGGGCTGGAGACCACCGGCCTTTTGCTGGCCCTGCTGGTAACGCAGATCGTAGCCTTCCCTTCGGCGCTGATCTTTGGTCGTCTAAGCGCAAAATATCCGTCCAGCCAGCTTATCCCGGTCTGCATCGCAGCCTACACCGGCATTGCGGTGTTCGCCTTCTTCCTGACCAGCCAGTGGCAGTTCTGGGTACTGGCCGTGCTGGTGGGCATGTTCCAGGGCGGCGTGCAGGCACTGAGCCGCAGCCACTTTGCCAAGATCATCCCGGCTGAAAAATCCGGCGAATACTTTGGCCTGTTCGACATCTGCGGCAAGGGTGCGTCCTTCCTTGGCACCATGATCGTGAGCGTGGGCAGCCAGCTGACCGGCAGCGCAATGTGGGCATTGGGATGCTGGCGCTGCTGTTTGCAGTGGGCTTTGTGCTGTTTCGGGTGTCCTGCCGGACTGAGGGCGCAAAACAGGTGTAAAAAATACGATTTAAAATTGTCGATGCTTTCGCTTTGGCAATATCAGAGGAAATATTATTTTATAATTTTGCAAACAAGCCAGCTGCGGGGCCGGCTTGTTTCCTTTTTCACGGGAAGGGGGGCGTGACGGCAAACGGCATATTGTTGCCATTACGCAGTAAAGATGCAGTTTTCGGCAGCGACTCTATTCGTGAAAGTGCGTTTGGAGCGGCCCGCAGGCCGCGACAAATGCGAAATAAAAATAAAATTTCCGCTGAATATGGCCAGAGTGTAACGGAGGCCATTTTAAATCGTCCTTCTGGTTATAATTAACAAACCGGTAATTGTCTTTTTGAGCGGCGAATGATACAATAGAGGCAATGATTTCAAAACCGCAAAGGAGAAAACGAAATGGAACGATTTCCTGGTTATACCCTCGTGCGTACCGAGGACTGCCCTGAACAGCACGGAACCCTGACCGTGCTTACCCACGATGTGAGCGGTGCCACGGTGCTGCTGGTGGAAAATGAGGATACCAACAAGGCGTTTGGCATCGGCTTTGGCACCTTCCCGTCCGATGACACCGGCGTGTTCCACATTCTGGAGCACTCGGTGCTGGCAGGCAGCGAAAAATACCCGGTGACCTCGCCGTTCTTGCAGCTGCTCAAAAGCAGCATGGCATCTTTCCTGAATGCGATGACCTTCCCGGATAAGACGGTCTACCCGTTCGCTACGCCCAATGAGACCGACTTCAAAAACCTGATGGATGTCTACCTGAACGCGGTGTTCTGCCCGCTGGCCATGGTGGACAAGAGCGTGTTTGAGCAGGAGGGCTGGCACCGCAGTGCCGACGGCACCGTGAGCGGAGTGGTGTACAACGAGATGCAGGGCGCTCTGGCTGCACCGGATGCTCAGTTGGAAAATGCACTGGAACGGGCCATGTTCCCGGATACGGCCTACGGCTTTGTTTCCGGCGGCGACCCGGCCAGCATCCCGGCGTTGACCTATGAAAAGTATAAGCGGGTATATCACCGCCACTACAGCGCCGACAACTGCTGCATTACCCTCTATGGCAAAATGGATATGGCTGAAAAGCTGGAACTGCTGGACAGGGATTATCTCTCCCAAATGCCCAAGGGCACCAGCCGTCCGCAGCTGACTGTGCAGCACGAGCAGGCGGGTGCCTGCGTGGAACTGCCCTACTATACCGAAAACCCGGAGCCGGACGAGGTGCAGTGTGCTCTGGCATGGTACACCGGTGCCTTTGCAGACCGGGAGCGTCAGCTGGGCGTGGAAATTCTGCTGGATGCCCTGCTTGGCACCAATAACTCCCCGCTGAAGGCGGCGCTGCTGGCCGAAAAGCTGGGCGCAGATATTGACATTGGCTTTGACGACAGCACCCTGCAGCCGGTGCTGGAACTGGTGCTGCGCGGTGCCACCGAGGAGAGCGCCCGCAAGTTCGATGCCGCTGTGCGCAAGGCGGTGGACGGCATTCTGGCCGAGGGCATCCCGCAGGAACTGCTGTTGGCTTCGCTGAACGCAGCAGAGTTTGCATCGCTGGAGCGCCCGGGCACCCTGCCGGATGGCGTGCTGGATGCCATCAACGCTTCCACCGGCTGGCTGCACACCGGCGACCCCGCCCTGCTGCTGCACACGGACAGGCTGTTTGCTTCCCTGCGGGAAAAGATGGCCGATGGCTGGTTCAATGAGCTGCTGCGTGAGCTGTTTGCACCGGCTCCGGTGCAGGTGGTGCAGGTGCCCACCCTGCCTAAAAAAGAGGAGGGCGAACCCATCCGCACCGACGGCAAGCTTGTGCTGGAGCACCCGCTGACCGTTGCCGACCTTGGCGACGGAGCAAGGACGGCCCCAGGCGAGCGGGAACTTCTGGCTGGGGCACAGCTGCTGCATCACCCTTCGGCAGGCAGCCTGTACCTGAACTTCTACTATGACCTTGGCAATGTGAAGCCTGAGGACATGCCGTATCTGGACCTGCTGACCGATGTGCTGGACGAGCTGGACAGCACCGAACACACCGCTCAGCAACTGAACACTCTGCGCAGCACATGGCTGGGCGACAGCCGCACCCAGCTGGACATCTGGACTGGGCGGCAGGAGGGTGCACCCTGCCACGCCAAGCTGAGCCTGTGCCTGAGCCTGCTGGAACGCAGTCTGGAAAAGGCTGTGGAGCTGGGCGGCGAATGGCTGTATGATACCATCCTTACCGGCCCGGCGGCAGAAGCTGCTTTTGCACGGGTGCTGAGCCAGCAGAAGTTGAACATGGAACAGCAGTTCATCCAGCAGGGCAACGTATACGCAGCCACCCGCGCCAGTGCCCACTACACGGTGGACGGCGCGGTGAGTGAACGCTGCAGCGGTGTGAGCTATTACAAGTTCCTGTGCGGCGTGCAGGAGCGCGGCAATTGGGCAGCACTGGGTGAAAAGCTGGATGCCCTGCGCACAGAGGTGCTGCAGCACGCGGAGCTGACGGTCAGCCTGTACGGCAGCGAGGATGCCCTTGCAAAGCTGCGCACTCTGCTGCCGGACAGCCGCTTTGCTGCCGAGGGCCGCGCTGCGGCAAAGCCCTATGTGGAGCCGCTGACACCGCCGGTGAACGAAGCGTTTATCATTGACGGCGGTGTGAACTACGATGTACAGGTATGGCCCATGGAGCGCCGCAGCGACCGCAAGGCGCTGGCCCGCGTGATGAGCTACGAATACCTGTGGCACAACATCCGCGAGGTGGGCGGCGCTTACGGCACCGGAATGCTCTCCTCGGACGGCGTGGAATACCTGTACACCTACCGCGACCCCCATGTAAAGGAAAGCTACGACACCTTTGCAAAAGGTCCGGCAGAACTGGCAGCACGGGAGTACACCGAAAAAGACCTGAACGATTTTATTGTGGGTACTGTGGCCAAGCTGGACACCCCCCGCAAGCCGCGTGCTGAGGCCCGCGAGACGGACCGCCGGTATTTCTGCGGCATCACTGATGAAATGATGGCGGCAGACCGCAAGGCCCTGTGTGCGGTGGATGCCGCACTGCTGAAGGAGCAGGCCGCAGAGCTGGGTGCCGCCATGGCAAACGGCGTGCGGGTGGTGTTTGGCAGCAAGGATGCTGTGGAAGCCGCAAAAGACCTGTTTGATACGGTAGAGACCCTGTAAGCAAAGAGCCTTCCATCCCGCCCGGGACATGCTCTGACAGGATAAAAGTGCCTGATGATACGAAAAATGTCATCGGGCACTTTTACTTTTTGTAAAGAAACGGAAAAATTTAAAAAGCAGGGTTGACGCAGCAAAAAAGCAGTGGTAAAGTAATGGGCGGAAAAGGCAAAAAGTGTCTTTTTACAACAGGAAAACGAGGTGGTTGTCATGGAACCTGCTGGCAGTAGCAGCAGTCTTTCTCCCCGATTACTTTATATGATGGCAGCCGCCGTTTCTGCTTTGTGCAGACCCTGCTGTGTGTGAATGCACACGGTGCGTGTTTGTGTTCCCTGAAAAGAAGAAACGAGAGCTGCCACTGAAAAGGAGGCAGCTTTTTTATGTCTGAAATCTCGATCGATACCCTCAAGACCATGCTGGCAAATCTGGACGATGCCAAGAAATACCAGAGCCTGCGGGATGTGATGGAAACTCTGCCCGCGCCCGACCTTGCGGCGGTATTTGAGGATCTGCCTGCAGAAAAGCTCCCGGTGCTGTTCCGTCTGTGCCCGAAGGATCTGGCCGCAGATGTGTTCACCGAACTGACCCCTGAGACCCAGCAGAAGCTGATCGACGGCCTGACCGATACCGAGCTGAAGGCTGTTGTGGACGAACTGTTCGTGGACGATGCCACCGACCTTGTGGAGGAAATGCCTGCCAACGTGGTCAAGCGCATTCTGGGTCAGGCGACCCCACCACCCGCCGCATGATCAACGAGCTGCTCAAGTACCCGGAGGACTCGGCCGGCGGCGTGATGACCACCGAGCTGATGGAGCTGCGGCCGGACATGACCGTGGCACAGGCCATGGAGGCCATCCGCAGGAATGGCTTTGACAAGGAGACCATCAACAACTGCTATGTGACCGATGACAGCCGCAGGCTGATCGGCGTGGTGTCCCTGCGGGCGCTGGTGCTGGCAAAGAACACAGAAGAGCCTATCAAGGACCTGATGGATTCCAATGTGGTCAGCGTGAGCACCACCACCGATCAGGAGGATGTTTCCAACCTGTTCGAGAAATACGGCTTTCTGGCTATTCCGGTGGTGGACGCCGAGAACCGGTTGGTGGGCATCGTGACCATTGACGATGCTATCAGCATCCTGCAGGACGAGGCCAGCGAAGATATTGCAAAGATGAACGCAATCGGCCCCTCCGACAAGCCCTACTTCAAGCAGAGCATGTGGGATCTGTATAAGAGCCGTGCGCCGTGGCTGCTGTTCCTGATGATCAGTGCCACCTTCTCCAGTCTGGTCATTCGCGGATACGAGGATGCACTGGCCGCTGTGACCGTGCTGACTGCATACATCCCCATGCTGACCGACGCAGGCGGCAACGCGGGCAGCCAGAGCACCTCCACCATCATCCGCGGCATGGCGGTGGGCGATATCCAGCCCCACGATCTGCCCCGCATCCTGTGGCGCGAGAGCCGCGTGGCCTTGCTGTGCGGCGGCACGCTGGCCGTATGCAACTTTGTAAAGCTGCTGGTGTTTGACCGCATCGCGGCTCCGGTGGCGCTGGTGGTGTGCCTGACTTTGATCTGCACCATCCTGCTCTCGCAGATCATCGGCGGCATTCTGCCGGTGGCGGCAGAAAAGCTGCATGTGGATCCGGCCGTGATGGCTTCACCCCTGATCACCACCATTGTGGATACCACCACGCTGCTGATCTACTTCAACATTGCAAAGATGCTGCTGCATCTGTAAAAGATACTCGGATCGGGATGCCCGGAGGCTCAGGAAAGCTTCCGGGCATTTTCTTTGCAAAAGGCGGGCGGCAGGAACCGGGAATGACAGGCGATTTTCAGAAAATTTCAGAAATGAAGCGAAAAAATGCGGAAGAACAGGGATGAACTATTCCTGAAAATATTTTTCAAGATATACAAGAAATAAAAAAGCTGCAAAAACCGGACGATGCAACATTTTGTAATCTTTTTGAGAGAAAAATGACATAATTTTTTTGCTTTTGTAGGGAGGTTGCAAATGTATGAAAAATTGTGATGTTTCGAGAAAAGAAATTGGCGAGCCCAAAAAGCATTTGTTGAAATAGCACAAAAGAACTCCTTCAATCTTGTGAACTTGTTCTCTTGAACAGTGGGGTGCTGCAAGGGTATAATACGAACAGAAATTACAGGTGCATGCAAGATTGCTCCTGTGAAAATGCTGAGATACGAATTGAAGGAGAACATTATTATGAAAATGATTTCGCGTCGTGACTTCCTGAAGGCATCTGCTGTTGTTGGTGCAACTGCTGCTATGACCGCCTGCGGCGGCTCTTCCAGCACCTCTACTGCTGCTTCTTCTGTTGCTGCATCTTCTGCTGCTGCTTCCAGCGCTGCTGCAACCAACGGTTCCGCAAACATCGGCGTGTGCATCTATCAGTTTGCTGATAACTTCATGACCCTGTACCGCTCCGATCTGGAAGAGTACCTGAAGGACATGGGCTACTCCGTCACCATCATGGACGGCAAGAACGACCAGAACACCCAGACCGAGCAGATCAACACCTTCCTGCAGCAGGGCGTGGACGTGCTGGTCATCAACCCGTGCAGACCACTTCCGCACAGACCATCGTTGATACCGTCAAGCCCTCTGAGACTCCTATCGTCTTCATCAACCGTGAGCCCGACAAGAGCGTTCTGGACTCCTACGCAGACAAGTGCTGCTACGTTGGTGCTGACGCACGTCAGTCCGGTACTTATCAGGGCGAGCTGATCCTGGAGACCGAGACTCAGGGCGATATCAACGGCGACGGCAAGATCACCTACATTATGTGCAAGGGCGACCCCGAGAACATCGATGCTCAGTACCGCACCGAGTACTCCATCAAGGCCCTGACCGATGCAGGCAAGGAAGTTGAGTGCCTGTACGAGTACCTGGACAACTGGGATCAGACCACCGCTCAGCAGGACGTTGCAAACGCTCTGTCTCAGTACGGCGACAAGATCGAAGTTGTCTTCTGCAACAACGACGCAATGGCACTGGGCGCTCTGCAGTCCATCCAGCAGGCTAACCGCACCGTCGGCAAGGACATCTATCTGGTCGGCGTCGATGCTCTGGCAGAGGCTGTTCAGGACGTTCTGGATGGCAACATGACCGGTACCGTGCTGAACGACGACGTGGGTCAGGCTACCGCAGCTGCTGAGGCTACCAAGCTGTACGTTGAAGGCTCCAAGGTCGAGCAGTACTACTGGGTCGACTATGTGAAGGTGACCAAGGACAACGCTTCCGAGTACGTGAAGTAAGACCAAAGTTTTCCTGAAACAATGCAAGGTGCGCAGTGGACCTTGACGGCTTGAACAAAGCTATAAAGCGCGTGCGTGCGAGAAATATTCTCCGCGCACGCGCCTTGTTTTGAAAAAAAGGTTTTTCTGCGGCCTTATAATAAACGACAAGGAGGCTCTGCGGAATGTCAGAATACCGTCTGGTAATGAAAGGCGTGGTCAAGACCTTCCCCGGCGTCAAAGCGCTGGATCACGCCCAGTTGGAGCTTCGCCCCGGTAAGGTCATGGCGCTGATGGGTGAAAACGGCGCCGGTAAGTCCACACTGATGAAATGCATGTTTGGCATTTACAAGATGGACGAGGGCGAAATTGAATACGAGGGCGAAAAAGTTACCATCACCACCCCTCTGGATGCACTGAACCGCGGCATTGCCATGGTGCATCAGGAACTGCAGCCGATCCCGGCACGTACTGTGGCCGAGAACATCTGGCTGGGCCGCTACCCCACCAAAAAGTACGGTCCTGTTACGGTGGTGGATCACGCCAAAATGTACAAGGATACGGAGGAGCTGCTGAAAAAGCTGAAGCTGGAGATCAATCCCCGTGCAAAGCTTGGCTCTCTGAGTATCGCACAGATGCAGATGGTGGAAATTGCAAAGGCTGTTTCCGCAAACTGCAAGGTGCTGATCCTGGACGAGCCCACTTCCTCGCTGACCGCAAACGAAGTTGAGTCGCTGTTCCGCATCATGCGCGAGCTGAAGGCTCTGGGCGTGGCACTGGTCTATATCAGCCACAAGATGGACGAGATCAAGGTGATCGCGGACGAAGTCACCATCATGCGCGATGGCCAGTACATCGGTAAGTGGGACGTTGCCAACATGACCAAGGAGCAGATCATTGCAAAGATGGTCGGCCGTGAGCTGTCGAACCTGTATCCCCCGCTGGAGAACCATCCCTCGGACGAGGTGATGATGAAGGTGGAGGACTTTACATCCATCCATCCGCGCTCCTTCCGCCACTGCAGCTTCGAGATCAAAAAAGGCGAGATCCTGGGCGTGGCCGGTCTGGTGGGCGCACAGCGCACCGAGCTGATGGAAGGCATCTTCGGCCTGCGTGCCCATACCTCCGGTAAGGTGTGGATCAAGGGCGAAGAGGTGAACATCAAGCAGCCCCGCGATGCCATCCAGAAGAGCGTGGCTCTGCTGACCGAGGACCGCCGTGCCACCGGCATCATGGGTGTGCTGAGTGTTGCGGATAACATCTCCATTGCATCGCTGGATGCCCTGCGCAAGGGTCCCATCATGCTGGACAACAAGAAGATCCTGGATCTGGTGGCTACCAACAAGGAAAAGATGGCCATCAAGGTGCCCAGCCCCAAGACCCAGATCAAGAGCCTTTCCGGCGGCAACCAGCAGAAGGTGCTGATCGCCCGGTGGCTGGCCAACAACCCCGATGTGCTCATTCTGGACGAGCCTACCCGCGGCATCGACGTCGGTGCAAAGTATGAAATTTACTGCATCATCGCCGATCTGGCCAAGCAGGGCAAGAGCATTATCATGATCTCCTCCGAAATGAGCGAGATCATCGGTATGTCCAACCGTGTCATGGTCATGTGCGATGGCCGTATCACCGGCTTTATCGACGGTAAGGATGCCACGCAGGAGAACATCATGGCGCTGGCTACCCAGTTCGAGACCGCACCTGACGCAGCTGCGGCAAATCAGTAATTAAGGAGGCTGTCTATCGTGGAAGCTACCAAAAAATTGAATGGCAAGGCTGTGGGCAAGTGGCTCAGCAACAACGCCATTATCATGATGATGCTGGCCATCACTCTGATCGTTGGCATCATTCACCCCAACTTCTTCTCCGGCACCAACATGATCAACCTGTTCAAGAACGTGTCCATCCGCTACATCATCGCGCTGGGCATTTCCGGCTGCCTGATCACCACCGGCAACGACCTGTCCGCAGGCCGTCTGGCTGGTTTTGCAGCATGTCTGGCCTGCATCTTTGCACAGACCGAAGGCGCTTCCGGCAAGTTCTACCCCAATATGCCCACCCTGTCCACCCCCGTGGTGTTCATTCTGGTTATTGCCATCTGCGCCATCGTGGGTCTGTGCAACGGACTGGTGGTCAGCTACCTGAAGGTGCAGCCCTTCATTGCTACCTTGGGTATGCAGCAGGTGGTCTACGGTATCTGCCTGGTGTACACCGGCGGTACCCCCATCGGCTCTTTGAACAAAAACTTCACCTCTCTGGCCTCCAACACCATCATCGGTGTGCCTGTGCTGATCTGGATCGCTCTGATCGTGGCCGGGTGCTTCTGGTTCCTGTACAACAAGACCCGTCACGGCAAGTACATGTACGCCATCGGCGGCAACGAAGCTGCTGCTGAGGTGGCCGGTGTCAACGTCAACGCCACCAAGATCCGCATCTACATCCTGGCTTCCTGCATGTTCGGTCTGGCAGGCTGCCTGCTGGCTGCAAAGTCCGGCGGCGCATCCGTCAACACCGCACAGGGCTATGAGCTGGACGCCATCGCAGCCTGCACCATCGGCGGTGTTTCCACCACCGGCGGCGTTGGTACTGTTCCCGGCGTTCTGGTCGGCGTTCTGGTTTTGAGCTGATGAAGGTGGCTCTGCAGTTCATGAACGTGAACTCCTCCTACACCTACATCGTTCAGGGTCTTGTCATTATCGTGGCTGTGGCTATCGAATATCCGCAAGTATCTGGCAAAGAAGTAAGAGCTTTTTCTGTGG
>ENA-OQAA01000604-OQAA01000604.1-human-gut-metagenome-genome-assembly--contig:-NODE-604-length-23553-cov-3.825621_pt1 | contig 23553 bp, 18 predicted proteins | sample MGYA00242489_ERZ504515 | MGnify/ENA primary metagenome ERZ504515 (study PRJEB26092, sample SAMD00036237) | human gut metagenome | host: Homo sapiens | study: EMG produced TPA metagenomics assembly of... | reverse complement strand
CCAAACCGGACGAGAAGCATCAAACCGGATGAGAAGCCGTCTGTGCCGGATGAGAAGCCGTCTGTGCCGGATGAGAAGCCGTCTGTGCCGGATGAGAAGCCGTCCGTACCGGATGAGAAACCGTCCGTACCGGATGAGAAACCGTCCGTACCGGATGAACAACCGTCAACCCCGCAGAAACCGGCATTGCCGCAGGTGAATGAACCGGGGTGGACCACAGGTATATATTAAGGAAGGAATATGAGAGGGATGAATCAAAAGAGAAAGAGATTAGGGTTATGGATACTTTTTCTGGCGGCGCTGCTTTTGACGCAGTTCACCGTTCCGGTTAAGGCATCCGAGCCGCAGATACAAGATGTAAACATACAGATGGTTGGAGGCAGATTCGTACGATCGATCCGATGGGGCTGCGAATGGTTGCCTGCATCAAGAAATCATATATTCAAGAGTTGGAAAAAAGCGGAGCACGGTAAGTTATGGAATCGTACTGCTTCCGAAAAAGTATTTGACAGAAGGTCAGGCATTGACGCTTGACGGCAAGTACCTTTATAACGGCTCGGTCTATAAGCCGGCAAAAGTACCGGCAGTAAAGAAATTTTCAGAAGACAATGAGAGGATTTACTTTACAGCCGTTTTGGCAAATCTGCCGAAAGAAAGATATAAAAATGATTACGCGGCGAGAGCTTATGCAGAAATCACGAGAACTGTGACAGAAGACGACGGAAAGAAAAAAACAACGACAGAAGTTGTATACAGTGAGAGTGAAATCGACCGTCAGGTATATCGGATTGCAGAAGAGGCTGTAAACGGAACTACAGAGGCGGAAGAGACAAAACAGTGGCTTCGAGATAACATTCTCGCTCCGGTAGATACGCCGGAAGAACTGCCGGAAGAAGAAAAAAAGATCTCGTTTCGTCTTGGAAAAGTGTCCGGTGTGACATTGTACCATAAGACAACGTCAGAAGCCGGAGTGGAAACTGTAGAAGAAGTATCACAGTTTAATCTTACAGAATTTAAAAAAGAAGATTATCTTGTGAAAGTTGAGATGGAAGATCAGCCTGAGATATTTGCGGGAATTACGGAAGTGATCGCACCGCAGACAGAAACAGGAAAAGTAAGCTTCAAACTTGACAGAAAAGATTATACTACTTCTCAGGCAGGACAAACGATCGAAGGCGCGGTTGTAGAGTTTGGTACGAAGTCTAACGATAAAGTATCTACAAAATATATTACGATGCAGGCGCTGATCGATCAAATGAAGGCAAATCCAAGCGGAACTTATACTCTGGAGCATGATATAGACGCAAGTATGGTTCAGGCATCAGAAAGTCTTGTTCCAACATTTTCAGGTACGTTTAACGGAAACGGGTATAAGATAAAAGGACTGACATCAACTTTGTTCGGAACAGTTTCCAATGGAAAAATAGAGAATGTAAAGCTTGAAAATGTCTCTATTACAAAAAGTATGAGCGATAGCTCAAAGATGCAGGAGCAGGAACATTGGCGAATAAAGCCGCTAGTAATACGGTGATTGAAAACGTTCATGTAAATGGAAGCTTAAGAAATCCAAATACAAGAAGCCTTCTCGGAGGTCTTGTCGGACGTATGGATCATGCAAAAATAAGTAAATGTTCGGCGAATGTAGAGATATCAGGTTCTTTAAATACGACAGGCGGATTAGTCGGTCAGATGTCAAACAATACAACAGGACCAAATATTATAGAAAATTCATATGCCGTAGGAACGATTTCGGGAACACAGGTAAACGGCGCTGTCGGCGGTCTGATCGGATGGCATAACTCAAGGCAAAGTGGATCTGTGACAAATTGTTACGCAGCTGTTACAGTTAAAATTACAAAAAGTGGAAATGTAAAAGATCCGGGCGGATTGATCGGATATATTGGGAATTCCGATTCAACAGGAATAATCAAGAGCAATGTTTCATTTAGTACAGGAACATCGGGATATAAGTTCGATGGATCGACAGAGAATACCAAATATACATCGGCACAAACTGAGAAATTATATAGTTTAAGAGAGAGTAGTTTGAAAAGAGAGAGTAGTCGTACCGGAAATACGAATCTGACTCAGATCACAGATGTTACAGTGGATAAACTTTCACAAAAAGAGTTTTACACGAACATGGGCTGGAGTGAAGACGTTTGGGATTTTGCTCCTCTGAAAGAAGGAAAAACTCCAATCCTTAGAAACAATGACTCAAATATGACGACAATGCTCCAGACAAAGGAAATCGCATCGGCAGCCGACCTGAAGAATATTAAAAATGATTTGTCAGGTGTGTATGTTCTGACTACAGATATCGATATATCGGAATCAGCGTCGGGAACAGCGGTTATCCCGGGAATATTTAAAGGAACATTAAAAGGAAACGGTCATCAGATCATCGGTCAGAAGATTCCGTTGTTCGATACGTTAGATGGAGCGACGATCGAAAACGTGAAGCTTGTACAAGGCGAGATCAATCAGAAGGGAACAGATAAAGTTGCGGCTCTGGCAAAAACTTCACAGGCAGACACTCTTATCAAAGACGTATATGTCAGAGATATGAGCGTTACGGGACAAAGTAATGTAGCAGGTCTTGTTGCAAGTATGAATAAGACAACTGTAGAAGAATGTTCTGTCAACGCCACAGTAAACGGAAAACGTGCAGGTGGATTTGCGGCAGAGATTTTAGGAGATTCAGTCGTTAAAAACAGTTATGCAAGAAGAACGGCGGATAAAGAGACATTCGCAGCAACTGAAGGCGACCTGCAGGGCGGATTTGCGGCTGTCATTAAAAAGTCAGAGCTGATCAATAACTTCAGTGAGCTTACATTAAGTCAAAAGGCAGAGGAAAAACCGGAAGAGACACCGAAAAAATCATCTGAAAAAGCGGCGAAAACGGCATGTATGGTCGGTAATTTCGTTGCAGAAAGCGGAGTAGGATCAGAAGCGGTTACAAAAGCAGAGCACAATATTTCCTTTGGTCCGAAGGAATATTCTTTTGCAGGAAACAGTACGGCGGAAAATGTTTTAACGAACTATACAGAGAACTACGAGTATACAGGAAGCGTTTCAAATGATGAGGGAACTCAAACTCCTGAACATACAGGAAAAATCGATAAAGCGACAGCAGCGCAGATTACAAATAAAACCTTCTATATAGACACACTTAAATGGGATGAGAAGATCTGGTATCTGGATGATGTGGCAGGTGGAAAAAGACCTCGTTTAAAGGCAGAAGGTGATGTTTACGGAGCTGAGGAAGAAGATACTTTAAAAGGAGAGGGCTCGGAAGGAGATTCAAACAACGCGCCTCGGAAGAAGTAGTTTACATACAGGCGCCGGTACAGGATGAAGAAACGGAAGAGCCGCAGATGGCAGGAGAGACTCCGGCAGAAGTGATCAGTTTTATCGCGCAGAAAAATGCAGAAGAGATTGCGGCTATGGACAGTCTGGAATCTGTAAAGGATTATCAGGCAGATCGAAAACTGATTTATGAAAACTTGCGGTTGTTTATGCCGTTCTATACATATGAACAGATCGTCAAAGACGGAAATAAGGTTGATCCGTCGCATGTATTAAATAAAAAGACGGTGCTTGCGGTCTATCCGATGGATGACCGTGGCAACAGAATTGTGGCATTATCCGATAAGACAGTTCAGGATATAAAAAAGATCCGTATTCAGTTTACAGATGAAACAACACCGTTGATCTATAATATTACATATATTGATACAAGGGAAAATATTGCTTCGTACAAAGTAGCGCAGATCCCTGTTCACTTTAACTTTAGAAACTATGTTGTCAGTACGACAACAACGCAGTTTAATAAACTATTGACTGCGGCAAAGGGATATGATTTTGACGGAGATATTGAAACGAGAGTTTCTCAAAAAGACAGCGCTTCTGTATTGTCGGTATACCGGAAAAATTATAACAATGTTGTCAAATCAGAGATGGAGCAGGTGCTTATTTCCATGGCGGCATCAAATCCGCAGTATCCGGTAAATACTACAAATAAAGCAGCAGAACTGATGGTAGAGGAAAATCTTATCGCAAATGGATATCTGAAGGACTTCCTCTATGCGTACAACTATATAGACCGTTGGTACGATTTTCAGATCGGCGGTATTAATATAAGAGACGTTGTGCTTTTTGACAACTCGATCTTAAAATCGGGCAAATCTCCGCGCAATCTTGTGGCAGAGATCGTACAGCTTAGCAGCAGCGGGGGACGTCAGGGAAATAGTACGCCGTCCTTCTACATCAATCGGATCTCACAGTATACGGGAATTTCAAACGTCGCTTCTTTCGTAGAATATTTTATGACTGCATACGCAGGATACACGGATGTAAACGACTGGATCATTGATAATTTCCAGGGCGGATTCATCGTAGAAGCAAGAGCGAATAATCCGAAGATCGATTCCAGATTATGGAGAATACTGAAAAACAATACGGTACAGAGAAACAACGAGCTGATCCTTCCGGTATTGTCTTATAAGACATCGAAGAACTTGTAGCTGGCATCGTTCCCGACATCTCTTGTATATGGAAACTTGCAGATTTACAACGGATATCAGAATACAGATGAGTGGAGACAGCAGAAGAAGCAGCAGGTGATCAATCAGATCAATGATTTCAAGACAAGCTATGATAACTTCGTGGACGTTGCAGAAAACGGAGCACAGTCAATTAATAAAAGTAAATTCCTGATCGTCGATTCCTCTGCAAATAAAGATCACAGTCAGGATGTATTCCAGGAATTTTACAAACCGCTGCAGACGATGTGGAAGAGCAACAACGGAGCGGTAGCCGTAATATTCGGAAATCCGAATTATGATTACATTTATTATAACAGCTCTAACTTTATCGGAGATCTGACCGTCTTAAACCATGAGATGGGTCATGTGACAGATATGTGGATCTGGATGGAGAATAAAGGAAAACGTCCGGGACGTAACGGAGAGGATTACTCGAACGGATTTGCGAACCAGGCAAACGTCGACTATAACATGAATTTCATGAAAACGTATGCAAGAGACGGTTCTATGTTGACGAACCTGACGCCGGACAGAATCAATACACAGGAAGAATTTAAAAGCTATTACAAAGAAGTGTTCGAGACGATCTATACGTTGGATTATCTTCAGGGCAAAGCGTACCTGGAGCTGACGCCCGCACAGCAGTCGGCGATCACATCGCAGCACAGATATGGAACGACGAACAATTACCAGAGTCGGAATCAGTCAAACAGTACATGGAGAACGATCGGCGCCGCCGAGCTTGAGAATATGAATCTTAAGACGTTGGACGATCTTTGGGATAATCAGCTGACGATCAGACCGGGACATCGGTTCGGTCTTAGAAGTATGAACGATGTCGGCGTGAATAATCTCGGGGCATATCAGATCGACAGAGTGTGCTATGCAAGCTGGTACGTGCCTTACGTTGACGGAGGAACGCCGAATGCCCAGACGTTTAGAAGAAACGGATACGAACTCGGCGGACTGTACGGATACAGCGACGGTCTTGTAGAGTATTTAAGTAACCGTACACAGACAGGAGATCTTGCATATTTCAAAAAGAAAATGCAGGATGAGAATTTCTCCTTTGAAACATACAGAAAGAATAAAAATAAAGAGATCGAAGAAAAGATCAAAAAGCAGAAAGAACAGGACAACGCATATTTTGACGAGGAAGCGCTGATCGAATATTTGAAACAAAATATGATCAATTACGGAAATGGTATTAACTCCGGCGTTTCAACCGGAAACAATACGCTCAACAATATTAAAGAATCAAGAGAAAACGTATTCCGTTATCTGCAAAGAATTACGGATGAGTTCAGAAGTCCGGTTTACGCAGATACGGCAGAGTCAAGACATGCGGTAACGATTTCCACAGGGCAGGAGCTGATCGAGAAGATAAACGAGAACCCGAACGGATTCTATGTTCTTGAAAAGGACATTTCTATGGCGGACATTAATCTGACAGGAGAAGTTTATATTGACAAGACGTTTATCGGAAAACTGCAGGGGAACGGTCATAAGATTACAGACGCGCAAGGACCGCTCTTTGCAAAGATCGCCAACTCTTACGTTTCCGATCTTACGATCGTAAATAAAGAAGGCGAGACAAAGGACTGGTTCGGAAAGACAAAACAGTATACGATCATTGTCAATGAGCAGAAAAAAGAAACCGTTCAGGAAATTAAGACTTTAGAAGAATTACAAACAGTCGGACAGAACAAATATACAAAATATGTGCTGAAAAATGATATTGACGCATCGACGGCAACAACAGGTAAGGCAGTTGCAGAAGGCGTATTTAAAGGAGAGTTCGACGGAGGCGGATTCACGATCAAAGGACTGAAAAAACCATTGTTTGAAAAAGTTCAGGAAGGAACAGTCCGCAACTTGAAGATCGAAAATGCAGAGATCAACAGTACAGAAGAAAGCAGCAAAAACGCAGTTATCACAAAAGAATCAAACCACGCTGTCTTTGAAAGCCTGAACCTGGCGGATATCAAAGTCAGCGGAGTGAGCTACAATGCGGTAGTGACAGGATATGATTATACAAGCTCTGTTTTCTCGAAAATACAGATCCGCAATGCGCAGATCACGGGTACGAAAAATTATAATGCCGTTTTGGCAGGCCGCGCATCCGGGTCGCAGATTCAGGATGTCGCCGTGATCGGAAGCAGTGTTGCACTTAGCGGAACAGACTGCGGCGGATTCATCGGAGAAGGCAAAAACGTGACGATCAGCCGCGTGTACAGCGATGCGGATATGACCGTCAATACATACACAGACGATAAGAACCGTACGCAGAGCGCCGGATTCATCGGCAATCTTACAGGCAAGAGCAGCGTAGAATATGTATTTGCGGCAGGAAAAGTAGACAATAAAACAAGCGAACAGCTTTATAACTTCATCGGTACGCCGGACGCACTGAAAACGATGGTGAAAAACAGTTTTGTTATCCAAAACGCAGGCGGAGTATCGAATATCACAGACGGCGTAGGACAGGAGATCTTGCGTGAAGCAACGTCTCAAGAGGCGGCAACGTCAGATTTCTACAAAACGTCAATGACTCTGAACGAAGAGACATGGAACTTGAGTTTAGTTCCGATGAAAGGTTATCCGGAACTGAAAGGAATGGAGAAGCGAGAGGTCATCTCCGTAAAAACGGCGGAGGACTTCATGAAGATGAAAGACTTCCCGACTCAGGAATACCGTCTGAAAGCAGACATCGATCTGTCAGGAACAGAACAGACAGGAAGCGTGATACCGGAATTTTCCGGTGTGCTTGACGGAGAGAATCATAAGATCACCGGTCTGAAAGCGCCGCTGTTCGGTCAGTTAAGCGGTACGGTGTCGAATGTAGCCATTGATGCAGGTGCGATTGAAATCGGAAACAACGTAGATACGACTGTCGGTATATTTGCGAATACGATGACAAACGCAACTGTTGAAAAAGTCATGATCGCAAACGGAAGCATCAGCAGTACAGCAGGAAAAGCGGCAGGATTCGCAGGAACTGTGACAGACTCGACTGTGAAAAATATTTTCATTCAAGGAATAGTAAATGCAGTTTCGACAGCGTCCGGTTTCGCAGAAACGTCCCACCATTCGGTTATGGAAAATATCTATGTAAACATAGATGTAAACGGGGCAGACGGCGCAGGATTCCTTGTGAACAGTACAGGTGAAAATAGTTACAAAAATATCTGTTCAATAGGAAACGTCGCAGAAAACATGTATAAACTGGCAAAAACAGACATCACGTTTACAAATGCTTACGAGTTGTCGGCAGCAGACGGAATCAGCTCTGCGGCAGAAGCAAACGGCGTGAAAACGATCGGAAAAGAAGTGTGGACGAAAGCGTCTATACAGAAACACTTAAGCTAGATATATCCGTATGGGATGTAGAGAATGCAGAGACGAACGGATATCCGTTGTTGAAAGAGTTCAATGTGAACTTATCTCCGATGACTGTGGAAATTCAAAAACCGCAGGATATCCGGAAGCTGAATAAACTGCCGGAAGGAAGATTTACGATCACGGCAGATCTGGATTTTACAGAGTACGGCGCGGCAAACATTACAGAAAACATTGCGGAAAACAGCATAGAAAACAACGCAGATATAAACGCGGCTGACAGCGTGGAAAACAGCGCGGAAAATCATGCGGAAGAAACAGCGCAGGCAGGAACATGCCTTGTGACAGAGACGTTTACAGGAAGTATAAACGGAGGCGGCCACAAAGTAAGCGGCATGAAGAGCGCGATGTTCAAACAGCTTTCAGGAAAAATAGAAAATCTTGAATTTAGAAACGTTCTTGTAGACAATGAGACGGCAGGAGCAAACGTGCTTGCGGAAACGACGCAGAGTGCAAATGTGAAAAACGTACATTTCAACGGAATTACACTGCGAGGCGCAGGGTACACAGGTATGATTGGAAAAGATACAGGATCGACATTTAGTCAGATCAGTGTACAGAACGCAGACGTGACGACAAGAGCCGATTATGCAGGTGTGTTCGCGGCAAATGCGGCAGGAACTCAAATTTTCGATGTGCTGATCACAGATACAGAAGTGGCAACGTCGAACGCTTATGTGGGAGGATTCATAGGAAACGCTGAGAGAATCACCGCACAGAAAGTATTCGCAGATGCAGAGCTGAATATTCCGTATACTGTTTCCACGCAAAATACGGCGGCGTTTATCGGTCAGGCATCGGAAGACAGCAAGATTCAATATAGTACGGCGGCAGGCGGCGTCTATCCGGAAGATCCGTCGTCAACAAGATATAGCTGACGCATATGGATAACAGCTCTAATCTGAATGAACTAAAGGCATTTACAAATTGCTTTATTAACACAGATACGCCGGGATACGACAGCATAGCAAACGATCCGAAAGGTGTGACGCACGAAGCGCTTTGCGGTACAGAGTTCTATACAAATGAGATGCGCTTGTCTCAGGACGTATGGGATCTGTCGGATGTGGCAGGAACAGGAACGCCAAGCTTGAAGACGATGCCGGAAGAAGACGTGAGAGCGCCGGAGACAGCGCCGACGCCTGAAGAAGAAATACCTATGCAGGAAACAGCTCCGGAAGGATATACAGAGATCCGAACGGCAGAAGAACTGCTCACGATCCGAGACAGTTCGGGTAAATATATTTTAATGAGCTCGATTTCACTTTACGATGCAGAGCCGCAGGACGGCTCATTCCTCGGCGACTTCAAAGGAGAACTGAACGGAAACGGACTGACGATCCAAGAAGTTTACGGAGCGCCGTTGTTTAACACATTGTCAGGAAAAGTTGAAAATCTGAAACTGACAGACGTTAAAGTAGAAGCTTGGAGTCAGAACCAAGGAGCAAATGCATTTGCGAAAACATTAAGCGGCGCGACAGTTTCAAAAGTAGCGCTCAAAAATATCCTCGTCGCAGGAGGTAATAATACAGGAGCGCTTGCAGGAACAGCACAGAATTCAACCGTAAGCGAAGTGTGGGCGGAAGGATTAAATGTCAATCCGTATGGACCGATACATGGACAGAATGATGCGATGGTTGGCGGCTTGATCGCCGACTTAAAGGGCGGATGCCATATCAGCGACAGCTATGTCGGCGGCGAGATAACTGTAAATGGCGAGACACAGGGCGGTGTATTCGGATATAATAGTAATATGGATAATGGACCTGAAAATACAGTGAAACAAGTTGTTTCTAACATGAAGACAAAAGCAATTTCCGGTCAGACAGACGGAGCAGGATTTATAGGAATGATTGGATATGATTATTCGTGGAGCACATGGATGGAAAACAGCATTGCAATCGGTGAAGCGGGAGTAAGCAGTGATCATGGAAGTGTCGGTCAAGCTTATCGTTTTGCGACAAAAGGGAACTCAGAATCGCCGATAAGATTTGGTTTGCAGAACTGTTATGAAGCGAATGTCAGTGGAAGAAGCAGTGTAGTTTCAGGTTACTTGGATGAGACGGGGAGGTATAAAGAAACATCGTTCTATCAGGATACTCTGAAATTCGACAGCTCAAAATGGAACTTTACATCTGTTGAGAAAAAAGGCCATCCGACACTAAGCTGGATAGCAGACGCAGAACCGCTTCCGCCATTGCCGGAAGGTTCGGCAGTAACGACACATAAACAGTTGAAGACAGAAGTGCCGCAAGGATATACGGCAATCCGTACTCCGGCAGACTTTATGAAGATCGCAGAGAATCCGAGCGGAAAATACATTTTGATGAATAATATTTCACTGGAGCAGGTAAAACTCGCAGAAGGTCAGACGTCCTATATTATGAAGCGCTTTGAAGGAGAACTGGATGGCAATAATCAGGTGATCCACGGGTTAAGAGCATCGCTGTTTGATTCCATCAGCGGAACGTCAAGCAAAAAAGCAGTCGTGAAAAATCTGCGTGTGCAGAATGTATTTGTGAATGCAGGGTACAAGGATATTTTTGATTGGCAAGGAAAACCAGTACTTGCAGAGGCAAACGGACTCGCACGTGAAGTTAGCAACGGAAGGTTAGAAACTATATATATGAACTGCGTGAATCTAAACGGCGGAGGAAATACAGGCGCTTTGGGTGGTTTGGTAAATGAAACCTATATCGGAAAAGTTTGGTTGGAAGGAATTGATATCAACAGTGGACTTAGCGAAGAAGAACTTGGAAGATTTAATCTTGTCGGAGGAGCAGTCGGAAGTTTATCAGGTTATAATTCCAAATTTGAAGATTCCATACGTAGAAGGTAAGATTATTATGGATAATAATCAGCAGGGTGGAGTTGCCGGACAAGTAAAAGCGGCAGTTGTGAGAAATGTGATAAGTAATGTGGAAGCGAGATCCAATAAACCGGATTCGTGGACAGAAAAAAGCGGATTTGTAGGAGATGTTAATACAAGTCTCCAATATGATAATCGTTGGTATCTTGACAGATGTATTTCCATAGGAAATTCAGGAAACAATTATAAGTTTTTAGGCAAAGATCTTAAGGCTGTTACAAAAAATAATTTGAATTTATGTTATGAAGTTACAGGAAAAACAGGAAGGTCTAACGTTACAGATGCAACGAGTCAAAGCGGTACACTGCTGACAATAGATAATATCAATAATGTAGAGTTGTATCGTGATACGCTTTCTTTTAATGACAATACGGCACAGGCAGATCCGAATGCATGGGATTTCAGTTCTGTTGCGGAAAAAGGCTATCCGACGTTAACATGGCTCTTGACATATGACGGCGCAGCGGCTACTATGGTAGAGCAGACACCTGTACAAGACCAGGAGCAGGAAGCAGCGCAGGATGAAAATCTTGCTGAAGCGGAAGTAAACTTACCGGAGCAGGATGAATATTTAAAAGAAGACTAAAAGATATATAGAAAAGAAGATGAGGAGGTATGGAAGTGAAAGAAAAATACGAAACTCCGATGATGGAGATGATCGAATTCAACAGAGAAGAAGTAGTTACTATGTCGGGTAATGGAGGTACTGAACCCCAACAAGGTGATAATTTACAGATGATAGTATAATGGGAAGTTGGGAGAGTAATTAGTCTGATATGAAACATTAAGAGATCCCCGGCAGGCGTTGTCAGCAGGCGCGCCTGCGGGGGCTTTTCTGCCTTTTACTGTCTTTTGTCAGGGAAAAGCGTTTGAGAAAATAGTTGACAAAAGCAGTAACTTTGATACAATTTGACTATGGGAATGAAGTTCTCCCTTAGTGATGAAACTAAAACCGCTGATTTGGCTGATGACTTCTGCATTTTGACGCAGGAATTATCAGCTTTTTTATTCTATAGGAAATTTGCATTTTCCATAGAATAAAACTCTTCCGAAGAATGCACACGCCGCAATAAGGAAGTTTACCGCTTTGCGGCGTTTCGGAGGTGGCAAAGCGTCAAAGTGTTCATGAGTGAGGAGAGGCGGTGGCGAAGTGGACTTCTTTATTTTATTCCGGTTTGTCAGAGAAGGAGGATGGGTTATGCTGATCAGTATTGCCATGATGTTTTTAGTCGGTATGTCTATGGGGTGGATCTGTAAAAAGATTCATCTGCCGAGTTTGTTCGGAATGATTGTAACGGGAATTGTACTTGGGCCATATGTGTTGGACGTGATCGACGCTTCTATTTTGAATATTTCATCGGATCTAAGAAGGATCGCTCTTATTATTATTTTAATGAGAGCGGGATTGTCATTAGATCTTAATGATCTGAAAAAGGTGGGACGTCCTGCTGTTTTAATGTGTTTTGTTCCGGCATGTTTTGAAATAGGAGGAATGGTCTTATTAGCGCCTAAGCTGCTTGGAATTTCGATTTTGGATGCCGCTATTATGGGAACGGTCATTGCCGCGGTTTCTCCGGCAGTTATTGTGCCGAAAATGTTGAAACTGATGGAGGAAGGATACGGTGTAAAGAAGAGCATCCCTCAGATGATTCTTGCAGGAGCATCGGTTGACGATGTGTTTGTGATCGTAATGTTTACGGCATTTACAGGATTAGCGCAGGGCGATCAAGTTTCGGCAGTGGACTTTATCAATATTCCGATTTCGATTGCAGTCGGAGCTTTAGCAGGATTTCTTATCGGATTTCTCTCTACAGAATATTTTAAAAAGATTCATATAAGAGATACTTCAAAAGTTATTATTCTTGTGTGTGTTTCCTTTTTGTTAGTTACATTTGAAGATGAATTTGCATCTGTCATTCCATTCGCATCTTTAATCGCGGTTATGACAATGGGAATTGCTTTGCAGCAGAAGAGAAAAAACGTGGCGAAGCGATTGTCGGCAAAATTCAATAAACTTTGGGTCGGCGCAGAAGTGATGCTTTTCGTACTTGTCGGAGCAACTGTGGATATCCGGTATGCAGTGTCGGCGGGAGTTGTATCTATTGTTTTGATTTTTGCGGTTTTGGTATTTCGGATGTTGGGAGTATTCTTATGTTTGCTGAAAACGAAGCTTACAATGAAAGAACGGATGTTTTGCGTGATCGCGTATATGCCGAAAGCCACTGTTCAGGCAGCTATCGGCGGCGTACCGCTTGCGATGGGATTGTCCTGCGGTAATATTGTGCTGACGGTTGCGGTAACTGCGATTTTGATTACAGCACCGCTGGGGGCATTTCTGATTGAAGCGACTTATAAAAAATGGTTAGGACGACAGACAGAGATCCTAAGTAGATGATATAAAGGAAATAACAGTTCAATACATACCTCTGCAGCTTGCGGCATACATTGTAAAAACGATGTTTACAGGGGAATATTTTGAAAGATTATATCGAAGAAAGAGCCGTTGAGATTGCAGCTTATATTATAGATAATAATGCAACGGTGCGGCAGACAGCAAAACAGTTTGGGATCAGTAAAAGTACGGTACATAAAGATGTAACCGAACGACTCATACAGATCAACCGGCTTTAGCAAAAGAGGCGCGAAAGGTATTGGATACGAATAAGTCAGAACGTCATATTCGGGGAGGGATGGCTACGCGGGAAAAATATTTGCACAAAATGTTATCTGAATAGAAGTGAAAGTTCTTTACAAATCGAGTCAGAGCCGAATATACTAGAAAGATACAGTAAGGTACGAATTAGCAGTAAGAGATAAACGCGAAGGTTATATTTAGGCGGAGGTGACGAATGAGGATCGTAATAGTTGACAGCGAAGAGACATCCAGAGAAGTCATTAAACAAGCTATAAACACAGTGTTGAGACACATAAAATAAAATCAGGGTGCAAAATTGTCGGGGAAGCGGCAGACGGACGGAAAGGGTGTGAGATAATCGTGAAAGAACGCCCGGATCTTATTATCATGGATCTTGAACTGCCGGGGAAAAACGGTTTGCCACTTTTGAAAAAGATACGGTCTGAGCAAATTCACAGCAGAGTGCTTGTAATTACAAAAGATAATGATTTTGACAGGACAAGACAGGCAATTAGTTTTGGAGTGGACGAATATTTGCTGAAACCGGTGAAAAAAGTGCAAATTGCAAAAGCGCTGCAGATGATTGAGGACAAGTTGGCGGGAGAACTTGTGATAGAAACAGCTCTTTCCGTAGAAAATATTTTTATGGCATGTTTAAACGGACAGATCCACAGAGATGAGATTGTTGACGGAATTACACACGAAAAGTATGGATTTACGCTTGCCGATCGCGGAAACCTGTTTGTGGTATGGCTTGGAAACGGCTATATGGAGCAGAGGGAGATGACGCAAAAAATATTAGAAAAACTTGGACAGAATCAAGAATTTTCGGTTTGTGTGCTTCCTATTGATGAATGGCATCTTTTTACTGTGATCATATATGGACCGGAGAAAAAAACAATACGGTATCCTTTTTTCAAAAATGAGGTAGTGTCACGATTAAGCGGAATGATCCGAGGGGAACTGGTCTGTTTGTGGGAGGATGTGCAGCATTTAGAAATGTTGAATGTATCACTTAAAAATCTACGGATGATACGGGAGTGGAATCTTTTCTTTGACAGAGGAGATCTGATCAGACGCGAGGATGTAGAATCTATGGAAATCGTTCCTCTTAAATATCCGGCAGAACTGGAGAACAGGCTGCGCCGGTCGGCAGTTATTTCCAATCGAAAAGAAATCATAAAGTGTTATTATACGTTGTATGATCTGTGTAAACGCGACCCGCATAGTCCGAGTCAGATAAAAGAAGTTTTGATTCGTTTTAACATGGCTGTTTTGAACGCATATAAGCTGAAAAGAGAAATTCATTCGGAACTGCAGGTGCAAAAAAGCATGCAGGATATTGCGAAGGCGATGAGTTGGGGAGAAATTCGCGCCGCGGTAGAATTATTTTTCAGGACACTGAATTTTCAGGCAGAGGAAGAAAACGAAAATGCCGATTTAAGTCCGCTGATTCAAAAAGCGCTGCAGATGGTAAAAAAGGAATACGATCAGGGGATTACCTTGGAAGAAATGGCAGATAAATTATTTGTATCAGAAGAATATTTGAGCAGTCAGTTTAAAAAAGAAATCGGGGTAGGCTTTAAAGAAATGGTTCGTACATTACAAATAGAACGAATCAAAGAACTGCTTACCAACACGAAACTGAAATTGAATCAGATTGCGGAATTGGCAGGATATTCAGATGCAAAATACATGAGCAGAGTATTCAAAGATGAAGTGGCGTACTGCCAAGTGAATTCCGTAAATCGGCGCATTGCTGATACGATAAATGCATTAAAAAAGTACTCTTTTATAAAGAAATTCACCCTTTTAACTTTGGAAAAATATGATAATATGAGGTCTGGAAATTACAGATGATTGTTTTTAGGGAAAAATAGAAAGAAAATATTCTAAAAATATAAAAACAATTAAATTTCGCATAAATATTCAAAGGAGAGGTGAAAAATGAGTGAAATGAAGATTACATTCAAGCATCCTGATGAGATTCTTGATTTTGTAAACACGGTCTCCAAGTATGAATTTGACATGGATATGAAAAAAGGACATGTAGTCGTAGATGCAAAGTCATTACTTGGAATTATGCATCTTGGTATTAATAATGAAATTGCTTTGCAGATGTACACAGATGACTGTGAAGAACTTTGCAGAGAAATTGCAAAATATGCAGCATAAGAAATTTTATGTTTAAAGAGATGTGTATGAAAGGTTGTCCGAATCTTGAAATTACAATCTTGCAAATAAAACATGAATAGAACTTGAATTAAAACCGAATTAAAACCGAAACGATGGAAACTACAAAATAGTTGAGAATAATAAATTCCTGACGTATAATAAAATACGTTGGGAATTTTTGTTGCACTTGTAAAAACGGAAACGCCCAACTATAATGAGTACATAAAAAGCGGTTATCATGCCGTGTTAAACAGGAGGACAATCTTGAAGAATGAACTTGTGATCGTGCTTGATTTCGGCGGACAGTATAACCAGCTTGTTGCCAGGCGCGTAAGAGAATGTAATGTATACTGCGAGATCTATTCTTACAAAACAGATATTGAAAAGATCAAAGCATGAATCCGAAGGGAATCATCCTGACAGGAGGACCGAATAGCTGCTATCTGCCGGATTCACCTACCTATACAGAGGAATTATTTAAACTGGGCATTCCGGTACTTGGCTTGTGCTACGGTGCACAGCTTATGATGCATGTTCTTGGCGGGGAAGTGAAGAAAGCAGATGTGAGAGAATATGGAAAAACAGAGGTTTTGATTGATAAAACTTCTTCAAAGATTTTTGATAATGTTTCACCATCTACAATTTGCTGGATGAGTCATTTCGATTACATTTCCCGAATTGCTCCGGGATTTGAAATATCCGCACACACGGCAGACTGTCCTGTAGCTGCCGCAGAAAATGCAGAAGAGAAGCTTTATGCAATTCAGTTTCATCCGGAAGTGCTTCATACGGTAGAAGGAACGAAGATGATCAATAATTTCGTGAAAAATGTGTGCGGCTGTACCGGAGATTGGAAGATGGATGCGTTTGTAGAAAGCACGATTGAAGCAATCCGCGCAAAAGTCGGAGACGGAAAAGTGCTGTGCGCTCTTTCGGGAGGCGTAGATTCTTCTGTTGCTGCAGTTATGTTGTCAAAAGCAATCGGAAAGCAGCTTACTTGCGTATTTGTCGATCATGGTTTGCTGAGAAAAGATGAAGGCGATGAAGTTGAAGCCGTTTTCGGACCGGAAGGACCGTATGACCTCAATTTTATTCGTGTCAATGCTCAGGAAAGATTTTATGCAAAATTAAAAGGTGTGGAAGAGCCGGAAGAAAAACGTAAAATTATCGGTGAAGAATTTATACGTGTATTTGAAGAAGAAGCAAAGAAGATAGGTGCAGTTGATTTTCTTGTGCAAGGAACAATCTATCCGGATGTAGTAGAAAGCGGTCTTGGAGGCGAGTCTGCGGTTATTAAGTCGCATCATAATGTAGGCGGCTTGCCGGATTATGTTGATTTTAAAGAAATTATAGAACCGTTGCGAGATCTTTTCAAAGATGAAGTGAGAAAAGCCGGATTAGAATTAGGAATTCCAGAATATCTTGTGTTCCGTCAGCCATTCCCCGGTCCGGGACTTGGTATCCGCATCATCGGAGAAGTGAACGCTGAAAAAGTGAAAATCGTGCAGGATGCGGATGCCATCTACCGTGAGGAAATCGCAAATGCAGGATTAGATAGAAGTATCGGCCAGTATTTCGCGGGGCTTACAAACATGAGAAGCGTCGGTGTTATGGGCGATGAGAGAACTTATGATTATGCTATTGCACTCAGAGCGGTGAATACAGTTGATTTTATGACTGCGGAAGCAGCAGAGATTCCGTATGAAGTGCTTAATAAGGTAATGAGCAGAATTATCAATGAAGTTAGAGGCGTGAATAGAGTTATGTATGATCTGACAAGTAAGCCGCCGGGAACGATTGAGTTTGAATAATCCACACAATCATAAGAATCCAGTATTTATGAGGGTTGAAAACAAATTTGTTTAGTAATTGGCAACAAAATGGCAACATTTTGTGATTATTCAAGAGATAGAAATTTTATTTCATAACGTATATAAAGAAACCTTACTGATTTTCAGAAGTAAAAAACTGAATATCGGTAAGGTTTTCTTTTTTTCTTAATTTTCTTTTTTAGTCAATTCTTTTAAGAGGTAATCACTCAGTTCCTGAGAGGGTATCTTGGCACGTTTCTGGTAAGTATCCAGTTCCGGGTACTTATATCTCCATTCATCATATTCTTCCTTGCTGATTTCACCGTTTTCCAATTTGTCAGATTGTTCCATCCATGCACGAAGCATTTCATCGACAGATGAGCCGGGAGCAGATATGGAAGAGTCAAGGCAGAGATGAGGTTGTCCATCTACATTTTTTACCTTTAGACCATATATATCTTCCAGTGCAAATAGTGTATGCATCAGACCTATGTGAGTATCAATATCCGGCACTGTTAAAGCATGAGTATTGACATCGAAGATCTGAGACATTTGTTTTACAAGATCAATTTTCGGAACTCTAGCTTCAGATTCATATTGAGCCATGCGGACATCAGAGGTTTTTCCCATGAATCCCAGTTGTTCTCCAAGTTGCTTTTGTGTCATGCCTTTGCGGTTGCGAAAAAATTTGATACGTTGTCCGATTGCCATTTTTGTTTGCCTCCTTATAGTGGTCATTCGTGTTGCCATAATTAATCGTGATAGAAAATAAAACAATTCTGTTTAGGTTCAGTATAGCATGAGCAATTTTGGATAGCAAGAAGAACTTAAACAAAAAAATTTAATATTCTCACCAAACTACTTGACTTAAATAAAAATGTTTAGTATCATGCAAATGTAGCAACCTAAACAAATTGCGTTAAGAATGAAAGGAGAGATGCGATGTGACGAACAGAACTTTTATGACAGTAGAAGAAGTTGCAGCGGAAATGGGAGTTTCCAAGTCTTATGCTTATAAGATTATCAAACAGCTAAATGAAGAATTACAGAAGCTGGGTTATCTTACGGTAGCTGGCAGAGTAAACACCAATTATTTCCGCAAAAAAGTATGTTACAGCGAAATGTAAGAGAAAGAGAGGAGAATTTGTATGAGTATTCATAAAGATAATGCCACTGGAAAGTGGCGAGTAGTCTATCGTTATACCGATTGGACAGGAGAAACGCACCAGTCATCCAAAAGAGGATTTCCTACAAAACGAGAAGCGCAGATGTGGGAACGAGAGCTATTGCTGAAGAAAGAAGCCAAATTGGATATGACTTTCGAAAGCTTTTATGAGATTTATGTGGAGGATATGCAAAATCGAATTCGTGATAATACCTGGGGAACGAAGACAAATATTGCCAGAACTAAAATTCTTCCTTATTTCGGAAAGCGTAAAATAGGAGAAATTGAGCCAAGGGACATTATTGCATGGCAGAATGAATTGCTTGCGATCCGGCAGCCGAATGGAAAGCCGTATTCCGCCTCTTATCTGCAGAAAATTCATAGTCAGTTAAGTGCTATTTTCAACCATGCAGTTAATTTTTACCATCTTCCATCTAATCCGGCACAGAAAGCAGGAAATATGGGAAAAGAGGAACACCGGGAAATGCTGTTCTGGACAAAAGAAGAATATTTGAAATTTGCAGATGCCATGATGGACAAGCCTGTTCCTATTATGCGTTTGAAATACTTTACTGGTGTGGGCTTCGCATGGGCGAATTATTAGCACTTACACCGGTAGATTTCAATTTTGAAACGCATACACTACGGATTAACAAGTCCTACCAGAGGTTGCACCGGGAAGATGTGATTACACCACCAAAGACATTAAAAAGTAATCGAACCATTAAGATGCCGCAGTTTTTGTGTGATGAGATGCAGGATTATCTGAAAATGCTGTATGAGCCGAAAGAGGACGAACGGATTTTCACGATTTCCAAATCTTATCTGCATCATGAAATGAACAGAGGATCAAAAGTGTCTGGGGTGAAGCGAATCCGTGTGCATGATTTGAGACATTCCCATGTATCGTTATTGATCAATATGGGATTTACGGTATTGGCAATCGCAGATCGAATGGGACATGAGAGCATTGATATCACTTACCGATATGCGCATCTGTTTCCAAGTGAGCAGACACAGATGGCAGAACAGTTGGATATTGAAAGGATGGAAAAATCAAATGGAGAAGAATCTGGACAGTAAAGGAAGATGGAGAAACAAAATCGTAGCATTCCGGGTATCACCGGAAGAAGCAGAGCAGATTGATGCATGTGTCCGATTGTCAGGACTTAGCAAGCAGGACTATATCACAAAACGATTAACTGATCGGGAAATTGTGATACAGGGAAATCCAAGAGTGTATAAAGCATTGCGAAATCAGATGGCAGAGATTTATGAAGAATTGAAACATCTGGAAAAATGCAGTGAGGAAAACGAAGAGTTGTTGAGTACCCTGAGATTGGTCGCAGAGACATTGTATGGATTGAAAGGGGAAAATGAATGACAGCAAAAGAAAAAATGACTGCTCCGATTGCATCTGTTGGCGCAGATGTGGAACAGCCATTAGAAAATTTAAAAACCAACCAAAGTATAGCAGATTTGCCCGGTAAGGGCAATCTGCAAGCCACAAATAATGCGGAAAATACAGCAAAATCAGCAAATAAAAAGAATCAAGATGATCTGGAAACAGTTTCCATGATGGAATTATATGATACTGCATATCCACCAAAATTGCCGATTATAGATGGACTTCTGTATAACGGAACTTACCTGTTTGTTGGTTCACCGAAAATTGGAAAATCATTTTTCATGGCACAGATCGGTATCACATCAGTAAAGGACTTCCATTGTGGGGCTTTTCAGTCAGACAGGGAACGGTTCTGTATCTGGCATTGGAAGACGATTATGCAAGGTTGCAGAAACGATTATCACAGATGTTCGGAATGGAAGGCAGTGAAAACTTTTATTTTGCTACAAAGTCCAAATCATTAAATGCTGGATTGGAACAACAGCTTGTGCAGTTTGTAACAGATCATAAGGACGCAAGGCTCATTATTATTGATACGCTTCAGAAAGTCCGGGAAGTCGGTGGAGATAAATTCAGTTATGCCAGCGATTACGAGATTGTAACAAAGTTGAAAGCATTCAGTGATAAATATAGCATCTGTTTTCTGGTTGTGCATCATACAAGGAAAATGGAATCTTCCGATAGTTTTGATATGATTTCTGGCACGAATGGATTGCTTGGAGCTGCGGATGGAGCATTCGTCATGCAGAAAGAAAAACGGACAGATAATAAGGCAGTTCTGGAAGTGGCAGGGCGTGACCAGCAGGATCAGAAACTGTGGTTGAACTTTAATCGGGAGAGATGTGTCTGGGAACTTACCAAGACAGAAACAGAACTTTGGAAAGAACTAGAAGATCCAGTGTTGGAAAAAATCAAAGAACTTGTAACAGAAACTATGCCAGAGTGGGTAGGAACAGCAACAGAGCTTGTGGAAGTATTGCAGGTGGAAATGCAGCCGAACGCATTATCACGAAAATTAAATGTCAGCCTGGAACGTCTGATTCTGGAATATGGAATCCAGTATAAAACAGAACGAGGACACGATGGAAGAAAAATTAGATTAACCTTTGTCGGAAAACAAGCGTGACGATATGTGACGGTTGTGACGGTATTTTATATAGCGTGACGGTAGTGAAAATATCGTCACTATCGTCACGACCGTCACGGAAAGGAGAAACATGGAAAGAAAATCACAGGTACAGATACCAAAAGATTTATTGCTGGCATTGTTCCAGTATCATCTTGCCGGGAACGAGGAATATCAGCCAGAGATAGAAAAAGCATTGATGGAAAAATTAGATAGTGTGGTAAAACATCAGTTATATACAACATTTAAAACAGCACCAACTGAGGAAGAACGGGAAAAGGCAAGACAAGAGTATTTGGATAAGTGTGGAATGCATGAGGACTTTCGTTGGTAAAGATTCTGTTTGATTACCTTATGACAGGAGCGTGGCACGCACCTGTAGATAGCAGACAAAGAGAAGGTCTGTAAGGTGTAGCTGGTAGTTGATTGGCGAAGAAAAAACTTTTTAAAAGGGGGCCCTGATTCAGGGCGTCCCTGAGGAAATGATAAATGAAGGGAGAATGACACCATGAGAGAAGGAAGATTAGGTTACAACAGTTATAACAAGAGATATGGCTTATTATCATCAGACTTATGGATTGATACGGGATTTCATTGCGGAGAATGTCTGGAAGTTCTAGTTGATGATCAGTGGGTAAAGACACGAATGGAAATGAATCTGGCGAGAGAATGGTATTTGGTTGGAACACCATATTGTGGAGATCTGGAGTATGTACGGGCAAGGATACCGGAATAAAGCAGACAGGAAGAGTAATAGTCGGTTTGTTGTTAGTGAAAAAATAAGCCCGGATACGGGCAGAAAAAGAGGGCGAATACGCCCAAAATGAAAAGCGAAAGCCAAGTTGTGGTAGATGTAAGAAGCATCTCACAAAGCCCTCGGCGTTTGAGAGCGAAATACACCCATCGCACAAATTAAAGATTTGTACTCAGGATATTTCGCTGCCGGGAGCTGTTCCGCCGACAGGCGGATAGTTCGTAAACGGATGCCGATGCATCCACTCACAAATGATATGGCAGAATTTATTTTGCCGAAGACAAGGAGGGAGTGCCTATCGGAAGAAATTCATTTATTCAAATGACAAAACTAAGCAATGTAAAAGGCAGGATCACTTATATATCCAGTCATGCAAAACAGGAAAACCTCTATGCAGTTTATGAAACCACAGAACGGAAATTCTGGCGGGAACTTGCAAAATGTAATCAGGAAGAATTTGCAAAAAGTGGAACAGAAGGAAAATGTATTGAGCAAGAGAACTGATCATGCTTTGCCAGAGAGTTTTACAGAATATCAGCCGGATAGATTGCTACAGCTTTTTACAAATCATTTTAAACAGAATTACGGAGCGGAGTGTATTGCTGCTCTGCACCACAATAAAAGAAAGACCAATTATCACATTCATCTGATATTTGCAGAACGGAAACTACTGGATGAACCAATCATTAAGATTGCCAGTAGAAATATGTTTTATGATGAACATGGAAAACATGTCCGAACCAAGAAAGAGATACTGGGAGAAGATGGTGAGATACGAGAGGGCTGCCACATTGTGAAAAAAGGCGAAGTGTATGAGAAGAAGCTGTTTACAGCGAAAGATGAACGATTTAAGAGTAATTCATTTCTGGATGAAGTAAAGCATTCTTATACAGACTTAATCAATATTTATGTGCAGGACGAGAAACAGAAGTTGCAGGTATTTGAGCGTGGTGGTGTGTATCTTGCAACAAAGAAAATTGGAAAGAACAATCCAAAAGCACATGAGATAGAAGCGGATAATCAGAAACGTCAGGAATGGAACAGAGCAGTTGATATGGCATTGATTAGTGGCGTACCAGAGCCGCAGATACTGGAAGTGAAGCGAAAACAAATTACTGAATCAATTAAGAAATCTATTGCTCGGCATGGAAAAAGTCCGGGATTATTTGGCAGAGTTATAGCAGTGGCGGTTGAAGCACTGGAATTTTTGATAGAAAGTGTGCTGTTAAAAAAATTCAGAGAAGTGTCGGAACAGACTCACGTGGCGCAGGCAGGAACAACGGAACCTGAGCAAACAGAGAGGAGTGCAGAAAATATCGTACCAGAAAGTGTGAAGATAAAAGAAGAAAAGACAGAATCGAAGCAGCCAGAAATGACAAGGCTTGCATCTAAGTATCCGAAATTTTTCAAAGTTAAGAAAGAACTGGACGAACAAAATACTGCAATTCAACAGAAACAAAAACAGCTTTCTGCAAAGAAAAAAGAACTGTCAGAAGTCAAAGGCTGGTTTAAGGGAAGAAAGAAAAAAGAATTGCAGGGAGAAATTGATGCATTGACAAGTCAGATCAGAGATATGAAAGATTACCTTCCAAGGATTGTACAGAAAATTGGTTATAGAAGCGTACAGGAATTTTTAAAAGATTTTAAAGGTTTCCAAAACTGAG
>ENA-OQAA01000602-OQAA01000602.1-human-gut-metagenome-genome-assembly--contig:-NODE-602-length-23573-cov-3.654099_pt1 | contig 23573 bp, 27 predicted proteins | sample MGYA00242489_ERZ504515 | MGnify/ENA primary metagenome ERZ504515 (study PRJEB26092, sample SAMD00036237) | human gut metagenome | host: Homo sapiens | study: EMG produced TPA metagenomics assembly of... | reverse complement strand
CAGATTAGTCTATTCGATCCGCGAGACCCGTTTACGGGTAGCAAGTAATCCTGCGCGTGGCTGGCAGGCCAATAAAAGACGCACTTGTGCGTGGCTAGTAATATTAGGCTATGCCCGAAAATGAAAAACCACCCGCTAGGCGGGTGGATGTTTATTGACAGATGAGGAAAAATGAAATTTTATAATATCAAAGATGAATACATTAATTATTTGAAAAAATATGATGCAAAAGTTGCAGATAATAAAAAGGGAAAGCGGCCGTATGTAGCGTGGTGCTTGAGATTGATGGAATAAAATATTATACACCATTTACATCGCCCAAAGAAAAGCATCGTAAAATGAAGAACACAAAAGATTTTAGGAAAATTAATCAGGGAATATATGGTGCAATCAACTTTAATAATATGATACCGGTTGTGGAATCGGCATTACTTCTTATTGATATTGATGCAATGGAAGATTCAAAATATCAGCGTTTGCTTCAAAATCAATATAAGTGTATTAAAGCTGATCGGGAACAAATTCAGTTGACAGCAAAAAGATTAAGAGATACTCTTTTTAAGAAAGATGAAGAATTGAATGGCAATGACAAGAGAATAAAGGAAAGATGTTGTGATTTGCCATTGCTGGAGGAGGTTGTGAAACATTATGGCAACCATTAGTAAAAAAGAAGTACATAAATTTTTAGATAAACACCCAGATATACCTTTCTCGGCAGCTAAATTTGAATATAGTTCATATCTTGAGTCTGAAGCTGTTGAATATGCCAATGCGATTTCAGCGAAAGCCTTTATCAGGAGGGAACTGAAGCAGATTAAGAGGAAAATTACTGGAATACGAAATAGTGCTGATGCCATGGATAAAAGAAAAAACTATGAAAAACGGGCAGGATATCTTTAGAGAAAATACGCTTTATTTTTTCTTGTACTGTGAAGAAAACTGTTGCAATTGGCTTATGAAAGAATACTCTAATATTCGGAATGAATATTTCAAATCTATGTTGTGCTTAGTAATTGGATTTCGAGGAGATGTAGAAATGCTTTCTTTTTTGACGAAAGAAACAGAACGTCTGGAAAGAATGTATCTCCAAGAAACATATGCACAAGGTCCAATACTTGCTATTCAGGAACTTGCTGTCAGATTTCTTAATTGAAGTCTATGAGGTGCTCTGAGGAGTAATGAGAAGCCCTGCGTTTGTAACGTGTTTGCAACACCACATTCCAAGAACCCAGTAAAATCAAGTGTTCCCAGTTACCTAAACGTTAATCATACGTTTTTGGAACGTACAATTTCAAAAGAATTTACAACTCCTCAGGACTCCGGTTCTGGGGAGTTTTTAAAAATGAGTTATTATTAAGGAAAATTATAAATAAATCTTCGATTTTATTCTCGTCTTTGATATAATACATATATGGTAGCACGCTGATAACTAAGGCGCAGTGAATCATCATATTTCAAAGGAGCACGACAAGTTATGAGAATACAGGAGACGGTGAGGAAGCCGATGACGGAAGCAAAATATCTGAATGTGGATAATACAGACAGGTATCGTCCGATCATCCGGCTTTTTTATTTGAAATATGAAAAGCTGAAGTATTGGCTGTATCAGGAAGAGGTATATGAAGAATTAAAGGAAGATGCATACTTTAGAGAATATACGCCTGAGCAGTGTCAGCAGGACTTGGCGGCTTTGACTGCATGGGGGAATCTGGTAACAATTCAGGATACGAGAAAGGTTGCGACTATCGAGGAGTTTAAGAATAAAAAGTTCCGGTATCAGTTGTCTGAAGCTACGGTAGAAATTGAGCGAATGGTTATCCGGGTAGAGAATCTGTTTATTGAAAGTTCTTCGTTGGAACCTACATTATTGGAGAGACTTCGCATCAATCTGCGCAAGATTTCTGAGATTACAGAAGCAGATCAGGAGCATATCTATGCATGGTGGAATGATTTGAATAATGATTTTATACGATTGAATCAGAATTATCAGGATTATATGCGGGAGTTGAACAGTGTAAAAGCGGAAGAAATGATGAAAACGACAGAGTTTCTTGTGTTCAAAGACCGTTTGATCGAGTATTTGAGAAGTTTCGTGAGGAGTCTGCAGGTCAATGCCGCATTTATAGAACAATGTCTGAAGAATACGGACAGGCAGGTTTTGAGGTGTTTGCTGGAAAAAATTATACAGTATGAATTGTTGATTCCGAGAATCGATGTGGAAGTGAAGGAAGATTTGATTGCAGATAAAGTATATGCCGTTGGCAGAGTCTGGAGGAATGGTTTACCGGAACAGACGGAAAGGATTCTGAGGCGGCAAAGGTATTTGACACAACGAATGAGATCATACGAAAGATTACAAGGTATGCGGCAAGAATCAGTGAAATGAGCAATGCGGGGGCGAATCGGTGGGAAGAGTATCATAAGGTTGCGGTGATGTTTTCAAAATGTAAGAATATTTTTGAGGCGCACAGATTGGCCGCTGTTGTATTTGGCATTGAAAAGCCGCTGCATTTAAAAGGGCTTCCGTGGCGTCAGACCGAGAGTATCAACAGCGGCGTGTTCGAGGAAGAACCGTATATCGTGACTGTGACGCCGAGGATTCGTACATATAAAGAAAAAGCAAAACGAAGCGGGATTGTTGATCGCTCGAAAGAAAAAGAAGAAATGCGGCTTGCTACGATTCAGCGATTAGAGGAAGAACGCAGGCTCTTGAAAAGTTATATTCAGGATAATCGTCTGGAGTTTGCAAAGCTTCCCGAGATAGAGCCGCATGTAAGAGATGTATTTCTGACATGGCTTTCCAAAGCATTGGAGAATAAAAGTCTTCAGGGGAAAACAGAGGATGGGCAGGTTTATCGTGTGGAAAAGTCGGATACAGAGGAAATCTGCATTTTGAAATCATCGGACGGTAATCTGCAAATGCCGGCATATGTGATTGTATTCGAGAAAAATGAGTGAAGGGAATTTAAAAAGAAGTCATGAGAGCATTGGAAATTCTGCTGGAACGGCGTTGGATTTTGAAGAGTCGGGAAAAAGAATTATATTATCAGATAAAGGATGAATTAGGAACGGTTAAGAAATTCTTGATGGAAAAGCTGGGGTATCAGGTAATCGTGAATCCTTATCTTGTAAAAGTGGAAAAGATGCCGGCGACACCGGAGAACTGGATGGGAATTCAAGAATTTACCCGGAAAATAGAATATGTTTTTTTCTGTATGATTTTAATGTTTCTGGAAGAAAAAGAAGCCGAAGAGCAATTTGTACTTTCAGAGCTGACAGAATATATACAGGGGCAGTACAGGGAGGAGCAGATTGACTGGACAGTATATCAGTATCGAAGACATTTGATCAAGGTGATCAAGTATTGTGTGAACTGTGGAATCCTGAATTTGAATGATGGAAGTGAAGAGAATTTTGCGAGGGATGATACGAGTGAAGTACTCTATGAAAATACAGGTGTCTCCAGATATTTTATGAAAAATTTCACACAGGATATTATGGGATATACGACGCCGGAAGATCAGGCGGAAAAGGAATCATTGTCTGACAGCGATACGGTCAAATTAAAGCAGAGGGAAGTTGAAATTAAAAGTCAACTAGAAGGATTAAAAAAGAATATTACAGGAAAACAGAGGCAGGAAGAGGAGAAAAAAGAAAAATATCAGGAAACAGAGCAGAAAATACAACTTCAATTTCAGAAAAATGAAATGCTTTGGGAAGAAATTGAAAACAGTCTGGAGTATATGGAAGAAGAGATGGCGGGGGTTCCTTTCGATGAATTTGCATTTATGAAGAAAGAGCTGACAGAGCAGAAAGGAGAGCAGTATTCTTTTCAGGCTCATTCAGAATTATTAAAGGATTATATGACAAAGGTCCGTCTTGGAAAAACGACGCTGGAAGAAGAAAAGGGTTGTCAGGAAAGATACAGTAGATTTTTGCAGGAATTGGATTCCTATCAGGAAGAAAAGAACAAAGCGGAACGAGAAGTCCTTCAATATGAAAATCAGTTTCATGAAGTAAAACAGGAGACAATAGAATCGGTATATCGTTGGGAAAAGGAGAATGCGGAGCTGCATCTGCAGTCAGATCTATTGCAGGAAATGGCAAGGGAAATTGAGAAGTATACAACGGAAACCGATTATTGGAATATCCGCGGATTGGCAAATGGTGAATTTGAGCGGAAAAGTCAGGAACTTTCGGGAAAAGTATTACAGCAGAGCAGAGAATTGTCCGACAGACGATTGGAGAAAGACGGAATTTGCGAAGAACTGGAACAGTGGAAGAATCAAAAGGAGCCGGAGCCGGAACGCAGTGAAGCAGTGGAAAAGAATCGACGGCTTTTGAAAGAAAAAGGAATTCCATATTTGCAGTTATATAAAGTAATTGATTTTGACGGAAAATTGGATGAAACACAGCGGCATATCTGGAAGAAGCGCTATTGCATATGGGCATACTGGATGCGCTGATTGTGCCTGAAGAATATAGAGAACAGGCGCTGGCGTTGGATGCGGGGGTATGTGACCGTTATATTTTCAGTGATGCCGCATATGTAAGAAATAACATTATGGATTTTCTGGATGTAGACAACGAAGAGGGAGATATTCTTCTGTACCAGAATGTTTCCCGTATATTAACAGCAATCGGCTGGAAGGAACAGGACGAAGAGACGATAAGTGAGTCTATAGAAAAAAACAGGACATGGATCGATAAAAGAGGAAATTATGGAATCGGAATCATAGAAGGAACGGTTACGAAAAATTATAACGCCATGTTTTATAGGAGCTTATGCAAGAGAGCAGTATCGCATAAAGAAGATACAGGAACTAGAAGCAGAGTGTCGGAGGCTGGAAGATACCATTCAAATAGCGGAAGACGAAATTACACAATTAAAGCAAAGGAAAAGCTGTCTGGAAACAGAGTGGAAATCATTTCCGAAAGAACAGGATCTGAAAGTGGCAGCAAAAGAATTAGAAAAGAAAACGAATATTCTGGAAGAAATAGAGTGTAAAGTACAGATCCAGAAAGGTATTGTAGAAAAAGAACGAAAAAGTCTGGATGCAGTTCGGCTGCGGGTGCAGGAAGTATGTCAGAAGTGTTATCTGCCCCCGCGTCTGGATGTGTTTACGGAAGCAGAAGAATCCTTGACCGAGTATAAAGAAGAGTTGATGAAAGTACAGATTTCCTATGGAAATTATAGGAATGGAATTAGTTCTGCAAAGGTGCAGAAGGAATATTTGGAAGGAATTGACGCCGATTTGGATGATATCCGCTACGATTTGAATCATATGATACGAAATGAACGGGAAAAGCGGGGAAGTCTGAATTCAGTGATGGAACAGCTTGCTTTGACGGATTATGAGGAAATCAGGGAGCGATTGGAACATTGCATAGAGCGATTGGAGAAACTGCCGTCAGAGATTGAGGCGAGTGTTACACAAAGCTCTCATTTGGAAACAAAAGAAAAACAATTTATAGAAAAACTGGGAGATATAGAAGTTTCAGTTGGAAAGTACAGACAGCAGAAAGACAGATTTTGCACTGCTTTTGAAATGGAATATCAGCTTGGATATGTAGAGTGTCCGTTTGCGGTAAGCGACGATGCGGAAGAACGGGCGGAGAAGATATGCAGGATGTTTATGGGGAGATTCGGAAATAAAAGGCACAGTGAGATTTTGGAGAATCTGCAAAATGTATATCATATGAATAGGGGATATCTGTTGGAATATCAGGTTACGCTGCAGTCATTATTTGAAGAACTGGATGAGGAGAGCGGAGTTTTCGACACAAGTATGAGACGAATCGATATTTCTGCTAAGTATAGAGGAATCACGATCAAGTTTAAAGAACTGATTGCCAGAATGAAAGAAGATGCAGAGGTACAGCGTCGGCTTTTGAGTGATAAGGACAGAGAGTTATTTGAAGATATTCTTGCCAATACGATCAGTAAGAAAATTCGCGGAAAAATTCAGGCCAGTAAGCGATGGGTTGAGAAAATGAACACATTGATGGAGTCTATGAAGACTTCCAGCGGACTTACGCTGAGTCTGCGTTGGAAAAATAAGCGGGCGGAGAAAGAAGAACAGCTGGATACGAGGGAACTTGTAGAACTTCTGCAAAAAGATGCCGAAATTATGCGTCCGGAAGAGGCGCAGCAGTTATCCGGACATTTTCGATCTAAGATCGAAGAGGCAAGAAAATCTGCAAATGATCTGGGAAATGTGCAGTCTTTTCATGCGATTATGAGAAATGTGCTGGATTATCGTCAATGGTTTGAGTTTCAATTGGAATGTCAAAAAACAGGAGAGAAGAAAAGGGAACTGACAGACCGCGTATTCTTTACTTTTAGCGGCGGAGAAAAGGCGATGTCGATGTACGTGCCGCTATTTTCGGCAGTAGTAGCAAAATATGCAGGGCAAGACAGGATGCTCCGTATTTGATTTCCTTGGACGAGGCATTCGCGGGAGTAGATGAAATGAATATTCGGGACATGTTCCGGCTGATGGTGAAGTTTGACTTTAATTTTATGATCAACTCACAGATTCTCTGGGGAGATTATGATACGGTTCCGGCTTTGGCAATCTATCAGCTTGTCCGCCCGGAGAATGCGAAATATGTTACGGTTATTCGGTATGTCTGGAATGGAAATATAAAAAGTATGGTAACAGAAAAGGACTTGAGTCATGGATAAAACAGAAACAAACGATCTGTTAGAAGAATGCATGCTGTATTTCAAGGCGCGTCCGGTATATAAAAAACTATTTCTGAAAATGCGGGATAAATATGCCGGTCTTGGCCACTTTGGGGGAACGGCGATGCTTACGTCGCTGAGCAGAGAAGAGAAAAGTCAATTAGGAGGATTTTTTCAAAGGGATTATACAAGTAATAAGACAATAACAATTTCTGCGGATTTAATGAAAAAATGTTTGGAATCCAGTAAATTTGCGGGATTAACCTGGGAATTGATTCTGGAAACTTATTTTGGAGAGCCGCTGCAGGTAAAAAAGGAAATCGAACTGGCAGAGTCGAAAAGGCGAGAAGATTATTTTGCGGAGATACTGGAAAGTATTTCGGATGAAAGCGGACGAGAATGGCTGCGCAGCATATTGGAGGAAAAGAAAGAGGGATATTTGCTTATTACGCAGTTATACAAAGAAAGCCCGGAGGAATTGAGGAGCATTCTAACGTATGTAACGACAGGGATTGCAAAATTGAAAGTGTTTCAAGATAAAAAGCAGAAAGAATTGTTAGCTGTGTTTTCGGCAAATGTCACAGGAAATCCCCATTATTTTGATGAAGGGAAGACAGGGGAAAAACTACTCTTTAATTATCTTGGAGAAAGGAATTTCGATTTAAAACAAGAAGGACTTTCCAGAGCAGAGTATAAAAACAGAATCTATTATGAGGCAGGGATTTTGAAAGATGAAGTATCGAATGATGCGCTGGCATATGGGATTCACGGATGGAACCGGACGGCGGTTTACATGAAGGCATTGAAGGTTTTCTTGAGAATAGAGAGCCTGTAAAATTGACGTTACAGACGATTGGAAGATTAGAGAAGGTCTGTGGACAGAGTAGTCAGGTATACGTTGTGGAAAATCCGGCAGTATTTTCTGTATTGATAAGGGAGTATCCGCAGCGGACTGTGATCTGCGGGAATGGGCAATTACGTCTGGCGGTACTTATTCTTATGGATAAATTTTCGTGCGACACTGTTTTTTGGTATGCGGGGGATTTTGATCCGAGGGGCTTTTGATCGCACAGAAAATTAAAGGTCCGATATGGAGAGCGGCTGAAACTTTGGAAGTATGAGGCGGATTTGTATGAAACATATTTATCGGAAGTAGAACTAAGCGACAGGCGGATGAAAAAGCTGGAGCAGGTGTCTGTTCAAGAACTGCAGGAAATAAGGGAAGCGATGTATAAGAAACGAAGATCGGCATATCAGGAAAGCATGATGGAAGCACTGAGGAAGTAATTGCCGTTTGGGATCATCTGACGCTAAAGGATTATAATATAAAATGCGATCAGGAGTGATCGAAGAAAACCAGATCTGAAAAAAGAAACGGTGAGGAAATCAAAATGTGGTATCAGAAGGATTGGTTTACAGGAAGTGATTACTATAATTTAAAAGAAAAACAGATTCATGCAGAAGAGATCGAGATTAAAAAGCCGCTCGAACAAAAATTTCATGAAAGGACAGAGATATATTATGTTAAGAGCGGTGACGCCGATATTTGGATCAACGGAGATAAATATCAAATGAAAGAGGGCGTTTTCTGCTGCCTTTACATGCATCATTTTTATAGAATCGAACAGATCAGAAAACCTTTGCGCTGCGTAAAGGTTTCTTTTCATATCGGTCTGTTTATGTTTTTGTGTTTTGAACAGCACAAAGAAAATGAAAATGAGGTGCTGATGTATGGCGTTCCCCCTTTATTTGTTTTGAATGCGCAAGAAAAACAGAGGGTTCTTCGTGTTTTAGACGACTTGTTGGCTGAAGAGCAGGAAGAAAAATTTCTGCTGTATAATATGAATATCTACCTTGCCATGCAGTTACATGCATTGTACTGCAGATACGCTATGGAGAGAAAGAAAAAAGAGGATTCCGAAAAAGACTGTGTATGGGATGTTATTCAAAGGGTGCTGTTGGGTACAAGCAAACAGTACCAATGGAAGAGTATGCCAAAGCGGCAGGGATGACAACGGTAACATTGAATCGTAAAATTGTGCGGCGGTGTGGTTATACTTTTTTTTCAGCTTCAGAAAATGGGAAAGATATTTAATGCCTGTGCCCTTCTGCATTTTCCGGATTTGAATATCCAATACATCAGTGATTATCTCGGATTTACTAATATCGAAGATTTTTACAGAGTATTTAAACGTTATATGAACGTGAGCGTCAGAGAATACCAGAAACAAAATGTAGGAAACGGTATGCAAATGCATTCGGAGGAAGAGGCACTGCAGATTTTGGTTTATCTTATACTTAATTTTCATGATCCGTTTCAGATGAAAGAAATGGAGAAAGTGTTGAAAAAGAATGCGCATTTGCTTGAAAGAAGAGCGCGGGAGGTGTTTGGACGAAGTGTTTTGGAATTGTTGGAGGAAGTAAGAATTCAGATTTCCTGCAGTTATCTTGTTGCTACAGACCGGACTGTTACACAGATCAGCAGTGACGTTGGATTTGGAAGTATTTCATCTTTTCAGCGCAGTTTTTTTAAATATATGAATCAAACGCCAAGTCAATTCAGATGTAGTATGAAAAGTAAATAATTGATAATAATTTTAAAATATCTGAATATCTATTTTCTGTACTTCGCCTTATAATGAAATCAAAATACCGGAGGTGACAGAAAGATGTTTGAACATTTATTTGCTCCAATTAAGATTCGTGATATGGAGCTGAAAAACAGAATTATTTTGCCGGCTATGGGAACGAGAATGGCGGCGGAAAACGGGGCAGTGACAGATAAATTGATTGCTTACCACGCTGCAAGAGCAAAAGGCGGATGCGCACTGAATATTGTAGAAGTAGCCGCCGTACATACGCCAAGTGCGCCGGCGCATTTTGTATCTATCAGTGAAGATTACTTGATTGAAGGACATAAAAAACTGACAGATGCAATCCATGAAAACGGCGGGAAAGCAGGAATTCAGCTTTGGCAGGGATCTATTGCCGCATGCATGGATCCGAAGGCGCAGATGCTGGTTGTTTCGGATATGAATTTTGGCGCTTATATGATCAAAGCCATTACAAAAGAACAGATTCAGGAAGTAATCGCATGCTATGGAAAAGCGGCTGCCAGAGCGGTAGAAGCCGGATATGACTGCTTGGAATTTCATCTGGCGCACAATTACCTTCCTCATTCATTTCTGAGTGCGGGCTTCAATCACAGGGAAGATGAATATGGAGGAAGTTTTGAGAACAGATGTCGATTCCCGTTGGAAGTAATTGATGAAATTCGCAAAAATATGCCGGAAGGGATGCCGTTGTTTATCAGAATTGACGCTCAGGACGACATGTTGGAAAACGGTCTTACGATTGAAGATGTGATTCGATTTTGTAAGATTGCAAAAGAGCATGGCGTTGATGTTCTAGATGTATCCAGAGGAAATATCATTACGGCGGCGTCTATGTATGAAGTTCCGCCTATTGATGTGCCAAATGGATTTAATATTGACAATGCGGCGAGAATCCGAAAAGAGACAGGGATGTTGACTGTCGGAGTAGGAAGGATCAATACGGCGGCGCTGGCAGAAGAGATCATATCTCAGGACAAAGTAGATATGGTTGTTATGGGAAGGGCGCAGCTTGCAGATCCGGAATTCGCGAATAAGGCGCACGAAGGCAGAATCGGCGATATTGTACATTGCGTAGGATGTAATCAGGGCTGCTATGATGGCTTTACCGATGTTGCAAACCGTCCTCATATTACTTGTATGAGAAATCCGATGATCGGTCATGAATCAGAGTACGATTTAAGTAAAACGGAAACTCCGAAGAAAGTATGGGTTGTCGGCGGAGGTGTTGCCGGAATGGAGCTGCGAAGATCCTGCACGAAAGAGGACATGAAGTTTCGCTGTTTGAAGCTTCTGACACATTAGGAGGAGAATTTCTTCTTGCCGGAGAAGCGCCGGGCAAGGCTGAGATGAAGGCGGCGGCGTTTGAGATGGCCGAACAGGTAGAAAAACTTGTAAAGGTATATAAGAATACAAAAGTAGATGCACAAATGTTGAAGGATGCAGATGTGGACGCTGTTATTTTGGCAATCGGTTCTTCTCCGATTACGATTAAGTTAGAAGGTATGGATAAGTTGCAGCATGCATCAGCACCGGAAGTTCTCAGGCATGAAGTGTGTCCGAAAGGAAAAGTCGCTGTTATCGGAGGCGGTCTGGTAGGACTGGAAACAGCGGATACTCTTGCGACAGACGGATGTGATGTAACTGTTTTGGAAATGAAAGATGAGATCGGAAGCGATCTGGGCAGCCTTCGTAAGATTGCCGTTATGATGAAATTGCAGCAGATGCAGGTGAAAATGCTTCCAAACAGCAAAGTGTGTAAATTTACGGAAGAAGGAATTGTGCTGGAAGATGAAACTCTTGTGCCGTGTAATTGCGCGGTATTTGCTGTTGGATTTGCTTCAAATGATTCACATTTACTTGTGGAAGAATGTGAAAAAAGGCAGATTCCGTGCCGCGTGATCGGAGACGCAAAATCCGCAAGACGTGCTCTGGATGCGATCGCGGAAGGATTTGAAGCGGCAAGAACACTGTAGAAATATAGGAGGATAAAGCGTATGAGAACAATGTTTACCCCGCTTAAGATTGCGGGAATGGAAGTGAAAAACAGAACTTTTATGGCTCCGATGTCGCTGGGATATGAAAGTCAGGATGGTACTGTGAATGAGAAAATGGAGCTTACTGGCTCAGGCGTGCGCAAGGCGGTGTGGGATGTATCATCGTAGACGCTACAAGTGTTGATCCGAATGTTCCGTATCTTGGAAATACACTTTGTTTTCGGGATGAAGAAAGTATCAAAAAATACAAAAGCTTTACAGACAAAGTTCATTCTTATGGCTGTAAGATCATTCCGCAGATTACGCATCCGGGTCCGGAAAGTATCAGTGCATTTTTCGGAGTAGCGCCAGTAGCCAGCAGTTCATATCCGAACTCTATGGGGCAGATGACAAGAGAGCTGGCAAAAGAAGAACTTCCGGGTATTGTCGCTCTTTATGCCAAAGCGTCTAAAAATGCGAAAGAGGCTGGATTTGACGGAATCGAACTGCATTGTGCCCATGCATATATGCTGCTCGGATCGTTCTTGTCACCTTTACGCAACAAACGTACAGATGAATACGGCGGAAGTTTGCTGAATCGCGCCCGTTTGTTGTTTGAAGTATTGGATGCGATCAAAGAAACCTGCGGAGAAGATTTCCCGATCGTTTTAAGAATGTCCGGAAGTGAAAGAGATCCGCAGGGAAATACGTTAGAAGATATGAAACGTTTGATCCCTTACTTGGAAAAACATGGCGTTGATTGTTTTGAAATCAGCGGCGGAACACAATATGAGCGTTGTAATAAGATTATTCCGTGTCATGGAGAAGAAGAATTTACGAACTTAAAAGAAGCTCGGGCAATTAAAGAAATAACAACAAAACCGGTGATCACGGTCGGAAAAATCCTGGATGCACAGTTAGCGGAAGATGTGCTTGAAGCAAATGAAGTGGATGGAGTTGTACTTGGCCGAGCTCTTTTGGCAGATCCGGATTTTGTGGAGAAAGCAGAAGAAAAACGTTATGATGAGATTGCTCCTTGTGCAGGCTGCGGAGTTGGATGTGTAGGTGAGCAGACGAAAAGACGTCCGGCATCTTGCGTGATCAATCCACTGGCAGGAAGAGAACTGGAGTTTGAAGAAAAACCGACAGCAGAAGAAAAGAATATTTTAGTCGTCGGAGCAGGAATCGGAGGACTTGCAGCAGCAAGGATTCTTGCAAAACGCGGACATCATGTAGTCGTATTTGAGAAAGAGAAAAAAGCAGGCGGTCAGTTGAATCTGGCATGCCGCGCTCCGTTTAAACAAGAAATTTCAAAATGGATCGTATATCTTTTGCAGGAATGTGACAGATATGGTGCGGAGATTCGCTATGAGACAGAAGCAAATGCAGATGTGATCAAAGCGGAGAATCCGGATGTCGTAATTCTTGCAACAGGAGCAGAACCTATCGTACTTCCGGTAGAAGGCAAGGAAACTATGATTCAGGCAAATGACGTATTGAGCGGAAAAGTTCCGATTCTCGGCGGAAATGCAGCGATTATCGGAGGAGGAATGGTTGGAATAGAAACGGCGGAATATGTGCTTCATCATTCCAGAGGAGCGGCAAGAGCAGCTCTTATCGAGATGATAGACAGCATAGGTCAGGGAATGGTTCCGAATAATCTTGTGCCGACTATGGCTCGTCTCAGACAGGAAAATGTACAGATGATTACAGGCGCAAGAGTAAAAAAGATTGATGCGGGAACAATTATCGCAGATACAAAAAAAGGTGAGATGAAATATCCGGGATTTACACATGTGATATGCGCGGTTGGCTCAAAGGCATGGAATCCGTTGTATGAAGAAATCAAAGACACTTATGAAACATATGTGATCGGAGATGCAAAAGAAGTGGCGCAGGCGCTGGAAGCTGTGCGTGGAGCATATGAACTTGGATATCGGTTATGATATCAACATGGGAAACGACTATCGTTTACAGCGTTTACAATATAAGTAACAGCAAGGAAGAAAGAGGTGGAAATGCAGATGAAAAAAGTGAATTTCGGAAGTACGGGAAAACAGGTTCCGGCTATTGTCATGGGATGTATGCGCATGAAAGAACTGACCGTAAAAGAAGCGGCGAAGCTGGTTGATGCGGCAATGGCAGAGGGGGTCGATTTTTTTGATCATGCGGATATTTACGGAGGGGGAGTCTGCGAAGAGCGTTTTAAAGAGGCGGCGGAAGAAGCGAAAATAAGCCGTGAAGATATGTGGATTCAAAGCAAATGCGGAATTGTGCCGGGGGTGATGTACGATTTTTCTAAAGAGCACATCATAAAATCAGCAGAAGATTCTCTGCAAAGACTCGGAACAGATTATCTGGATTCTCTTCTTCTTCACAGACCGGATGCGCTCATGGAACCAGAAGAGGTAGCGGCGGCTTTTGAGGAGCTGCATACGTCGGGGAAAGTGAGATATTTCGGCGTATCGAATCAGAATACGATGCAGATGGAGCTTCTAAGCAGATATGTGAGTGAGCCGCTTATGGCGGATCAGCTCCAGTTTGGCGCTGCTCATGCGTCCATGATCGCGAGCGGAGTGGAAGTAAATATGACGACGCTGGAAGCGTTGACCGGGATGGAAGCGTATTAGATTATTGCCGGCTGCATGACATTACGATTCAGGCATGGTCGCCATTTCAGTACGGAATGATCGAAGGAGTGTTTTTAAACAGCGACAAGTTTGCGGTTCTAAACGAAAAAATCCGCGAGATTGCAGGAAAGTACGGGGTCAGCGATACAACGATCGCCACCGCGTGGATTTTAAGACATCCCGCGCACATGCAGGTTCTTTCCGGCACAATGAATCTGCAGAGGCTTAGGGAGATCTGTAAGGCATGCGAGATCACTCTTACACGGGAAGAATGGTATGCGATCTATATGGCGGCAGGTCATATGCTTCCATAAACTGCGGCTTTCTCTGGACAACGAATATGAAGTTAAAGCGTGTGTGTAAAAAGGCGAATGCAAAAATACCGGGCGTCAACTTGCTAAATGATAGGCGCATGATATACTTCTCCTGAAAATAATTTATTTCAGGAGGAGTATTTTTTATGGACGCAGACCCTGCGGGGAATTCTATTTTGTTTAACTTGCTGTTGTTGTTATTTTTCACTTTGCTGAACGCTTTTTTTGCCGGGGCGGAGATGGCGGTCGTATCGGTGAATAAGAACCGGATTCGAAGTATGGCGGATGAAGGAAATAAAAAGGCAAAAGTGATCGAAGGTTTATTTGAGGATTCGACGAAGTTTCTTTCGACGATTCAGGTTGCGATCACATTTGCGGGATTTTATTCGTCGGCATCGGCAGCGTCGGGGATTTCGCCTGTTCTGGCGCAGTCACTTGAGGCTGCAGGCGTTCCGTACAGTTCGCAGATTGCTTACAATGGGGTGACGCTTGTGCTGATGTTTTTTAACCTTGTGTTCGGCGAGCTTGTTCCGAAGAGGATCGCGCTGCAGAAAGCGGAAGCGTTTTGTATGTTTACGGTAATGCCGGTACACTATATATCGATCATACTGTCTCCGTTTATCAAACTTCTTTCCATGTCTACGAAGTTTGTGTTAAAGCTTCTTGGGATGAAAACGGAAGATGAGGAAGAAGCGGTGACGGAAGAGGAAGTGAAAGCGCTTTTAAAAATGGGAAATGAAAGCGGTACATTTGACGATGACGAAAAAGAGATGATCGATTCGGTGTTTAAGTTTGACAGAAGGACTGCAAGAGAGATCATGGTTCCGAGGCGAGAAGTGATAGCATTTGATATTGACGATCCGTTTGAGGAGATGATCGATGAGATCCTTGAGACAAGACATAATCGGATTCCGGTATATGAAGAAAACATTGATAATATTATCGGTGTGCTTCATGTAAAAGATATGATGATCGAGATGCGAAAACATCCGTTGAAGAAAGGAGATGTCAGGCAGATGCTTCGTCAACCGTTCTTTATTCCGGAAACAAAGGAAGCGGATGAACTGTTTCGGATTATGCAGGAGACACGGCATCATATGGCGCTTTTGGTCGATGAGTACGGTGGCTTTTCGGGAATTGTAACGATCGAAAATCTCGTTGAAGAGATCATGGGTGATATTAACGAAGAGTATGAGGAAGTAGTTCCTGAGATAGAGTGTGTCAGAGAAGATGAATACAAGATTGACGGAGGAGTTCTCATTGATGATTTGAACGATGAACTCGGACTGAAGCTTGAAACGGAAAATTATGATACACTGTCGGGATATCTTATTGAAAAACTGGGGCATATTCCCGCAAAAGAAGATCGGGATATCATAGAAACGGATGGTCTGATATTTAAAATCGAAGAAGTGAAAGACAACCGTATCACGCAAGTCCGTCTGCGGATGAAAGACTTGAAATAAAAACCTGTCTGAGTCAGACGATGGGAAAGTTTACAAGAAGACGAAAATTTGAACAGAGAGATGAAAGGAGATACAGTGTAATGAAGATGCTGTCTATTGAAGAAGAGCTGAAGAACAATTCTTATCCGGGGAGAGGGATCGTTATCGGGAAAACACAGGACGGAACGAAGGCTGTGACGGCTTACTTTATCATGGGAAGAAGTGAGAACAGCAGAAACCGTGTGTTTGTGGAAGAAGGAGAAGGAATCCGTACACAGGCGTTTGATCCGGCAAAACTGGAAGATCCGAGCCTTATTATTTATGCGCCGGTGCGTGTCCTCGGTAATAAAACGATTGTTACAAACGGAGATCAGACAGATACTATCTATGAAGGGATGGATAAGCAGATGACATTCGAGCAGTCACTTCGCTCCCGCGAGTTTGAACCTGACGGTCCGAATTATACGCCGCGTATCTCCGGAGTAATGCATATAGAAAACGGAACGTACAACTATGCAATGTCTATTTTGAAAAGTAATAACGGGAATCCGGAAAGCTGCTGCAGATATACATTTGCATATGAGAATCCGGTTGCGGGAGAGGGACATTTTATCCATACTTATATGTGTGACGGGAATCCTTTGCCGAGTTTTGAAGGAGAACCGAAATTGATCGGAATCCCGAACGATATGGACGAGTTCACCGAGACGTTATGGCACAGCCTGAATGAAGATAATAAAGTATCTCTTTTCGTGCGTTATATCGATATAGAGACAGGAAAGTATGAGACGAAAATCGTAAATAAAAATCATAAATAAAGATTACGAAATAAGGATTACGAATAAGGATCACGAATAAAGATCGCAAATAAAGATTATAAGGAGCGGATAAGAAGATGAAAGAATTAGAATTAAAATATGGATGCAACCCAAATCAGAAACCGTCCAGAATTTATATGAGTGACGGACGTGAACTGCCGATCAAAGTGCTTTGCGGACGTCCGGGGTATATTAATTTTCTTGATGCATTTAATGGATGGCAGCTTGTGTCCGAGTTGAAAAAAGCAACAGGACTTCCGGCGGCAACATCGTTTAAACACGTATCTCCGGCAGGGGCGGCAGTCGGACTTCCGCTTTCTGATACGCTTGCGAAAATTTACTGGGTAGATGATCTCGGGGAGTTGTCTCCGCTGGCCTGCGCATATGCAAGGGCGAGAGGCGCAGACAGAATGTCTTCGTTCGGAGATTTTATTTCGTTGTCTGATGTGTGTGATGTGGATACCGCAAAATTGATCAAGAGAGAAGTTTCCGACGGCGTGATCGCACCGGGATATGAACCGGAGGCTCTTGAAATATTAAAACAAAAGAAAAAAGGAAATTATAATATTATCGAGATCGATCCTGATTATGTTCCGGCAGCGCTTGAGCATAAGGAAGTATTCGGCATCACATTTGAACAGGGAAGAAATGAACTGAATATTGATAAGGACTTCTTCTCTGATGTTGTTACAGAAAACAAAGAGATACCGGAACAGGCGAAGATAGATCTTGCTATTTCCATGATCACTTTGAAATATACACAGTCAAATTCTGTATGTTATGTAAAAGACGGACAGGCGATCGGTATCGGAGCGGGGCAGCAGTCAAGAATACATTGTACACGTCTTGCCGGACAGAAGGCAGACAACTGGTGGCTGCGTCAAAGCCCGAAAGTGCTCGGACTTCAGTTTAAGGACGGTATCGGACGCGCGGACCGTGATAACGCGATCGATCTGTATATCGGCGATGAGTATATGGATCTGCTTGCGGACGGCGTGTGGGAAAATACATTTGCAGTAAAACCTGAAGTGTTTACAAGAGAAGAAAAGAGAGAATGGCTTGATAAAATGACAGATGTTGCTCTTGGATCGGATGCCTTTTTCCCGTTTGGTGACAACATTGAACGCGCGCATAAGAGCGGCGTGAAATATATTGCGCAGCCGGGCGGTTCTGTAAGAGACGATAATGTGATCGCTACATGTAATAAATACGGAATGGCAATGGCATTTACCGGAATTCGCTTATTCCATCATTAAGAAGAGGCGCTGTAACATGATTTTAGAAACGAATAGTCCTCAGGAAACGTTTTCGGCAGGGCGACAGCTTGGAGAAAAAGCATTTCCGGGCAGGTGATTACTTTGACAGGAGATCTCGGAGTCGGAAAAACTGTTTTTACACAGGGACTTGCCAAAGGACTTGGCATCGAAGAACCGGTAAACAGTCCGACCTTTACGATCGTGCAGGTGTATGACGAAGGAAGACTGCCGCTGTATCATTTTGATGTGTACCGGATCGGGGATATCGAAGAGATGGATGAAGTGGGATTTGAAGAATATGTTATGGGCGACGGTGTTTCGCTGATCGAATGGGCGAATCTGATCGAAGAGATTCTTCCGGAAAACCGGACGGAAGTTATCATAGAAAAAGACTTGGAAAAAGGGTTTGACTATCGGAAGATCATAATCAATGAGATGAAGTGAGGTTCGATCGGATAAGACCGGATAAGACGGTATAAAGTTTGGCGGCAGTGACTGCGGTTATGAATGAAGAATGGCGGACGAATGCCGGAAGAAAGCGAAAAGGAAAGCAGGATGTAAAGCATGAGAGTTTTGGCAATAGATAGTTCGGGTCTGACAGCTACGGTTGCAATAGTAGAGGACGACACGACGATTGCGGAATTTACAATAAATTATAAAAAGACACATTCACAGACACTTCTGCCGATGATTGATGAAATGGTGAAAATGGTAGAAGCGGATTTGAACACGATTGATGCGATCGCAGTTGCGGGAGGACCGGGATCGTTTACAGGACTTCGGATCGGATCTGCAACAGCAAAAGGTTTGGGGCTTGCGTTAGGCAAGCCTTGATCCATATACCGACAGCAGATGCGATGGCATACAGTATCTACGGATGCGAGGATATTATATGTCCGATCATGGATGCAAGAAGAAATCAGGTTTATACAGGAATCTACTCTTTTGTTCCGAAAAAGGAGAGTGAAGATTCCGAACACGGACAGATGAAATATGCATTTCAGGTAATACGTGTACAGATGGCGGTTTCAGTGGAAGATTTGATACGAAGGCTGAATATCTATGGACGCAGAGTCGTATTCTTGGGCGATGGAGTACCTGTATATCGCAAGATGCTGGAAAAGGGTCTGAAGTTCCGTATTTTTTTGCGCCGTCATATTTAAACAGACAGCGTGCGGCAGTGGTAGGAGCGCTTGGTATCCGCTATTTTAAGATGGGACGTTATGAAACGGCGGCAGAACATAAACCGGATTATCTGCGCGTTTCTCAGGCGGAGCGGGAAAGAGCGGCAAAAGAAAAAAATGCGGCTCCGGAAATCCGCCGTATGGTCATGGAAGACGGAGCGGCAATCGCGGAACTGGAGTATAGTTTGTTCCGTGATGCATGGAGTGAAAAATCAATTCTTGAAACGCTGAAACAGCCGAATGCGATTTGTCTGATCGCAGAAAAAGCAGACCGCACGGCGGGATATCTTTTGGCATATACGGCTGCGGAAGAAATGGAAATTGCGCGTATAGGCGTTGTGAAAGAGATGCGGAGGCAAGGGGTTGCCCGGGAACTTTTAGGCGCGCTTGAAAAGATAGGGAAACAGTCGGGAATTGAAAAAATATTGTTGGATGTGCGGTCAGGAAACGAAGCGGCACACAAATTATATACAAGCGAAGGATTTACGGAAGACGGGATCAGAAAGCATTTTTATTCTGACCCTGATGAAGATGCGGTTTTGATGAGCAAAACAGTTAAATAAAATTAATAATGCCAAAAACCGACAAAAACGGAATCGGTTTCCGATAGAAATTTGAAAAAAATTCAGATATACTTTGGGCATAGCGGAAACGTAAATTTCTATTTACAGGAGGATAAGATATGCGCCGATATTATTTGAAAGAAAGAGAAATGATAAAAGAAACCGAGGCGATTATCTGCAATCGGTGCGGAAAAGAAATTGTTGTCAGAAACGGGGAACCCCGGGAAGGCGTATTTAGTGCAGACTGCGAATGGGGGTATTTTTTCGGAGAAGGACGGAGAAAGGCATCATTTGATCTGTGCGAATCTTGTTATGATGATCTTGTGAGTTCTTTTAAAATACCCGTTGACGCAGAGTGAAAAATTAAAACAAAAAGAATGGACAGAAAAATAAATGTTAGATGTATGTTTGTTGGGATGCGGCGGGATGATGCCGCTTCCTTATCGTTATCTGACGGCGCTTATGACGCGGTTTAATGGAAGTAGTATGCTTATAGACTGCGGAGAAGGAACGCAGGTTGCGATTAAAGAAAAAGGATGGAGTTTTAAACCGATTGATGTGATTTGTTTTACACATTATCACGGAGATCATATAAGCGGTCTTCCGGGACTGCTCCTTACGATGGGAAATGCAGACCGTACAGAGCCGCTTACATTGATCGGACCAAAAGGACTTGAGCGGGTGGTGAGCTGCCTTAGAGTGATTGCGCCCGAGCTTCCGTTTCCGATCGTTTTTAAGGAGATAGAAGGCGCTGAACAGACATTCGAGATAAACGGATACAGACTGAAAGCTTTCCGTGTAAATCATAACGTACTTTGTTACGGATATACGATGGAAATTGACCGCGCCGGAAAATTCGATGCTCAGAGGGCAAAAGAACAGGGGATTCCGCTTCCGTATTGGAGCCGGCTTCAAAATGGCGAGACGATTGAGACAGAGGATAAAGTCTATACCCCTGATCTTGTGCTTGGCCCTCCGCGAAAAGGGATAAAACTGACGTACACGACAGACACCCGGCCTACGGACTCGATCAAAGAAAATGCGGCCGGTTCTGATCTGTTTATTTGTGAAGGAATGTACGGAGAACAAGAAAAAGCGGCAAAAGCAGTAGAATACAAGCATATGACGTTCTATGAGGCGGCGGCACTTGCCAAGGAAGCCGAAGTAGAGGAGATGTGGCTGACGCATTACAGTCCGTCGCTGACAAAACCGCAGTATTATATGGATGAGGTGCGCCGTATTTTTCCGAGGGCAAAAGCGGGAAATGACGGCATGACTGCGGAGTTGATGTTTGAAGATTGAGAGGCGTGAAATGAAAGAGATAAGAAACATTAATATTTTGGCGATTGAAAGTTCGTGTGATGAGACTGCGGCTGCAGTTGTCCACAATGGAAGAAAAGTTCTTTCAAACATTATTTCATCGCAGATCGATCTGCACAAATTATATGGCGGAGTTGTTCCGGAAATTGCATCGCGGAAACATATTGAAAAAATCAATCAGGTGATTGAAGAAGCGCTGAAAGAGGCGGAGGTAACATTGAAAGATATTGATGCGGTCGCGGTTACGTACGGCCCGGGACTTGTAGGGGCGCTGCTTGTCGGAGTGGCAGAAGCAAAGGCGATTGCTTATGCGGCGGGGCTTCCGCTTGTCGGCGTGCATCATATAGAAGGGCATATTTCGGCAAATTATATCGAGCATCCCGAATTAGAACCGCCCTTTTTGTGCCTTGTTGCATCCGGGGGGCACACTCATCTTGTATGTGTGAAAGATTACGGAAAGTATGAAATACTTGGAAGAACAAGGGATGATGCGGCAGGAGAAGCTTATGATAAAGTAGCGCGTGCGATCGGATTGGGATATCCGGGAGGACCGAAGATCGACAGAATTGCAAGAGAGGGAAACCCTGATGCAATAAAATTTCCGAAAGCAAATGTAGACGGTGCAAAATATGATTTTAGTTTCAGCGGTTTGAAGTCGGCGGTTCTCAATTATATAAACGGCTGCAAGATGAAAGGTGAAAGTTTTGATCCTGCGGATATTGCCGCATCTTTTCAGAAAGCGGTTGTGGAAGTATTGGTAGAGAAGTCTATGCAGGCGGCGGAAGATTACAGTATGCGCAAATTTGCGATCGCAGGCGGCGTTGCATCTAACACGGCGTTAAGAACGGCTATGGAAGCGGCGTGTGCAAAGCGGGGCATTCAATTCTATCATCCGTCTCCGATTTATTGCACAGATAATGCGGCAATGATAGGCGCAGCAGGATTCTATGAATATCTTGCAGGTACGCGTCATGGATGGGATCTGAATGCGGTGCCGAATTTAAAACTCGGTGAACGATAGAAAAATCAGAAAATATCAAAGATAGAGAATACCAAAGAGATGAGATGTTAAAGACGCAGAGAGTTTAAAAACAGAGAATGACAAAAAGATAGAATGTTAAAGAGCAGAGAGTTTTAAAACAGAGAATGCCAAAAAGATAGAATGTTAAAGACGCGGAGAGTTTTAAAACAGAGAATATCAAAAAGATAGGATGTTAGAGGCAAAGAGTGTTAAAGCCGAAGAATGTCATAGACAGAGAAGATAAAGGTGAGATTGTGGAAGCGGAAGGGGGTGGAACTATGACGAAAGTATATTGTACAGCAATCGTGCTTGCGGCAGGCAGCGGAAAGAGAATGGGAACAAAAGTTCATAAGCAATATTTGCAGTTGTGTGAAAAGCCGGTACTTGCGTATTCCCTGCAGGCATTCCAACAATCCGACCTTATAGATGAGATCATTCTTGTTGTCGGAAAAGGGGAAGAAGAGTTTTGCCGCACAGAGATTGTGGAGAAATATGGCTTTTTTAAAGTACAGAAAATCATATGCGGAGGCGAACAGAGATATCATTCGGTTTGGAACGGTTTAAAAGAGACAAAGGCGGGATATGTATACATCCATGACGCGCCGCCCGTTTGTGAATGAAAATATTATTCGCAGGGGATATGAATGTGTGGTGCGGGAACATGCCTGCGCGGCAGGGATGCCTGTAAAAGATACAGTTAAAATCGTAGACGACAATAATATTGTATCCCAGACCCCGGAAAGAAAATATGTGTGGATTGTTCAGACGCCCCAGGTGTTTGATACGGAGTTGATAAAACGTGCATACCGGCTGTTGGAAAAAGAAGGAGAAAGCGCTGTAACGGATGATGCTATGGTTGTGGAAACGATGTTGGGTGAATCGGTCAAATTGTATGAGGGATCTTATGAGAATATAAAAATCACAACTCCCGAAGATTTAAAGGTGGCAGAAGCGTTTGTCGGCAAATAAGTATACTCTTCAAAAATAGAAACAGAGAGTCATAGACAAATTTTGCGCCAGACACCGGCTGTATTGCGGATTTTTCCGAGAAACAGCCGGTATTTTATATCATATAAAGTAGAAAAAACAGTTTAGCAGAAAAATACGCTCTGCAATTATGGAAAAAAGCAAAAAAATCTGTAAAATATAAAATAAGGTCTTGACATAGGAAATGTACATGTGATATCATAACGTACGTTGCACAGGGGAAGTTCAATAAGCCGATTTTCACTGTTGTAAATATGGAGAGGTATCGAAGTGGTCATAACGAGGCGGTCTTGAAAACCGTTTGTCCGAAAGGGCGCGTGGGTTCGAATCCCACCCTCTCCGTTTTTGGAGAAGTACCCAAGTTGGCTGAAGGGGCTCCCCTGGAAAGGGAGTAGGTCGTTAGTAGCGGCGCGAGGGTTCAAATCCCTCCTTCTCCGCTTGATGCGCGAAAAATCTTGTCGAATATTCGGTGAGAATTGCAAACCGTAGTTCGGGAAGCAGGAAAATAGCGTATCAAAATAATATCAGAAAAGTTTTTGAAAAAAGTCAAAAAAGTTCTTGACAAAAACTGACACAAATGATATTATATATGAGCTGACTCGTTGAGAGAAAGCTCCACAAAAAAGAAAATGAAAAAGTTAAAAAAGTTCTTGACAAACGATAAAGCTTTTGATAAAATATAAAAGCTGTCGCTTAAGACAGAACAAAGAAAGAACCTTGATAACTGAACAATAGACAACAACCCTTGAAAATTTCTTT
>ENA-OQAA01000601-OQAA01000601.1-human-gut-metagenome-genome-assembly--contig:-NODE-601-length-23578-cov-1.736557_pt1 | contig 23578 bp, 30 predicted proteins | sample MGYA00242489_ERZ504515 | MGnify/ENA primary metagenome ERZ504515 (study PRJEB26092, sample SAMD00036237) | human gut metagenome | host: Homo sapiens | study: EMG produced TPA metagenomics assembly of... | reverse complement strand
CGGTTATGCTTCGTCGCTGAAAGCCTGTACCCACCTCTATAACGACGGCGTGCGGATTTCCTCACGCTGGGAAAACTGGGCAAAGCATCGGGGACAACCCGCAGCATCGTCGCCAGCATGAACATGAACAACCTCTATATCGAGACGGCGACGGAGCTGGTTTCCGTGTTCACGTTGCTGAACGACGCCGTGGCCAAAGGCGGCACGGAAAACATGCTCACGGGAGCGGAACGGAGTAAGACCCTATGGGCGTTGAACGACCAGCTTGAGGCGTTCAGCCGGAAACTTCACCTGCTCTATTTGAGCCTGCGCTATTATACCCTGAACGACGTGTGGAACAACATAACGGCGGGTATGATAGACCGCAGCAACGGCGAGGTGGCCCGTCTGGCCATGTCCCGCTGGCGCAGGGCGGCAGCCATCGCCCGTTGAAAAAAGGATAATAAAAAACGAAGAACGATGAAGCGGATAATCTCGATATGGATTCTGTTGCTGTGCGCCGGTATCTCGAAGGTACAGGCGCAGAACGATGCGACCCTTGCGGGAATGATTCTGGTTTATACCAACAAGGCCGAGAAGGAACTGAAGAATCAAGAGAAGGTCATGCTGATGCAGACCACGGGGCATGTGTGGACGAAGGAAGAAGTGGAAGGCACGACGGACTTGCAACGGGAGTTCAACAATTACCTGAACTCGTTCCGCTCGATTGTCTGCTATGCGGCTCAGATTTACGGTTTTTACCATGAAATATCGCAGCTTACAGACAACATGGGCGACTTCACCAAACAATTGAGCAGACATTCGACGGGTGCATTGGCCGTCGCCCTCTCCACGCGGCGCAACCAGATTTACCGGGAGATGATATTGAACAGCGTGGAAATCGTGAACGATATACGCACGGCCTGCCTCTCGGACAACAAGATGACGGAAAGGAACGTATGGAGATCGTGTTCGGCATACGTCCGAAACTCCGGTCGATGAACCGGACGCTGCAGCGACTGACCAAGGCAGTGAAATACACCACGATGGGCGACATCTGGCGGGAAATCGACGAGGGCGCACGCCCTGTCGCGGACAAGTACGACATCGTGAAAGCCGCCCAAAGACGCTGGCGGCAAATTGGAAGAAATGTAAGACCCTAAAAAAAAGAATAAAAATATGGGAGCTTGGGATACGATATTGAAATACGGCGGAAAGGCCATGAAAGGCATGGGCAAGGCCGCCAATGCGACGGGGAAAAGTGCCGGTCATGCGGTACTGCATCCTCGCAGACCCTTCGGGGAGCCGGGCAGGCGGTCAAACGGCTACCGCCGGAGCTGCCGTCGGTTATGTGGGTTGGGAAAAACTGACCACCGACAAAAGTGTCGCACGGATCGTCAGTGAGGCCGTAGTCGGCAAATCCGCCACGGATGCCCTTGCAGGTACGACCGAAGACATGAAGGAACTGAAAGACAAAGCCGGAGAGACGGTCTCTGCCATAGGTGAGGCTGTGGGAGGCGCGGACTCGAAACTGAACGGGGTATCGAACTTCCTGCGGGAAGCCTCCGGCGGTGGGTTGTTCAACATGCTCAGCGGCTTTTTGCGAAACCTCGGAGGGGGCAATGTGTCGGGATTGAACATTGCAGGACTTATCGCAGCAGCGTACCTCGTGTTCGGACGTTTCGGCTGGCTGGGTAAAATCGCCGGTCTGTTTCTGGGCATGATGCTTATCGGCAACAATGCGGGCGTTGTCCGCACGGTTCCCTCGGAAACGGTATCGAGGACACAGACGCCGACACTCTCTCCGGAGGAACAAACGCAAAGCGGAGGAATGAGAAGATAGAAACACGAAAATATATATCACAATGAAATATACGGAAGAAATGATTCTGCACTCCGACAGCGGCTATTGTATGCCGTTCGAGGAGCCGCAGGGGAAAGATGTGGAGATGTCGCTCGGCTACGGCGAACAGGTACACCCGGCAACGGGAGAAAAGTTCTTTCATCACGGAATAGACTTCAACGTGAGGTGTTACATGCTGTCAGCCGTGGCCAGCGGCATCGTGTCAGGTGTGGGCAACGACCCGGTACATGGCATTTGCCAGACGGTCCGTTACGGCGGGTACGAGGTGACATACGGTCATCTGTCGAATGTATTCGCCCAATTCGGACAGCGGGTGAAAGCCGGACAAACGGTGGCTTTGAGCGGCGAACGGCTGCATATAGAAGTCAAATTCAAGGGCGAGGAGCTGAACCCGATAGAGTTTCTGACCATGTTGTACGGCAATATCAAGGCTTTGCAGGAAGCCGACGGCAATGGTGCGGCATCTTTTTACGATGCGGAAACAGGAGTAAAAAACGACTACGAGAAAGATCAAAGGGAAATAGAAGAGCTGATGCTCCGCTTTCTGCCACTTTACATGGAGGATTTACAGCGGGGAGCGGTACACGGTTCCCGCACATACGGAGCAGTCGCTGCGCCACATCTTTACAATGGGAGCTGCGAAAGAGTATTTCTACGAGAAGATGCCGAGCATGTACAACCCGCTGGGACTGGGGCGCAAAGCCATGCCGCTGGCCTGCAAGGTACAGAACCTGCTGATAGCGGATTTCCTGAACTACCTTGCCCTGCGGCATGATGTGTACCTTTCCGCAACAGGCGGCGAGGTAAAAAAAAACTTCATGACGAAGCCGTAGCGGGCAGCGGACTCATTGATCTGTTGGCGGAACTGGACATCGACATCCAGAGCTTCGACATACCGAGAATCGTCTCCGTCTATCCCGACCGTGCCGGAGTCCGCTGGTGGACGAAGGCATGGTTCAACAACCGGGAGGAAGGGGAAGCCTCGGTAGAAATCGAGCGGGAACAGGCGATACGTTTCATTCACGACAATATCGAAAAGGACACGTGGCTCGAAGAGTTTTTCCCCAAGCAAATGGAGGTGTACCATAACGCTATCGAGCAGACGAAGGAACAACTGTTGAAACAAATAAACATGATATAGAAAGACATTGATTATATGGACGGAATCAAACATAGCAGAAGGTTTGCGGAGTTGGAGGCCCTGATGGGCAGTTATTTCCGCCATCATCTTGTCCCCGTCATGACGCAGACGCAATCCTACCTGACCGAAAAACAGGGCGAGGAAATGAAAGCGTATTCGACCTCCCTGGGCGGCATACTCGGCATGATGGCGTCAGCGGGGCAACCGCTCGCCGACCCGTACCAGACTCTCAAGGTTACGGGAGAGTGGAACTCCAAGACGACCGAGGACTACATCGGGATGTGCAAGGACAGGATTCTCTCGTCGGAGGAGATGCAGCACGACCTCGCCTACATGGCCGGACAGTGGCGCGATGTCGTTGTGAAGGAAGTCGGACGCGAGCGTTACGATAAACTGTCGCAGGAATTGGGCTGCGACCTCGCCTATGCCTTCGTGGACTATCGTGTAGAGCAACTGATGATAGACCAACTGGTCAAGGAACGTATGCCCAAATCCTCGGCGGACTACATCATCCGTAAGGCGGCAGAATCGAGCCTGCTGGGATTGCCACAGGCTTTGGGGCGCTCGCCGCTGGCCGAAGAGATAGAAAAACGCGGAGAGGTTGCCTACCGGCCGAGCAAGTTTGGAGAAAGGTGCGGGCTGGGTGTTGGGGCTTCGGCCGATACGGTCATGTTGGGCGGTACGGGTTCGTGGACGGCCGTTGCACGGTTCATCGGTGCGGATACGGCAATCTCAGCCGTTGCCGACCATTTCGGGAAGGAGGAAACGCAGCCGCTCTCTGCAGAGGAGTGTATCAGCAAGGGCGTGTTCGGCAGCGACAGCAACGTGTTCGACAGCTTCCGCAAAGAGGCGGCAAGCATACCGGGCAAAGAAAACACGGCTCTTGCCGCAGCCAACGGAAAGTTGCAAAAGAAGATACCGATTGTAACATTCGATTTTATGGACTGGTGGAAAACAGACAATAGAAATATGCCGTGGCGGGAAGAAACCGCCGAGGAGGAACGGAAACGGGTGGAACGGTATAAAGACGTGCCGATGGTTGTCGCTCCCGGACAAGAGGAAGCCTACCTGCAAGATATGGAAAGACGGAAAGCCGAAACGGAGGAACAGACGGAATCGAAACCCAAACAAAGGGAAAAAGAGGAAAAGGAAGTGTCGACTTCCGCCGTCTCTGCGGGGGAAGGGATGCGGCAGGAACAGGCAGGTCAGGGAACACAGACCATACAGACCAACGAGAACGGCTGGGACGAGCTGGTCCGCTCGCTCGGACTGGACGGCATAGGCGATGTCGCGGGTAATCTGGGCTATATACTGGCCATGCTGCCCGACATCCTGCTGGGCGTGTTTACAGGTAGGACACAATCGCTGGGCCTGAAAGACAACCTGCTGCCGATAGCGAGTATAGTGGCAGGTATGTTCGTCAAGAATCCGATGTTGAAGATGCTGCTTATCGGCTTGGGTGGCGCGAACCTGCTGAACAAGGCGGGACACGAGGTGCTGGGAAAAGAACGGACGGAGGGAAACAGAAATGCAGCCACGACCGGTAGAGAGGTACAGTACAGACGCTATCCCGACGAGCCGCTGAATCCGCGTATCGTGAACCCGGCACTACAAGGCTGCACGCTGGTTGCCACGATAGACCGTGTGCCCTGTACGGTGCAGCTCACCCCCGCTATGGCCGACGCTTACCGTGCAGGAGCCTTGCCGCTGAACACGCTGGCCAATGCCGTGCTCGCCCAAAGCGACAAGCTCCGCCAGATGGCTTCGCAGAACTATGACAACGGACAGCAGGAAACCATCGTGCGGACACGGGGCATTCAATAATCCTGTAACCGAAAAAATATGGGAATATGAAAGAAAAATCGCAAATAGAAAAGAATGCCGAGGAGCGTCAGATAGAGCTGCTCTCCACGGCTTTGAACGAAGCGTCGAATGCCGGGGGACACTGGCTCAACGCTACGGGCAAGGGCTTTCCGAAATTTTATCCGAAAGGTGTTGCCGTCAGCCCGTTCAACGGCCTGTTCATGGCCTTGCATTCGGACCGGAACGGGTGCAAGACCAACCTGTTCACCCTTTACAGCGATGCCAAGCACGCGGCACATCGGTACGCGAGCACGAGCAAGGCGTTCCGTTCCTGTTCTACAACTGGAACAAGTACGTCCACCGCAACAATCCGGAGGACATCATCAGCCGGGACGCTTATCTGAAACTGGACGAGGAGGTGCAGAAACAGTACAAGGGCATACATAACAGGGAGATCCGCACACTTTTCAACATCGACCAGACGACACTGCCCTACGTGGATAAGGAGACTTACGATGCGGTATTGCAGAAAGACGGTAGTGCCGTGGAGCGTGGCTACTCCGAAACCGATGAACGGAGACTGCATATCCGCTTCAACGACTTCCTGCTGAAAATGCGGGACAATCTCGTGCCCGTGCGTTCGGACGGCAGCGGAATGCCCCATTACGAGACGGACCGCGATGCGGTCTATATGCCGCGCCAACGGAACTTCGAGCATTATAACGACTACGTTCAGGAAGCCTTGCGGCAAATCGTGAGCGCCACGGGGCACCAACAACGGCTGGCCCGTGAAGGCATGGTGATGAAAAACGGCATGGGTCCTTCGGAAGATGCCCTCAAACAGGAACGGCTGATCGTGGAGGTGGCTTCGGGCATCAAAATGCTGGAACTGGGACTGCCTGCCCGTCTGTCCGACAAAAGCCTTGAATTGGTAGACTACTGGAACCGGGAACTTAAAGAGAACCCCAACCTGATGGATGCCCTCGAAAGCGACGTGAACAACGCCCTCGAAGTAATCCACAAGGCGGAACGGGGCGAGAAAATCGAATATGCCACGATGCGTAACCGCCGGCAGACTTCGGATATGCAGGAGCAGTTACCCAAGCATTTCTACGTGGCCGATGAAATCCGGAAACACCCGAACAAGGAGGACAAGACCATTGTCATCGTCATCGATCCGTCCTCGAAATCGGCGGATGTGATACTCCCTGCCGGTGCGTCGCCGGAGGTGGACAACGAAGTGCCGGGCATGAACAAGGCCCGTATCGGCAGGGCTTTGCGAAGGGAAGGTATTGAAAACGTGCGTTTCTTCAATCCCGACGGCGCATGGGGGTACAGGCCCGATGATGCCTATTTCGCCAAGAAACAGGTATCACTGGCCCGACTGAAGAACTGGGCACTGGAGATGCTTTCCACACTGGACGTGACGCCTGCGGTCAAACGGGCGGACGAAATCGGTTTCGACCAGATACAGATGATCCAGGACGACAAGAACCGCTGGGCGCTGTATCTGAAGCCCGAACATCAGAACGGGTACAGTATCTATCCAGACAAGGAGGACGTGAACCGTTTTTTCTCCACGCTCAAACAGGCGATGGACAACATCGACAAGGTACGCATGGAACTGGCGCACAAGTATTATGTACTGGCGGAAACACAGCCAGACCTGAAAGTGGACCTGTTCAGCAGCGGGGCGCAGGACATCGACCTGAACCGGATTCAGCGTGTGTCCGTATTCAAGACCAAACAAGAAGGAACTCTGTGCGTGGCGACCATCGACGGGAAGAAACTGCAGCCCCGGAGCGTCACGCGGCAACAGTGGCAGCGCATGTGGCTGGCTGAGGACCGTGCAGAATATAAACGCCATCTGGCGGCCACGCTTTTTGCCGATGTGCTGCGTAAAGGACAGACGCAGGAAGAGACTGCCGGAAAGAAACAAGGAGAAGAGGATACCCTACAGCAGGATAAGGACAAGCACCCCAAGCAAGCCAATGAGGAATCCCCCAAAACTGCTTCATCCTTGAAAGAGTTGCCCATAAAAGATATACCGGAACAACTGTATGACAAATACAAGAAAATCAAAGAGGAACAACCGGAAGCGGTCGTCCTTTTCAAACATGAGAACAAGTATTACGCTTCCATGTATGATGCGGAGACCATAGCGAACGAGCTGGACATGCCTCCGGCCAAAGAACGCATTCCGTATGATGCGGACAAAATCATATTGGTATTTGAACACAGCAATGAGGAAACAAGGCAGCAAATCCATGCGCTGCGGGCATACGTGATGGATTGTGACGGTATGTCCAAGGCGCAGCAAAACGAGCCTGCAGAGGCAACCGACGAACAGAACGAGAACGAACAACGTCCAACCATGAGGAGGTAAAGATATGGCAAACAAGAATCAAGAATATACGGAACAATACGCAGATTATGCGATGGCACAGATGCGGAGGTACGGCATTCCGGCTCCGTGACGCTGGCACAGGGCATACTGGAAAGTTCCAACGGGCAGAGCCGTTTGGCCGTGAATGAGAACAACCATTTCGGCATCAAGGCCACGCCCGAATGGATTGCCGAAGGTGGCCGGTACGGCCTGTATTCCGATGACAAGCCGAACGAGAAGTTTTGCAGCTACGACAGCGTGGGCGATTCGTATGAGCACCACTCACGCTTCCTGAAAGAGAACAGCCGCTATGCCCGCTGTTTCTCGCTCTCGCCCGATGACTACAAGGGCTGGACACAGGGCCTCGAAAAGGCGGGCTATGCCACGGGCGGGCATTATGCCGACAGCCTGCAACGTATCATCGAACAGAACGGGCTGCAAAAGTACGACCGGCAGGTCATGCAGGAAATGGAGACGCAGGGAAAGCGGTTCGGCGTGGAAGAGAACCCGCTCCGTGAGGTCGGAAATACAGTGGACTATTCGTTTCCGGTGGAGCGGAAAGAGTTTCTTTTCGTCACCTCGCCATTCGGTATGCGGCAAGATCCGGCAGACGGCAAGGAACGTATGCACACGGGTATCGACATCCGGTGCGACGGCGATACGGTCCTGGCCACGGAAAAAGACGGCAAGGTCGTCGCTGTCAAAGACAAAGGCCATGCACCCGGTAACAAATCGCTGACCGTGGAATACACCCGTCCGGACGGCAGCAAGGTACAGTGTACCTACATGCACCTCGGCGAAGTTTCCGTAAAGGCAGGCGATACGGTACAGGCAGGCCAGAAGCTCGGCCGTTCCGGTAACACGGGGACACGGACGACCGGGAAGCACCTGCACTTCGGTGTCCGGCAGATTTATGCGGACGGCACGCAGCGGGACGTCGATCCGGCAGCGTATCTGGCTGAAATCGCACAAAAGGGCCACATCAAACAGCAGGTACTACATAACGGCAACGACCTGCTCGCCCGATATAAGGGAACAGAAGAGAATGCCACCGGCAAAAGCCTTTCGCCCGATGCGTGGATGAAAAAACTGCTCTCCTCGGAGGATAGCGGCGTGGGATTGTCGGGGTGCAGTGATCCTGTCGTGGAAATGGCCATGACCGCCTTTACCTCCCTGATGTTACTGGCGACGCAAATCGACAGCAAGAACAAGGAGGAACAAAAGGCAGCCATTTCCGAGGCGATGGACAGCCGGCGTATCGACCTCAAAGCGTTGCTGCCGGGCATGAAAAACTGTGACCTCACAGTCGGGGAAAACGGGCGAGCTGTCCTGCAGGCGGACAACGGCAGCGTTCAGGTATCACGGGAACTGGCCTCTGCCGAGTTAAGCGCCTGTCGGTGACGCTGAACGACAGTTCTCTTTCGGAGGAAGCCAAACGGCTGCGTGTGACCGGCGTGCTGAACACGGTCATCCTCTCGGAGGCGGCGTCGCAGAACTTTGAACGGGGAATGTCCGAACAACGGGCACAATCGGAAAACCTGAAAAGATAATCCCAAAAAGTCATGATAAAACGCGTGATGATACGACTTTGCGGGTACTTGTCCGGGGTGTCCGTCTGCGCCCTGCATATCCTGTTCTGTTCCCGGCTATTCGGTTGGGTAGCAACACTCGTTATCGTGGGCGTCCAACTGGGTATTGCCGGCTGGATTGTCTACATGAGAATACGTGCTCCCGATTAGGAAACGCTTTCAACCTGTTCAACTTCAAGACACCCCGCTTTGTCCGGTGGACTATGTATCACTAAAAGACAAAATAAAATGATTAAATGCAATATTACGGCGTGCGGCACCATCGGCCGCGACGCTTCGATGCGCACGACCAAAGAAGAGAAAACATTCCTGACCTTTCCGCTCCGCGTCGTGCTCCAAGGCAAGGACGGTCGGAACGAAACGGTCGAGATCAGTGTCAGCAAGGAGGGCGGTCAGAAGAAGGTATCCGGCTATCGAAACGGATTGCGTGTCGAGGTTGCGGGGACGCTGTTCCTGAAACGCCGGGGCGAAAAGCTCTATTTCAACCTCTTTGCCGACCGTATCGGCCCGGCGGCGGACATCGCGGATTCCATCAAGGGCGAACTGTCGTTCCGGGGCAAGGTGGGCAAGAACATCGAGGAACGGAAGGACAAAAAGGATAAGTCCTACACGATGTTCTCTGCATTCAGCACCGAAAAGGTCGATGAGAATTTCGAGTACCAGTGGGTGCGTTTCTTCTGCTTCGACAGGCAACGTGAAGAGTGGCTGCAACCGGGCGTCAAGGTAGAAGCCAAGGGCGAAATGACGGTCTCGGTACATAACGGGAAGCCGGACATCTCCTGCCGGGTGGAAGAACTGGCGCAATATATTCCCGAATCGGATAACTTCAATCAGTAGCAGTCATGGCCGGTTATAGAAAGCGAAATACGGAGGGGCCGAGCAGCGAGGACAAGGCGCTGGACCTCTTTGCCGAGATGATGATCGAGAAAATCGAAAGCATCCACAAGGACTGGCATAAGCCGTGGTTTACCGAGGGGGCACTGCAATGGCCGCGTAACCTTTCCGGGCGGGAGTACAACGGTATGAACGCCCTTATGTTACTGTTGCATTGTGAGAATGAGGGGTACAAGATTCCGCGCTTCTGCACCTTTGACTGCGTGCAGCGGCTCAACAAGCCCGGCAAGGACGGGCAGGAATTACCCCGTGTATCTGTACTGCGCGGCGAGAAATCGTTTCCCGTCATGCTGACCACATTCACCTGCATACATAAGGAAACAAAGGAGAAAATCAAGTACGACGACTACAAGAAACTCTCCGACGAAGAGAAGGCGCAATACAATGTCTATCCGAAAATGCAGGTGTTCCGGGTGTTCAATGTCGCCCAGACCAACCTGCAGGAGGCTCGACCGGAGTTATGGGAGCAGTTGGAAAGAGAGAACGGGAAAAAGGGTCGAAAACGGCGAACATTTCAGTTTGGGCCTGTCGATGCGATGATAAGGACAAACCTTTGGATTTGTCCCATCAAACCGACGACCACCAAAACGAAGCATACTACTCAATCACAAAGAACGAGATTGTCGTACCCGAAAAGGAGCAGTTCAGAGACGGGGAATCTTTCTACGGAACGCTGTTCCATGAGATGGTCCATTCCACGGGTGCCGAAGGTGTGCTTGACCGACTCCAACCTACCTCTTTCGGTTCGAAAGAGTATGCCCGCGAGGAACTGGTGGCCGAACTGGGCAGCGCGTTGGTCGCACAACGCTACGGCATGACCAAGCATATAAAGGAAGACAGTTGCGCATACCTCAAAGGGTGGCTCGATGAGTTGAAAGAATCCCCACAGTTCATCAAGACAACGCTTCTGGACGTGAAACGGGCTTCGTCAATCGTCACTCAAAAGGTGGATAAGATTGCGCAGGAGTTGGAACAAAATGTTACCGAAGAGCAAGAGGACAAACGCTCTGCCAAGGAACGTATTTTTTATGCTTCGGTGGCTATCTCCAAACCGCTGACGACACGAAGCAACTGGACGAATTGAAGGACAAAGGCGACTACAAGGGTCTGCTTGCGCTCGCCAAGGAGTATTACGACGGCAACGGCATGGACGAGCAGCATACATACGCTTCTCCCTCCAGAACCGGGGCGATGACCTGCTGATTGAAGATAAGACTTGCCGTGGTGTACAACGGAAGTGTCGGAGGCACATACGACATCATGCTGAAATACACGGAACAGGAGGTGCGGGACCATATCACACGTTACGGCACAGACCGTGCCAGCGATGATGTGAAAGAGGTGGCCAAAGATATGGCGGCGGAACAGTTTGCTGAACTGACACATCAGAGAATGCCGGTATTCGAAATGCCAAACGGAGATATTCTGTATGCAAGGTACAACAGGGACAAGGATACGCTGGACGTGGGTACGGCCACCAATGCAGGGATGGCCGTACAACATCATTACCCTTATGACCACAACATGACGCTGGAGGCCAACCTGCAAGCCGTGAACGAGAAGCTGAACGAGCTTGAAGAATACAGGGAGGAGCTACAAGAGGCGGAATATGGCGGCGGTCTGCGTCGGTAACGGCAGCGTAATATGAAGAATGTGGAGCGATTTCATACTGAAGGCGCTCCACATCCTTATAGTCCTACCGGTTTTCATTCCGCTACGGACTATATGTTATCATTACGACAACAATTTGTCAATCATTGACTGTAACTGCAGCATATCGCAATATTGATTGGTTCCGCCGGTATAATCCTTTGCGTGCCGGGCAGTCCGTATCATGAACGAACCGAGTTCTATCTTTATCCCATCATCCATCCGCACATCCGCAGAATGGTTTATGTATACAAACTTACCATTACGTTCAATAAAGCAACTTGTATAATAATGCCCCTTATTCTCGGATACGACCGCCGCATCCACGGCTTCTGCATATTTGGATATTTCACGTAGCAATGCCGTTTGGAAATTACTGTATTCCTTTGAAACATAAGTTTCTGCGTCTGCAAGGACAGAAGATTGCCATTGGGTATAAAAAGTCTGTGTCATATTCTTTCAATTCTAATTCTGTAAATAAATTAGGCACATAGCAATAAAAGTATTGAATTTATAGTATTCAATTAACATTTAAGCAATTACCATGATGTTTTCAGAGACCAAAGTTACAGAGATTTATTGTATGGCAGATGATTTTTGCAAAGAAATTGCTCAATTTCAGGAAAAATATATGGTTGAAGATAAAGATATTGAATATTTCATGCCCCACTTCCTTTAATATAACTTTATTTCCAACTCCCTTTCTACCATAACAGCATACTGTTTTTGAAAGAAGCCCGCCATTGATGTATGTTTTTCAAAGACGGGCAACTGGCTATATTTTGAATTATACTCACGTTAAATAGCTTTCCCAATTCTCTTTGTCGATAGTTAATTTGTTCATTTCCCAATCGTATTCCACTTCCGGTATATCGGAATAAGGGAAGTGCACGGTATAGCCTATCTGTCCGTAGGAGCAATGCAGCGGTACAACGCAAATTTCCTGACCGCAATAAGACTGTGGCGTACAGTATTTCTTCCAATCAAAACGGCCTGCAACTATATTGCAGCAGAGCAGTTTTAGAGCCATTATGCCTTTCCAACTCTGAAAATCTTTCTTGTAACTTGCTCTTTTCATAATGAATACCATTTAATGAGCCATGTTGTAGTAAATTTCGGGTTCGCTCGATACGTTGTAAATCTGACTCCCGCAACGTACCAATAGGGCGTTTTTTTCCGTAGTAAAGCTGCTTCATGCCGGTTATGTTCCCGTGCGGTGAAAGTTTGGGAAACGGCTTATTCCTGCCTTTTCGGCGTCTCGTGTGTAGAGGGTTTTCGTTCTCATTGCATGGTTGTTTTTAATGTTTCATAAAGTTTTTCTATCATGGCTTCCGCCTGCTCCATATCGCTCACGATGTCTTTGATTCGGTAAGGTGCGCCGTTCTTACCATGCCCGTCCGTGCCAATCCACAGGTAGGTTCATAGTCAGGTCGAAGCTTCGTAATATTCTTCGATTTCCTGTAATAAACTATCGGTGTCATTGCCTTTCATCTCAACCGAGAAACTGAAATCCTGCCCGTGAGGTGTGTATTGCTGAAAATCGAACACCACGAGGTTCGGTTTGTCGGTATCGGTTTTAACTTGCCAGCCTAATTGTTCAGCTATGGCGATAATCTGTTCTATTGCTGTCATTGTTCTGTTTTTTTATTTCCCTTTTCTTGAAGCCTTCCGACTTCGCCAAGTTGATTTTTACGTGCGATACCCGACGGCGAAAGCAAGAACAGCAGGCAAGGAACGGAGGTTAAAATTTTATGAAATGCCGCAATCTGCGATTGCGGAAAGTTTGCGTCAAATTTTATCCGGAGTAGCGAAGCGGTACTTGACACGCTGTTCGTTCGCCGTACCTTTGCTGCGTAAAAACAGGCCGTGGCGATAGTGGAGATTCCATGAAATGATACGCCCAAGCATACAAAGGGAATGGAGCAAGGGCCTCCTGCCGTTACAACGGGAAGCAACGATGTGTCCGTCCCTCTCATGGGTATAAAGGGCAAAGACCTCCGTCGAACGATTGTCCATCGGACAAAATGTAAGGGAATGAAAAAAAATTGTCTGTATAACAGAATGTCCGGCATGGCCTTTATCGGGAATATGAACAACCACCTGTCCCGATTGGCAGGTGGTTGCCCGATATAACTTCCGCAGCCGGTATCAGGCGGCCATGCGCTTTCGGATAAGGGCGATGTTCTTATGCACGAGGTTCATAATCCGCTTGTGATATTTCGTATTTTTATTACACAGTCCTCTCGACTGCAGCACCTTGAATGTTTCGAGGCTCAATTCTACGGTCTCGACCCTCTTGTCCTCTATCCGTGCGGAGAATACCAGCGTATCCGGTTTGAGGTAATATTCGCACTGTCCCACGCAGTGGTGCAACGCATTACCCTCGTCGTAGTAGGCTTCCACGCTATCCAGTACACGGACGACTATCGTTCCGTCCGTGAACTCCAGACCGAAGAACTTGCCTTTCAACTCCCTAAAACGTGCCTCGTTTTCCCTCGCCCGTTTCATCTGCTCCTTGCGTTTTTCCTGCTCTTGGAGAATACGCACCTTGTTCTGATACTTGTCATGCTCGGCTTTCAAATCGGCGGGGCAAACATAGTGGGCGTTGTGCAAGTCCTTGCCGCATCTGTCGAGCATACGGAGATAATCCACCCATATTCCAATGTCCGTTATCCGATACTTCTGGCGTAACACGATTTTGTAGGACGGCCAACAGAAATCCAAATCCTGCGGGTGGTCGATGAAGTGCTTGAGGTCTCGTTTGCGTCCACTTTTAAGTATTGTCTCCACTCGGCTGTCCGATAGCAGGGCTTTCATCAGCTTTTGCGGGGCGATGTCGGCAAACGACCCTTTCAGCCCGTTGCGCCGTAACTTCGGGATAACCGTGTAGCCCGGACAGACATAACAGTCGGCTATGCGTTGGTACACGTAATTGTCGTTCCGCAGTTCCAATCCCGACCCGTACAGAAAGCTGTCCAAATAACACCCCATTGTCCGTTGCAAGGCTGTCAAAGCGGTTTTCCCGTTCTCGTCCAACCAGTATCTCGCCACTTCGCACACGTCTGTCCATGCGTTCTTGCCTTTGCGGTAACAGACATTCATTCTGAAAATCCGCTGCACCTGAAATCCGTCCTGCGTGGTGATGACAGAAAAATAGCTTTTCTCATCTGTCTTGCGGCAAAGCGTGTCTTTGAGCGTCAGTTTGGCGTGGCAGTTCGGGCAATGGCAACGCTTCGCCTTTGTCTCGTTCCACCTATGACCGCAATCGAGGCAGGTCGTTTGTCCGCTCGGTGTACGAAAAGCGTAATGTCCGACGGTATGCCGGAACGCCCATTCTGCCTGTTTCTCCGTGATAGGCAGCAACCGCCCGTTGGCGGCTACTACCTGATGCTGAAATTTTGTCCGTGCTTTCATGGTCAGAAATCGAAGAGTGAGAGTTCCGTTTGGGTATTCTGTACAGCTTTGGCGGTCGGCTTCGGCCTGCTGTGGCGTTGCTGTATCTTGCGCATTTCTTCCTCCTGATAGGCTTTCAGCGCGTCTTTTCGGGCTTGCGCCTTTTCTTCTTCGGTCAGCTCCACCTTGTGATTGACCACGACGCCACAACTGATAGGTTTGCCCACGTCGATGTTGTCCTCATCATAGTAATGAATGGCGAGCGACCACACCTCGTCGTCGGTCATTCCGCAACAGCCGCTTGCCTTGACTTGATTGAGAATGAATGTGATACAATCGTCCAAGTTTTTGTTTTCTTTGGCATAGGAGACGGCGAAAAGTTCGTCCGTCCGTGCCTTGCCGTCCAAGTATTCCTTGATAGTCCGTTTGAAATGTTCCGTACCTTTCATCGTTCAGCGTTTTGAGGTTAAAAATGATAGTCGATGACACCGCCGATGTAAAGCAGCGTACCGGGTTTAAATTCACATGCCTGCCGCAGGAACTCGTAGGATTGCTCGGCGTTGGATTGCAGCCCCTCCTCGTCCATGTAGAACCAGTAAGCGGTATCGAGCGGGTTTTTCAGGAACTTTTCGAGTTGATAGACCGGGCCAATCCAGTCCTGCACGCTTTCGGGGGTAAGGCTTCCGCCCTGCTTCGAATGTCTGCGATGAAATCTTCTCTCCATCGTTCCGCACCGCCTTTGTAGCGTATGGTATCGTCGGAAACAAGCTCGAACATGCCTTTGGGCAGAATGTTGTTTACCAAGTTGTCGATATGGAACTGGCGTTCCTCATCGTCAATCTCCGCACAATAGTCGAAGAAACTATCGTCGCCCTGCGTGAGGGTGTCCTCGTTCAGGTAGTTGTCCTTGCTCACCCGTGTTTCGGTAATTTGAAAAATCTTGCTGTGCATAACTTTAAATTTTTAATTTGTTGAACTTGCTTTTTTCTTCTCCCTGCTTTCGGAGCCTTTCGGCTTCCTTGGCGGGAGAGATTTTACATGCAAGCCAGACAGCGGGGAAAGGACGGAAAGGCAAGCAAACGGCCGGAGAATTTCACGGAATACCCAACCCGTCGAGGTACGAGGCGGGGGCTGAAAGGCCATCTTCGATTTGCGGAAGGCTGCCGGGCAAATCCGCGAGCCGTTAGCATAGTGGTGCTTGACGCCGGACGACCGCTGTACCTTTGCATGAGAAAATCCAACCGGCGAGGAGGCAACGGGGGCGAGATCAGGGAAAGAATGGGATAACCGGAATAAAAGAGGAAGAAGCCCGATTGTATATAGAAGTGGGAATAACGGCTAAAAAAGAAAATCTGCCTGTGAGGGCGATTGACAAAAAAGCCCCCTGAACCTTTTGACCGTCCAAGGGACTTCACGTGCCCGGCAAAGCGGAATTTTCGGAACGCGAGCCGGATTATAAGGTGGCTTTTAATCGTAATGCATAATTCAACAGATATTTTCCTGAATCGGAAAACTCTTTTTTATTTCCTGTATAGACATACCCGTGGCTCTCATAAAATTTTCTTGCTGCAAAATTTTCTTCCAACACCCACAGGTAAACCTCTTTTACATCGTGACTTTTTGCTGTTGTAAGGAAATGGCGCATAAGTTTTGTCCCAACACCTTCTCCTTGAAAGAACGGATCTACATACAACTCTTTCAATTCCCATATACTGTTTTTACAATCCAGTTTCATCATCCCTTTACAATCCCGTCATCAAAAACATATATATCGTCCAAAGCTCCTATAACATCCTGATAATATAATGCAAGACGCAATACCGACATTTCATTAAAGGAAACATCATCGTTTTGAAAAATAGGGCGAAAGGCTTTTCTTTTAGAGAAAATCTGTATTTCCGCAAGTCTTGAAGCATCCTTTATCGTGGCAACTCTAATCATTTTTTTGTTTTTATAATTTTGTATTTACATATTATTTTCCCAAAAGTTTCTGTTCTTCACATACTATCCGGCACTGTTTCCAGTATGTTTTTTCAGAAGCAAATATATAAAAATCAATTCCACAAGGTGCCATGAACGACTTTTTTTATTAAGATTCACAGGAATGTGATATAAAAGAGTTTAACTCCTCCGACGTTCCTTTGCAGCTGCATAGGGTGTCGTGTGTCTTGCCTTGATTTGTCGGGTAACGTCAGGAGCAAAACGGGAAACGCTATCGGGAGGTAGAAAGGAATGGAAATGGGGTATAAGGGTTATAACAGGTGGACGTCCGCTTAAAAAGGAATTTCTTGTGACATGCCGGGTATGGCATATAACTGGAGAGACGACCTTGCGGAATAAAGCCCCCGAAACCGGCTTTGCAGGTTCGGAGGCTTGTGCCGCATGAGGCTATTTATCAGCGTTTGCCGTGCGCCTGTCCCAGAAGATAGTCTTGCAGGGATTGGTAGCGGTTTTGAATATTAGCGTTTTCATTGAAACCGTTCAGGCAATGAAGCAATGCTTTTTCGAGCGTGATGTATCGGCGGCTGAAAGTCTGTACGTTATCCAAGCAACAGGCTTCCAAAGCGTATTTGAACGGTGCAAAATTTTCAGGTTCTTTCCGAATCCGCACATGCCACAGGAAGAACAACTGAATCGTGAAACTGTCGGATTCACCTGCTTTCATCAAATGTTCTTCATCGAGCAACCGTCGGACAAGCTCCGGGGTAAGCTGGCAATCATTTTTCCGGTAATACATGCGTTTTTGCCGTATTATAGGCTGCAAACTGTTCGATGTCCTGTGCCGTCAGCCTGTATACTTCCGAGTAAAATGCACGTACTTCTTTACCTGTAACAACGATTTTCTCGTCTCCGAACTCGTATTCATACGCTTTTTCATCGGAGATTTCCTCTTCTGTTAAGGTCTTGAACCCGTAACATTCCGTTACGATGAACGGTTCTTTTCCGAACTCCGCCAGAGATTCGAGGGCATGGAGGCTGTTGCAGGAGAAGAACATGTCGTTTCCAATACTTTCACCGCTTTCCAGCAGCCGGATTTTTACGTCTTCGGAATCGTTGGTGTACTTCCATACTATCCGACAACTTGCATAATGGGGCTTCCTGCCGTTCGCCTCGACAAATCCGGCAAATCCGCTCTTGATGGCGGCCTTTGTCTTCTCTACATCCGTCAGGACGCTTCGTGCCTTACAGGTTTCGCACCGGCCGAATTGCAAAGAATCGTCGAAATTTCCGTTATCACTTTGGTGTTGGGGTTTACTGTGGCTTCGCATACTACCTGCGTACCGCCACATCGTGTACATATTATACTCATATCTTGTCAAGATTAAAAATTAATATATCTTTCTATCCGCTATATTGAACTTGTCGATAAGGTTCAGCCAATGGCTGCAATTCCTTTTCAACAAAACAATTTATCCAGATTCTGCTTAAAGCGTAGCATTAGGCGACACTTCCCATCGCATTTACGAACCGACCCCATATAGCGCATTGACCGCTTGTTTCATCAAACAAAAAACATGACTGCCGGAATGCCTCAAAAATTCTTATCTTAACCTGTTCGTCCAGAACTTTCCCTTCCATAATTTGATTACCATTTGCGTGCATAATACATAAAAGTTAAATTAAACTCCGAGTTATTTATTTCCCTCCTCTCGGAAGCTTTTCAGCTTTCCTTGCCGGGAGAGATTTTACATGCAGATCAGACAGCGGGGAAAGGACGGGAAGGCAAGCAAACAGCCGGGGATTTCACGGAATACCCAACCCGACAGGCGCAGCAAGGAGGGAACTGAAAGGACATCTTCGATTTGGGAAGGCTGCCGGGCAAATCCACGAGCGGTTAGCATGGCGGTACTTGACACCGGACGACCGCTGTACCTTTGCATGGGAAAATCCAACCGGCGAGAAAGTGGCGGAAACGAGATAAGGGAAAGAAGGAGATACGATAGTGGAGTAAAAGGGGAAGAAGCCGGACTGTATAAAAAGCCGGAACATTGGCTAAAAAAGGAGGTCGTTCCGTGGAAACGGCGTACAGAGAAAAGTCCTCTCGAACTTTTACTGTCCGAGAGGGCTTATCGTCTACTCTATAAAATGGTAATGGGCATTTTGGCATTCTCCGTTCGATTGTGTCTTTTGCAAAACGTCATCGACGCTGGAAATATCGGCTAAAACAGCCGTTATATATCTGCTTGCCGTCGAGCGTTATCCGTTGCAGGTAACAGCCGCATACTCCGTCACGGCTACGGTCAGCGACAAAATAGAACACGATACCGTTGCTGTACGACAATCGCAATTCCGTATAGTTTATCTCGGTTTTGGGCTGTTCGGTCGGCAGACGGGTATTGAAATAACCCGTAGCAGCATGACCTGTCCGGCGAAACGCATGGCTTCTGCCCGATATTTTTTCATGGCCGAAGCACGGGGCTTTCGTCCCGACCGTTTCCGACAAACGATGCGGGCAGGCTTCTGTTCCTGTAAGACAGTTTGAACATGCCGACCTCTTCCTGCACCACGGGCAGGCCGACAGCTTCGTACTCCTCTTTCGTCATTTCGATGAAACGTGTGCGTTCCTCGTCCAGATAGAGCGGTAGCGGGTTTCACCCGCTCCCGCTTCTCTTCATATTCCGCCTGTTCCCGTGCGTTCATGCAGTTATAAACGTGTCGGGACACTCTCCGCACCGCATTGACGAAAGTCGGGCTTTTGCATATCCCGAAATGCCGGGCGAAGTCGGTACAGTCCCGATAAAGCCGTACTCTTTCCAATGATAGGTTCTCATGGCTGTCTGTCCGATTTAATCCACGACCACATATTCATTGATACTGCAGCAAGAATCGGGGTTTTCCTGCGCCCATTCTTCAAACAGAGCCTTGGCATCCTGTTCCGAGCGGACGGTTTTTCCTGCGACCTCGCCAAGCCACGCAAACAGGCTCTCCCTGTCGGCAAAATATTCGCAGAAGTATTTGCCTTTGGCAGTACATAAATCGACTATGTATTTGTCGGTAAAATACTTGCCTTCGCTGTCGTTGGTCTCGTAGAAGCCCATTCCCGGCTCTTCGGTCTGGTAATAATAACGGAGCGATGGGAATTTCTCGCACACGAGGTCGAATGTCTCGTTGCATGGCCCCCATGCCGTCTCCGTCGTAAAGCGGAGGGTTTCGCCCACCATTTCGAGGTTTGCCCAATCTCCCCGACAACTCACCTTGTCCCAGTCCTTGCCCAAGGCATCCACAAGACACCCCAGCCATGATGTCCCGAAGCCGTTTTTCACGGCAGGCGTTTTTCTGTCCTGCAAATCTTTCATCAACTCATAGAGCTTTTGATTTCCTGCGCGTCGCCCTCTATCACATACGCTGTTGAACACCAGTTTGGCATAATCGTTAATTTTTATTCGTTAAACTTTTTCTTCCCTTTTTTCGGAAGCTGTTCCGGCTTCCTTATCGGGATAGATTTTACATGCAGGCCAGACAGCGGGAAAATGAGGAAAAGGCAAGGAAACCGCCGGGGATTGAACGGAATACCCAACCCGACAGCGCAGCACGGCGGGGACCGAAAGGTCATCTTCGATTTGGGAAGGCTGCCGGGCAAATCCGCGAGCCGGTTAGCGGAGCGGTACTTGACGACCGAATGACGCTGTACCTTCGCATGGGAAAATCACACCGACAAGGGAGTGCGGCAGGGAGCGATAAGAACGAGAATAAATAAAAAGGAGAGGTGAACGGGATATAACGGGTATAGAATATGGACTTGAAAAGGAAATTTTTCGGTATAATTATAATAAGGTGTTTCCGGACACGAGGCCGGGTAGCCGTCTTGTCTCTGCCATAACCGAAAGGTCCAGCGAACAATGAATAACGCAGCATCGTTCAGCAGTCAGAAACAGTAACTATGCCGTCGTACTGATTTACGACAATGCCGATAAAATAAGGAAAAGCCGAAAAGAGGGGGTTGCCTTCTTTCCGGCTTTTCGTGAAAGTCCTATTATCCGGGCTTTCCGTTATTCTATACGGTCCAGCCTGCGGATTTCTCCTGAATCGTCCACAGACGGGCATAAAGCCCCTCGTGCCGCATCAGTTCGTCGTGCGTGCCTTGTTCTTTTACCCGTCCGTCTTCCAGAACGACGATCCGGTCCGCATTCATGATCGTCTTAAGCTTGTGGGCGATGACGATGACGGTGCGTCCCTTGATAAGCGTGTCGATGGCTTTCTGCACCTCCACCTCGTTTTCCGGGTCGAGCGATGCGGTCGCCTCGTCCAGCAGGATAATCGGCGCATCCTTCAAGATGGCGCGGGCGATGGATATGCGCTGTTTCTCGCCGCCGGACAGCGTGCAACCGCCCTCACCCACCATCGTGTCGTATCCCTGCGGCAGGCGCATGATGAAATCGTGGCAGCAGGCTTTCTCGGCTGCCGCGATGATCTCCTCGTCCGTCGCACCGGGCTTTCCGAAACGGATATTGTCGCGTATCGTGTCCTGAAACAGATAGACGTCCTGGAACACCATCGAGATGCGGCTCATCAGACTTTCAGGTTCTATATCTTTCATCGGAACGCCATCGAAAAGGACACGCCCCTGCTGCGGGTCGTAGAATCGGGCGCAAAGTTTCATCACCGTACTTTTCCCGCTCCCCGAAGGACCGACGAGAGCCGTCAGCGTGTTTCTCGGAAACGCGATGGAAACGTCCTGAAGCACCTTCTTGTCCTGATAGGCGAACGACACATGCTCGAACCGGATGTCGCCGGTGGCCGGCGCCTGCCGTTCGCCTTCCATCTCCGGCTCGTTCATCAGCGTGAGAATACGCCCTCCGGCAATGGAGAAGTAGCGGAACTCCGCAAAGTTGGTCAGCGCCGAAGTCAGCGGGTCGAACACGCGCGAGCCGACCACGAGGAACAGCACGAAGACGAGCAGCGAGAGTTCGCCTCCCAACAGCAGGTAGGTTCCGCACAGCACCATCAGGGTCAGTCCGGCCCGCACCAATGTAATGCTCAGCAGCACGAAAGGCCCCAGCATGGCTTCCTGACGGATACAGGCACGGCGCAGTTCCGCAAAAGCATCGCGCAGGCGGACAAAGCGGTCGCCCAGCAGGTTGTAGGCTTTCATCACGCGAATGCCCTGCAAGTATTCCTCCAAGCGGTTCCCGGCATTGATTTTGGCTTGTATCTGCCTGCCGCTCAACTTTTTCTGCACACTCGTGCTCATCCATAGGACAAGCAAGGCGACCGGCAGTGCGGCGAACATGGCAACGGCCATCCGCCAGTCGATCCATACCAGCGAGAGGAATGCCAGCACGGGCATGACGACGGCTCCCATCAGTTGGGGCAAATGGTGGGAAATGCCCGTCTCGGCCATCGTGAAATCGGTAACGAGCATGGACGAAAGATCGCCGGGGTCGCGCCGGGAAAGAAATCCGAGAGAGAGTTTCCGCAGATGTTCCGCCAGTGCGATACGCCCCGATGCACTCATTTCGTAGGCTCCTCTGAAATTGGCCCGGTAGGAGGCCCGTTCGGCCAGAGCCATCACCAGCATATAGACGGCCAATATGCCGAAGATGCACCACAGCCTTGCCGTGTCGAGCGGTCGTCCGCTGCCGTCGAACGCGGCGAAGATGATGCGCACCGCCTCGATGGAGAGGCAGAAAGGTATGATGTTGACCAGATTGGCGAGCATGGTATAGCCCACGGGCTTGTAAAGACGTTCCGTATGGCCTATCGTAATGTTTTTAATCGCATTCATGTTCCACTCCTTTCATTTATGTGCGACGATATGCAGTTCTTCTTTTTTCTGAATCACCCGAATGTCGGAAAATCCGGCTTTGGACAGCAATCGTTTCAGGTCTTCGGCTCCATACACCGTCATTCCCTTTATCCGTTCCGTCCACGCCTTTCCGAGTTCGGGATCGCTCGCTTCCAGACTGATGAGAAAGCATCCCCCTTTCCGGAGCACGCGGAAGACTTCGGCCAGCGCCTTGCTGACGGGAGACCAGAAATAGACGGTCTCGAAGGCCGTAACGGCATCGAAGGCCCCGTCCCCGTAAGGCAGGGAGCAGACATCGCCCTGCTGTATGAAACATCGGCGGTCCAGTTCTCCCGCATTGTGCCTGCGGGCGAAGGCGACGCTCTCCTCCGACAGGTCCATGCCGTAAACTTTTCCCTGCGGACACAGCTTCAGCAGACGCTTCACGTTGGCGCCGCCCCCGCATCCGATGTCCAGCACATTCCATTCCGGCCGCCAGTCCACCTGTTTCATGCCGCGATGGGCCAGCGAAGCGTGGAAACAGTTCATTCCCCGCAAAATCATCCGTCCCCAGAATCCCTGCGGACAACTCGTATTCTGTAAAATATCGTTCAAGAAACTATTCTTTTTCATATCTCCGTATTCAATTTTTGTTCAACTTCCAATGATAAGCGCTCGTATAGGCATCCCACATGTTCTTGTAGAGCCCCTCGGCGACGGATAAGTCGTCGTGCTGGCCCTGCTGTACGATCCGTCCCTGCTGCAAGACCACGATGTTGTCCGCCGAGACGATGGACGACAGCCGGTGGGCGATAATAATCACGGTCTTGCCTTTTATCAGGGATTGAAGGGCCTGCTGCATCTTGTATTCGTTCTCCGGATCGGCGAAGGCCGTGGCTTCGTCCAGTACCAGTATCGGCGCATTCTTCAGAATGGCGCGGGCCACGCATACCCGCTGCGCCTCGCCGCCCGACAGATACACGCCCTCGTCGCTATCCTCTCTCATAGCCCTGCGGCAGCCGCTCGATGAACTCGTGGCACTGGGCGCTTTGGCCGCTGCCACGACGTTCTTCGTGGCGGCGGGGGAACCGACGGCGATGTTCTCGTACAGCGTGTCGTAGAACAGGAACGTATCCTGAAAAAACGAATGAAA
>ENA-OQAA01000600-OQAA01000600.1-human-gut-metagenome-genome-assembly--contig:-NODE-600-length-23590-cov-3.084090_pt1 | contig 23590 bp, 31 predicted proteins | sample MGYA00242489_ERZ504515 | MGnify/ENA primary metagenome ERZ504515 (study PRJEB26092, sample SAMD00036237) | human gut metagenome | host: Homo sapiens | study: EMG produced TPA metagenomics assembly of... | reverse complement strand
ATTTGATTCGTTTGCACGACGTTCGATTCTCAGCTTTGACAGTTTCGTTCCATGGCGCCAGAAGTTCTAATTCATCATCACTCATCCAATCATCAGGCAGTTTTCCAGCAGATAGGTAAGATAGTGATAGACGTTTACTCCATTGGCTTTTGCCATTTCTACCATTGTGTACACAATAGCGCTGGCCTGGGCTCCGTTTGGTGTGTCACAGAACAGCCAGTTTTTACGGTTATGTGCTTAAGAACATAACCGTAATTATGTGCCGAACTTAGTTATGTGCTCTTAACATATTTCAAGAAAAATGTCATAGTTAAAAGAAACTGTCGAAGAGCTGCATAAACAGTATTCACAGACTCAAGACACATGCTCACCTGTTGAAGAAGGTACTGATAATTCCAAATCGACCGAAGACACTGATAACCAAAAATAACCGTCATTACGATCGTTGTCACCTCCTTTCTCTCTTGGTTCGTTGTCAGTTGCAAACATCATTGACTTGTCTGCCATCTGCTGATTTGTATAACCAAATCTGGCTTGTTCCGCTTCTAAATTTCTAAACATCTCATTTCCTCCTTTCGCTTATTTGCGTTTTGCAAACTGAAATTATACTATAATTTCTATTTGCAAATTTATCAATACTTTTCTTTTCATTTTGCAAACTTTTCTGTTGACAGTTTTTTCAATATGCAACTATAATCGAATTATCAGGAGGTACCAATTATGGGTGACAATTTTAATGACAATTTAAAAGAAGCTCGCTTAAGATCTGGATTATCCCAGAAAGAAGTGGCAGAAAATATTGGCGTAGCAAAATCTACATATTCATTATATGAGAGTGGAAATAGAGAACCAAACGTAAATACAATAAAGAAAATTGCTGATTGCTTAAATGTTTCTGCTGATACTCTCCTCGGACTTAATGACGAACTTACCACTCTTGCCGCTCATTTTGATGGCAAAGAATACACCGAAGACGAATTGAATGAAATTCGCCAGTTTGCTGAATTTGTGAAAAACAAAAGGAAATAATCGGCATATCTGCCAGAATGTACATTGACAATATAATATATTTACCCAGGGAACTGTTGGGGTGTTATGTCAGCCGCCGGACACTTTTGTGAAAGGAGGCTGGTGCTGATGGTTACATACAGTGATTTATTTACTTTTGTAATTATGCTTTGTGCAGTCATAACTCTTGTTATTACTTTTTCGCATAAAAAATAGCGCCCCTGCTCTGGTAAAGTAAGGCGCTATTTTTAGCTGATGCTTTATCCGGCGGTCAGGTGTGCACTGACCAACGGTTCTCTTGTTAAATATATTATATGTCACTCCGAAATATTTGTCAATTTTCTTTTTGTGGAAGCAACTGTACAGATTTTTGTACACGTATTGAGATATACTAAAGCGGGAGGTGTTTACATGAGCACATATGAGGAATTACAAGACCAGACCTGCGCGGACGGTATAGACGTAATGGACTATAAATTTAATAGTCCAAACATAAAAGGCTTATATTGTAACAGCACTGTAACAATCAATAAGTCCATTTGAAGGAATGGTTATACCATTCCGTTTTCATGATCTCCGACACCCGTATGTCAAGCCCAAGACAAAAAATATAATTCTGAAAAGCAGAAATCCAAGCTACCAACATAGAATTTGATAGCTTGAAATCGCTACTTTTTACTCACTATCTATACGAGTAGAACATAATAGGCAGAAACATTATTCTTCAAACAAAACACATATATTTTAATGAGAAAAATCAAAAAACAAATGATGTATGGTTATTTCCTGATTATCAAGATTCCGCATATGCTGTGAAGAGTACTGCGGTTCCATATAGCGTAACTCGCGGGACAAATTGCTTACTGGCGTAACTTTTGCAATTTCAGAAACAAGTTCGTTTACAATTTCTGGAATCTTGCCACTTAACACATACCCAATAATTGAAGATTCTGATGACTGTGAACCATACCGTCCTGAGATATAATTTTTAACTCCTGTCTCAACATATCTTTTGATTTTATCTTTCTTATGATTATATAGATTCTTGCATTCTGCGCCAAAATAACTGTTTGAAGTATCCCAATCACGAAAACAAAAATCAATGGTGGGCTTATATCCACGCTTCTTTTTTAATGTAGGATCTTGATATTGATGTACTGGGCCAATGCTGTTTATTCGTAGAATAGTAGCTCTATTTTCACTGGTCCATCGTAGCGATATTTTCCCATACCATTCCTGTGTAATATCATCTTCTTCAGTGTTTTCAGTGATGGTAATGCTTGTATCGGCAATCATGTCATGATACCCCTGCCATAGAGTCAATAATATTTCGTTGATACCAGCAGGACCAAGTCGCTTTGCCAAATCGTCCGGCACAGCTGAAGATGCTGTTATATTTCTTATACTGCTCATAAAATCACCTCCATGCTTTGGAAATATCTTCGAATATTTCATCTGCATCTCTGCAGGCAGCAGAATATGTCCAATATTTGCGTTGCGCTGGTTTAACAATGAAAATCTTTTCTCTCTGATAAATACGGAGGTTTCTTCTCACGAAAACCATTTGTTGATTATCGACCAATGAACGGTCCAAGTTTAGGAGTATTTCATTAAGCTGATCATTGTTGGTTATAACATTTAGATCCTTTGTGGTGGAATGCTCAACATTTAACACAAGAACAGATAGTGGAGCATTGCCAAAATATAGGTCGCCAGAAAAGCCCATGCCAGTTCCAAATGTCCTAGTCAGTATCCCTTTTAGAGAAGCGTAATATAGTTTGTAGTTATCAATGCTCGGTCTGAAAAAAGATACTGAACGATTTTTATTTTTTAAAATAGTCGTAAACATAGTCAATAACATCATCTATTTGGTAGCACTCATATTCCTTTAAACGATACATATTTCGTGCAAACTGTTCCAACAGGTAATTCTCTTTTGGTGAGTTTACTAATTTATCAAAGATGTTACAAGCTTCTGTGAGTTCAGCATCGTTGGGTTTGGGGATTGGCGTCTGCCAAATGTCCCCGGCCTCTAACTCGTCCCGTTCTACTAGCCACTTTCTATTTGTAAGTATATGATAATACGAAAATACTCTTGAACCTATTATCACGCTCAAGTACTTAAGCTGTTCAATTTCACCGTGAATTCCCAAAAGGCTATGGTTAAACACAGCATCATAATCCAACACTTCTGAAAGAAATGTTCCATTTTTATGGCTCTGTTTAATTATCAAATGTGGAGCAGCAAAAATCTCTCTAGCATTTTTGACAACGCACTCAAAGTCATGGAAATCAACTATCGGAAGTTCGTCGGATGAAACATAATATGGTTTAAAGGATTTTGCTTCTATCAATGGAAGACCTGTGAAGTCATAACATTGATGTTTCCGATTTCCTCTTTTGAACCCTTCAGCAGTTGTCATGTGATTTTCTTCAATAAATGATGCCATAGGTGCAAAAGTACTTTGCATTTTTCCTATTAATTCAAGATCTCTAGGTGCTCCCCACATTGCAATTTTCCAGATTCTATCGTCATCAATAATGTCATGCGGAATTCTACATATATCGGTAGGATCAATAGAAAACTTCCTGGTATCTTCAATTGTATAAATTGGCTTTGGTGTACAATAAATTATTGGTTGCTTGAGCTCTTCCCTTTTGAGTATAGATAATGGCAGCAGCGGGTCCACTAGCGTGATCAAATAAAAATTTTCTATATACTGATAAATTTATAATCGCTAGAACATTGTTATCCGAAAAAAGATTTGCTCTATACATCCTACTTTTATCAGACCTATTAAAAAGCAATCCCTTACTAGGCATAAGGAGACAGATAATTCCGTTTTGTTTGCACAACTCTGAACACTTGATAGAAAATGCCTGTGCAATTTGCTTATCACCTATAACACGATTTACTTTCTTCAAGTACTCTTTCGTTTTTTCGGTAATGTTACTCTGCCAAGGTGGATTACCAACAATGACATCATATCTTTCTTTATTAAAAGACTTATCCTCATCGAAAAAATCACTTGAAATCAAGTTCTTACCTAATAGAGAAGGAAATGAAAGCTTATCCCAGATGCTTCGTGGGTCTAGGAAGTCACACATTGCTAAACTAAGGCTAAACGAGGCGACTCGAATTGCCTCTTCATTAATATCTACACCAAAAATACTATTTTTCAAGAGAAGATTAGTCGATTCACAGGTGATTGCTTGAACAGCGTTTTGTGACATCCATCTACAAACCAGTCTTCTATATGCTTCAACTAAAAAAATGCCCGAACCGCATGATGGATCAAAAAATGATATATCTTTATATTCGCCTTCCCAAGGATACACTTCATCCATGACCAAGTTGACAAGATGGAGAGGTGTATAATATGTTCCTTTCTCATCCTCTTCGTCTGACAAATGAAAAAATAACTCGTAGATACTACTGATTAACTGAATGGGGATAATGTCAAAACTATAAAGCGGCCATAAGGTAAGTTGTCTGCTCTCCAATTCGCTGTTACCTAAAATAAATGTGCGAAGCTCATCCAAATCATCTTGAGTAATGATCTCTGTTTCAATTTCTGAGACTTGCAGCGTATCACCATTAAATTTGTCTTTAAGTGTTAAAAATAAGTTATAAGTTGCTTCTTTACTGTTCAGCACATCAGTATACCATTTCGCTGACTCCATAAAATTGCAATAAAAATCTTGTGGAAATACGGTTTCTCCGTTTGAATCTTTTCGTTCTTCCAGATATTTAATAAAAATCGACCGGCTGAGCAAAGCGTGAACTACACCCGTAATTATTTCTTTGCTCTTATCGCATCTTTTACTGATTTGATTGATCAATGTTCTGCGCATTATTCTCAAATTTGATATTAGTGTGGCATCAACTCGATTTTGAGCATTAAACCTCGTCATGCTTTGACGCCAGTATTCGCCACTTTCAAGCAAGGAACGATGATACTTCTTTAAGGCAAGTTGCTGTGAAACCAATCCATCTGTTAAACTTAACGTTTCAATTATCCCTGCAGTAGGATCAAGATTTCCATTCTCAATGACTTGCGGTGTTTCATAGTTGTTATAAATCAAAATTTCATCTGGAGTCACCACGAATAACAACGGAGCCTCTCCGAGATTCCAAGAAAGACGATGTAACTCTGCGACTTGTTTCGCATCATATTTTTGAATAACGGAAAAATAGATAAGCGGAACTTTAGCAATTCCGTTTACATCGCGAAGAAAATATACAGCGTCAATTCCTATCTTTTCATGAACTTGTGTATAAAATAGTCTTTGAAAGGAAGTCATGCTCTGCAAATTGTCTTCTGTAGCCAAACCAGTACCGCTATTTATATCAAGCATTCGAATATGCCATTTAGTAATTCACTCATATTTCTGCCTCCACATTATTTTTCCAACTAGTTACATGTTACTTGATTGATACTTGGTAAAGTAAATATAAAATCAAGACAAGTATATTCCCATATTCGATTTCTCGTGCTATTGTTTCTTTGCATAATTATATTATATTTTTTCAATGTAGCAAATGCCTTAGAAACTGAATTATATGATAAGTTTAAATGCTCTGCTGTAATAGGAATACTGGTAACAGGAGATACTTTAAGGTATTCATACACACTCCAAACACTTTTTGTTTTCGGTACTTTGGCTCTTAACTTTTCCTCATCTAGTTTAATTGTTTCTTCGTATTTTTTGAGCAGATCTACACTAGTTTGAGTTGCTTCATTGATAATCCGTATGAAATACTTGATCCAACGCACGTAACCGCCGCTGTATTGCGTTGAACTGAGTATATCAAAATACTCGTTTTTATTAAAGAATAGGTGCTCAGATAGACACAGCCCAGATAACGCTTTGCCTGCAATTTTTTTCAGTACCATGAATATTAGAATACGTCCAACAATTCCATTATATTTCTCAAATGGATGTATCATTTCAAATTGATAGTGTACTAACGCAGCTTGAATCAAAGGATCATCCTCACTGTCATAGAGGTAAGCAGAAATATCGGCCAATGATGGCAAAACATCTTCTGGAGCTGTTGGGTTATAGGTTTTTAAGTTTGATATTGCGCGTTGTAAAAATGTTTGGGTGTTGCGTATACTTATTTGTTGTTCTGCTTTATCACCATATAAAGCGATGCTACATATTTTGCTATATTCCTGAGCTGCAAACTGCATATCTACGGCTGATTTATAAGCTGACATTAAATTTTTTATAGACTCTATATTACCCTTTCCAGCCTCTCTTTTAACTAATATATTTCTAAAATCTAATGCACCATAATAATCTATCATTTTGGAATAAGTGCATTCCTTTAAGAGCATCAATTCACAAAATGAGTTTTTATTTGGTGCATACTGAAGCAACCCTTCTAATAATCCAAGAGTGTGATATGTCTCAATCAAAAGCGCCATCAGTTCATCAATCTATTTTGAAAAATTGTATTAACCTTTCAATGGACGCGGTGTGAAAGTATAGTATATAAAATTCAACTTTCCATTTTTTCTTTGTTCGGTGTAATCTCCTGTATATGGATGCATTTTTATCCCTCAGTATCTATTTTATTTATTTCAATTATAGCAGATAACTAAAAACAATAAAAGTGACATCACAGTATTAATTTCAATAATGCGCTAAAAAAATGAAATAAAATAACTAATTTAACTTTCATGACTTAGGCATTACTCTGCTTCGATCATGCACGCGATTGGTATTCTGGATCAGTACATTATGGCAAGAGGTGGATGGAAAACAGATACCGTTCTAAAGGCTGTATACAGAAATGTGATCAACGATGAGCAAAAGAAATTTACAGATAAAATTAATTCGCATTTCACAACTATGCAACACGAAATGCAACACGAAAAAGAAAAAACGCCGTAAATACGGCGTTTTCACTATGGACCTGGCGGGAATTGAACCCGCGTCCGAAAGTCTATCCCTTGCGGCATCTCCCATCACAGTCGCTGTATTAACATTCCCTCCACAGCACGCCCACCGACAGGCTTACTGCTTCAGTAGCTTCATGATACATCTACCGGGGCAAAGCTTACCCGGCAAGGTTTCTCACAAGGTCGACGCCAGACTCCTGAAGTGTGAGTGCAACAGGACTGACGGGCAGCACTTAGGCTGCCATTACTAACTGATCGTCAGCGTTTATATTTAGAATTTCCCGTTATTACGCAGTTCGGGAGACTGCGGATGGCTTCCACAACTTCAAAACCCCCGTCGAAACCAGTACAAGCCTAATCGTATATAATAGGTATTGCTGGTGCGCAGACGAAGTTTGTGTAATTGTGCTTTCGCTAAGATATTATTATATGCATTTTTTGCAAAGTTGTCAAGATGGTGTTTTACTATTTAATGTGTTGGTCGTTATTCCGGACGCGATTTCACAATGTATATTCACCGCCGCGCGTCGCAACGTTCCGGCAAGCTAATGACTAACTACGACTAAGACGCTCAGGAGAGCCTTCGCGCCTAAGTCTCCGTAAGTCATGGATCTCGCCTCCACTAAAACCGCTCCTAAAATGCGCGGCTTGCGAATATACATTGCAAAATCGCTGGTTACTGGAAAGGGAAGAAAGAAACTATAACGACAAGAGCGGGGGTGGAGTGAAGTAGTTGGTATCCCGCAACTATATTGTTTTTTCTAATCTATCGTTGTCAAGAAAGTATAGGGAAACCAATCACTCCCCCTCCCCCTTCGTTAAAAGTTCTTACTAACCAGCAAGTCCCAGCCAGTACACAGCATTTGGGCAGTGTGTATTACTCCAGCGAGCCATTTCAGGCGCGCTCTTAGCGTAAGCGAAATCCAGCGCTTACGAAGACTTATGCGTGAGGGCTCTCCCGAACGCATTAGTCGCAGTTAGCGATTAGTTCGCTGGAGCGTTGCGCCGGCGAGTGAGTAATACACATTGCCCAAATGCGTCCCTCCTGAAGAACTTTTCAACACACTAAATAGCAAATTTCTAAAATTCCTGCTCCAACAGCTCCCCATCAATATATCTGGCCTTAATATTCCGGTCATCTCCGATGTAGCAGAAACGCTCCAGTTTCTCCTCTGCCGTCATTTTTGTCCATGGATCTTCCATATTATCGATCACAAGGGCATTAAATATATAACCTTTTTCGAAAGAGCCAACCTTACCGAATACACTTCCAGACTCTTTGGTTGCATGATAGAAAGCCTGTGTAATGGTAATGGTCTTACTCTCCTGTGGCTCGTAGAATTCTTTCAGCTTGGATAACTGTACGGCTCTTGCAACCTGGCGATAGATGCCGATTCCGTGGCCACCGGCAATGTCAGTTCCCATGGCAATTTTCAGTCCCTCAGCTCCATATGCTGCAGCGGCATAATTCCTGCAATAATATTCACAGTGGCATCCGGGCAGTGAACAGAAAAGCTTCCATGTTTTTTCAGAATCCGCTTATCTTCCTCAGTTGGGAAAATAACATGGGCGAAAATAGACGGACCGTGATCCATCAGGCCTGCGCGCTCATAAATTTCTGCGTCAGAACCATAGCCCGGAAACAGATTCAGAGCTTCCTGTGCCTCCCACAGAGACTCCACCAGATGGGTGTGCACACCACAATGATATTTTGCAGCCAGCTTGCCAAGACCATCGATCAGCGGCTTGCTGCAGGTCGGGGCAAAACGGGGAGCCAGAATGGTTTTTACCTTTTGCTGCCCTCATGTTCTGCCAGATACTTCTCTGTTTCCTTTAGGGAATCCTCTGTGGTCTCGGTGAGAAATTCCGGGGAATTGCAGTCCATATTCACCTTACCCACATAACCATACATGCCTTTCTCTTCCATTTTATCAAAGAGATAGTTTGTGGCCTCACGATGAATGGTTGCAAAAACATTGGCATGGAAGGTACCGTGGCGGAGCATATCATCTACAAATGCGTCGTAGCAGTTTTTCGCATATTCCATATTCTGGAAACGGGATTCCTGCGGAAATGTATAATTATTCAGCCAGTCGGAAAGCAGACAGCCCATACCGATTCCTCGCTGTACATACTGGGCTCCGTGTACATGAAGATCGGAAAAAGCCGGAATGATCAGCTTATCGCCGTAATCTACAACCTCTGCGCCCTGATACTGTTCCGGAATCTTTTCACAAATCTGTGAAACCACTCCATCTTCCACAATTATATAACTGTTTTCGTGAATCTCTACCTGTCTGCTGACGGTGTAAACAAAATATCTCCGTGATAAATCTTTACTGCCATTTTTTATCCCTCACATTCTTAATCATTGCATTTTTCATTCTCGCGTAGCTTTTCCTCTATTTTGTATCTGCAATCCTGATCTCAATTCTGGTGGAATAATTATCATTATCCTGTTCCACAAACTGGTCGATGATATTCAATGCCAGAATCGTATCCTCCAGATTCAGATTCCGTCCCCATTCCTTTATCCGTTTAAAGCTGTCCTGAATCTGTTCATATGCCCCCTTGTGATACCCTACCACATAAGTTCCTGCAGGAATCGTGCGTATCTCCGCATTTTCCTCTGGAACGGCATCTGTAAGAAGCGCTCCAAATTCCTTGCTATTTTCCCCATAAAATACAATGGTTGGATAAAAGTAGAAGGATTCGCCTGCATAAAGCTCCTCTTCTGCTCCGATGGGAATATATTTTCGCTCTGGATATTTCACCACCTGGATATTTTCGTAATCAATTCCTGCTTTCGAATCTTCAATAAACTGTATTTTTCGCAAAATCGCATGGTCGATCCGCATCATCTCTTCCCACTGGGCATGAATGGCCGCGGAACGCTCCTTCAGTCTTTTAAGCGCCTCATCAGGCTTTTCGTGTCCTGAAAATCCCGGACTGCCTCAATAGAATAGCCCAGTTTTCGCATATAGCGGATGGATGCAAGCTTATAAGTCTGATCAAAACGATATTTCCGATATCCGTTTTTCGGGTCTCTGTAGCTGGGCTTCAGAATTCCGATTTTGTCATAATAATGCAGGGTCTGCACGTTCAATCCGAATAAGGTCGCCAGCTCATTTACGTTCAGATACTCTTTATTTGCCATAGATACTCCTATCTTGAGCCTTTTACATAAGGCTTAGCAAGAGCTTCTGGTTCACTGTTCTTTCCAGCAGCACCAAGCATTGCAATAAGGGTCAGCGCATATGGCAAAATTGCCAGAAGGAACGGGGAAATGGATACGCCGATGGTCTGGAGACGAATCTGCAGGGCATTGGCCGCTCCGAACAAAAGAGCTGCTCCAAACATTCCAAAAGGTGTATATCGTCCAAGAATAACAGTTGCAAGAGCAATATAGCCACGGCCGGAAATCATATTTTCCGTAAAAACGCCAAGCTGTACCAGTACCAGATATGCACCGCCGATTCCTCTAGGATTCCGTTGAACACCATCACGATCCAGCGGTATTTTTTCACCTGGATGCCGGCGGATTCTGCTGCACGCGGGTGCTCTCCCACTGCCATAAAAGACAGCCCCAGATTGGTTTTTTTGTAAAAAATCCAGGTAAGGATCAGGAGTACATAAAGGATATAGGTCAGAAAATCGCAGTTAAAAAATGCATCTCCGATCAGCGGAATCTTTGACAATCCTGGAATGGCAATGTTTGGGAAGGTCTCGATCTGCTGATAGCCCTGTCCATTTGACATTAATTTAAACAAAAAGCTGGTGACGCCAAGCATAAGCATGTTGATGGCAAGACCGGAAACAGACTGGTTCTGGATCAGTGTAATGGAAAGAAGTCCGTGAAGCAGACTGACTACAAGTCCTCCTGCCATACCGCACAGAAGTCCCACAAACAGATTGCCGGAATACCAGGCACCTGCAAAGGAAAAGAATGCACCGCTGAGCATAACACCTTCCATTCCGATATTCAGAATACCGGATTTTTCCGCAATGGTCTCACCAATTCCGCCATACATAAGCGCACTGCCAGACGAACTGCTGCGGCCAGAAAAGCCGTCATAAAGCTTAAACTGAAAATCTGCTGAAGCATTACGCATTTCCTCCTTTTCCAACTTTTGCCTGTCTCTTTTTGAAATGGAACAGTTCTCTTCCCAGGATCAAAACAACAACCAGACCGATTAGAATGTTAACGATTGCAGACGGTACTCCAAGCTGTCTTTGCATGGAGCTTGCACCTACCTGCATTGCTGCATAAAGCACTGCCACAAAGAATACGCCAATAGGGTTGTTAAATGCCACAAGTGCGATCAAAACAGCCGTATAGCCACAGTTTGAGGAGATTCCCTCCAGAAGCTTTTTCTGAATGGCAAGAACCTCGATTCCACCTGCCACTGCAGAAAGTCCGCCGCTTAAAAAGGCAGAAAGCACAATATTTTTCATAACAGAAATACCGTTGCAGGTGCTTCCACGTTTGTTCAGTCCAACTGCCTTCAATTCGTATCCCATAGTTGTTTTTCCAGGAAAACCATACTACAAGTACACAGATGATTGCGATCAGAATACCTGCATGAAAACGGGTTGCCCGGATCAGGGTTCCAAGCTGTACGGCTTTGTCAATTTTCGCAGACTGCGGAACATTTCCTTCCGGGTCCATCAAAAAAGAACGGACTGCATAGCCAAGAAAATTAATTGCAATATAATTCAGCATAATAGTGACAATAATTTCGGAAATATTGAATTTCGCTTTGCACACTGCTGCAATCAGCGCCCACACGCCACCTGCCAGAAATCCGATTACCAGGGAAAGGATAATTCTTGGTATTCCCGGAACAGCCGTCCAGTTCAGAGCTACCATGGTAGTTGCCATTGCCCCTACATAAAACTGTCCTTCTGCACCAATGTTGAAAAAGCCGGTACGATATGCTACTGCGCAGCCAAGACCTGTAAGGATCAGCGGGCATGCTTTTACAAAAATTTCTGCAAATCCTGCAGGTGTTCCAAAGATTCCACGGAAGAAAAGACCGTATGCTTCCATCGGGCTTGCGCCGCATGCAAGGATCAAAACCGTACCTGCCAGAATTGTAATCACAAGAATCAGAAGTACATCTGTAATCCCTCTTGTTCTTTTTTCCTTCTCCATTATCTTGCCTCCTCTTCTGAAATTCCGCCCATGAGAAGGCCGATTTTCTGTACAGTAGCTTCTTCTCTATTCAGGATTCCCACGATTTTTCCACCAAAAAGCACTGCGATCCTGTCACTTAACGCCATAATTTCTTCCAGGTCTGCGGATATCAGCATAACACCTTTTCCTGCATTTCTCTGATCTATAAGCTGCTGACGGACAAATTCTGTAGCACCGATGTCAAGACCTCTGGTAGGCTGACTTGCCACGATCACTTTTGCATGATCGTTCAGCTCTCTGGCTATGATCAGCTTCTGCTGGTTTCCACCTGACAAAAGCTTTACAAGCGTATCAATCCCCGACTTTCCGGATGCGCGCACCTGATATTGTTTCATTTTTTCTGCTGCATTTTTACGAATAGCTGCTTTGTTTATAATAGAATGGTTTGCAAATGGAGGCTTCCCATATTCCCGGAGAACAAGGTTTTCTGAAATGTTCATTCCGGTGATCAGACTGTCTGACAATCTGTCCTCTGAAATATAGGAAACACCTGCTTCATAACGTCCGCGGATATTGATTCCTGCCAGATTCTGTCCGTCCAGAAGAATTTCGCCCTCACCGGTTTTCTGAATTCCGGTGATCACCTCTGCAAGCTCTTTTTGTCCGTTTCCTTCCACACCGGCAATTCCAAGGATTTCCCCTTTGTGAATGGTAAGGCTGATATTCTCAAGCTTATGACGGCTGTGTTTTCTGTGATGATTGGACACATTTTTCAATTCCAGCATAATATCTTTTTTGGGAGAACCTTCTATATGATAGTCATCATTCAGCTCTCGTCCGATCATATAGGCAGACAGCTCTTCCGGATTGGTGTCTGCAGTCACAAGATCTGCCACCTGTCTGCCATCCCGAAGAATGGTAACCTTGTCACTGATTGCCATAATCTCGCTCATACGATGGGTGATGATAATGATTCCATAGCCTTCTTTTTTCAGATTGCGGAGAACATCGAAAAACTGTGTGGTTTCCTGAGGGGTGAGTACGCCAGTAGGCTCATCCAGAATCAGAAGTTCTACATTTCTGTATAATGCTTTCAGGATTTCCACGCGCTGCTGTTCTCCCACTGACAGATCACTGATCACAGCATCCGGGTTCACGTAGAGTCCGTATTTTTCTGCCAGATCAGTCAGCTTCTTTTTTGCAGCAGCTCTGTCCAGGAAAAAGGAGTTGTCCTTCAGATTCAGAACAATGTTATCCAGAACTGTCATTTTATTTACCAGGGAAAAATGCTGCTGGACCATTCCAATGCCTGCATCGATAGCTTCCCTTGGAGAGGCAAAATCCGCTGGCTTGTCTTTCCACAAAATTTCACCGCTGTCTGCAGTGTACAGACCAAATATAATATTAACAAGTGTGGTCTTTCCGGCTCCGTTCTCACCAAGGAGAGCATGGATCTCACCTTTTTCTACCGTCAGGTTGATATCCTCATTTGCATATACGCCGGAAAATGATTTACAGATATGTTTCATTTGAAGAAGAGACATGGTTTTCTCCTTTTTCTCGTATAATGATATGAGTGTCAAAAGGTCTTTTGACACTGGTATCGAATAATTAAAGTGTTTTAAAAAGCTGAAACTTCGGAAGGTTATCTCCACTGACTGATTGATAACTTTCCTCCATTTCAGCTTCATTTGTCTTTGAACAATCAGTTGCCGGATTTCAGATTGCGAGCCATTTTTATAAAAACAGATATCTCAATCCGCGGTTACAAATCCGATTTCTTACTGTCTCATTGTGTAGTCGCGCTCAACTTCAAGCTCGCCGGAAACGATCTTATCAATTGCATCCTGTGCAGTTGCTTTCACATCATCGGAAAGATTGTCGGAAAGGAGAACTTCTACTGCGCCATCTGCCATACCAAGGTTGTAAACATCTCCCTCAAAGCTTCCGTCTGCAACGCTGCCAAGGGCAGTATCAATTACAACATCAAGATTGTAAATTGCAGAATCAAGAATATTGTCAGGTGCTAAAGAGCTCTGATCGTAAGAATCGCCCTGGCACCAGATTCCAGCCTCAACAGCTGCTGTCATTGCACCGTTTCCGCAAGCATTTGCACAATGCTTGATTACGTCTACGCCATTGTCGATCATAGCTTTTGCAGCTTCCTGTGCAAGCTGTGTATCAACAAAAGAGTTTGTCCAGGCTGTCTGAACTTCGATATCAGGATTTACGGATTTTGCTCCGTCTTCATATCCGTTAATGATCTTTACAAGGGAATCTCCAGGGATCGGTCCGATGGCGCCAAGTTTACCAGACTCAGAAGTAGAAGCAGCAATGATTCCTTCTACATAAGCGGTCTGCTCACATGCCATAACGTAGGAAGCTACGTTGTCAGCGGAAGCGTCAGCCTCTGTGCAGATGAATTTGGTGTCTGGGTAGGTCTCTGCAACTTCCAGTGCAGGATCACCGAACTCATATCCGTGACCAATTACCACATCATAACCTGCACTTGCATAGTCAGCAAAAGCGGCGGAAATATCAGCAACTTCCAGGTTCTCTGTGTAAGCCAGTTCGTATCCGTATTTCTCACAGGCTTTCTGTGCTCCTTCGTATGCTGTCTGATTCCAGCCCTGGTCATTTGCTGCTCCGGAAAGTAAAAGTGCTACCTTCAGTCCTTCTCCATCAGCTGCCTGTACCGGCTGAGCACATACACCATTTACCATAGCCGCTGTCATTGCCATTGCTAATCCCATAACCACCAGTTTTTTCATCATAATCCTCCTTGATCAGATCCTGTTTTCGTGTATTCGATACTGTTCACTCCGTGGTCAGTATCACTTATTTTTCTTATCCGCAACTTTGTAGTTGCTATAAGGTTTTCTTAAGGCTTCTTTATAGTAACTATATAGTTACTATAGAGTCAATACATTTTTTTCTTTTTTTTTGCAAAATTATCTGAAAAACCATTAGAGTCGCACAGGGCAGTTTTTATTATTCTCCAAATTCTTCTGCAACCTTCTTCAGCATTTCCCGGATTGGCAGATGATATGGGCATCTTGTCTCGCACTTGCCGCATCCCACACATGCAGAAGCTTTCACTGCCATGCTGCCGTAGCGGTCTTTCGCCCAGTCAGCCAGATTGTAGCGTTCCAGATATCCTGCGAAAAGGAATGCGCTTGGGATGCTGATTCCAACCGTACATGGCGCACAGTAATTGCAGCGACGGCAGAAATTGGTGCCCAGCTGATGGCGGATCTGTTCCATTTCTGCAAGCTCTGCCTCTGTAAGAGGTGCTGTGTCAGAGCATGCCTTAATGTTCTCTTCCAGTTCAGATACTTCTGCCATTCCCGGGATTACCACAATAACAGCCGGGTTAGAACAGACATAACGAAGTGCAAGAGTGCCATTCTCAATTGCACCACCTGCTAATGGCTTCATGCAATAAAGCCCACATTTTTCTCCTGACATTTGCGGATCAGCTCGTCGCCCTGGTTTTCTACGATATTATATGGAAACATGATTGTCTCCACCCAGTCCAGATTCAGTGCGCGCTCAAAAACAGCTGTAGAATGTGCAGTCAGACCGATATGACCAATTTTACCGGCTGCTTTCGCCTCCAATAAAGCCTCCAAGGCACCGCCCTCACCTATAACAGTGTCCAGCTGTTCCATGCTTGGGTTGTGTACCTGATACAGGTCAATGTGATTGGTTCGAAGATTGCCAAGGCTCTTCTCAATGTCTGCTTCCATGGCTTCTCTGGTTCTTGCCATACTCTTGGTGGCAATTACAAATTTGTCACGAATTCCTTCAAGGGCATAACCAAGATACTCCTCGCTGACCGTATAGCCTCTGGCTGTATCGATATAATTCACACCCTCTTCTGCCAGCTGCTTCATTAATTTCTTAGTACCTTCCGCGTCAATTCTCTGGATGGGGATTCCGCCAAATCCCATACGGGAAATCTTAAGACCGGTTTTTCCAAGTGTTGTATATTTCATTTGTGCTCCTCCTTATTTTTGGTATACAATAATTTATAAAATGTGTCTGCAATTAAACAAAATATGCCACCGGCATACGCCGATGGCACATAAATAAACAGCTTATGCTATTTAGAACGGAATATTCGCAATCCGCTACTTGCTCATAAATAACTGCTCTGTAGTTATTTATACTCGTGACAGGTACTCGCCTGTTCTGGTGTCGATTTTCAGCTTGTCGCCCTGGTTAACGAACAGCGGAACCATTACCTGTGCTCCTGTCTCAACGATAGCCGGTTTGGTAGCACCCTGAGCTGTATTTCCAGCGAATCCTGGCTCTGTCTCTGTAACTACAAGCTCAACGAATAACGGAGGCTCAATAGCGAATACATTGCCATTGTGAGAACAGATCTTAACCATCTCATTCTCTTTTACAAATTTAAGAGAATCGCCAACCTGCTCTTCTGTAAGACCAACCTGGTCAAATGTCTCTACGTTCATGAAGTAATATAATCCGCCATCGCTGTAGAGATACTGCATATCAACACGCTCGATACGTGCTGTAGGGAATTTCTCTGTAGGACGGAAAGATTTCTCTAACACGGATCCTGTAATAATATTTTTGTATTTGGTTCTAACGAAAGCAGCTCCCTTACCCGGTTTAACGTGCTGGAATTCTACGATCTGACAAACGTTGCCATCAATTTCTACTGTGACACCGTTTCTGAAATCACCTGCTGAAATCATAATTAATTTTTCCTCCTTATAGTGCTTATGACTAGAAATATTTTATTATATATGTACCATTTTTCAACTACTTTTTTTCATATGCAGCCAAATTTTCCTGTTTTTCCCATATATTATGGCAAAATACTTTTGTATTCACGGAAGCTGTCCTTCAATTTCCTTGATTAGTTCCTCAAAAGGCTTCACTCCTGTCACAACTTCAATATCTGCAAATTTATGATAAATCGGATCACGCTGTTTCAGAAGCTTTTTGATCTTTTCATCCTGATTTTCGCCTTCCAGAAGAGGATTGCTATTTCCCTCAAGCCTCTTGCGGAGAGTCTCAGCAGACCCCTTCAGGTAAACAACTGTACCCAGCTGCTTAATATACTGCTCATTCTGCTCCTGAACCGGAAGACCTGCGCCAAGAGAAATCACTTTTCTTTCTTTATCTTCAATCAGAGCTTTCACAGTCATAGTTTCCAGAGCACGGTAATATGGCTCTCCAAATTTCTGTAAAATCTCCTTTACGGACATGTTCATCTTCTTAACGATCACCTTGTCCACATCCACAAATGTCAGTCCCAGGTCACTGGACAGACGTTTCCCCACTCTTGTCTTGCCAGACCCATAAATCCGATCACCACAATATGGTTCATGAATTCTTCTCCTCCTTGGTATAAAAATGTAATACAATTTTCTCCAGATAGCGCTTCAGCACGATCTGGATCTCTTCCTTGGGATTGATCGGCTTTACCAGAATATTACGAAGGCCAGCATTCTTAGCCCCCCATATATCGGTAAAAAGCTGGTCTCCGATAAAGACCGTATTCCCTGTGTTCGTTCCAAGTCTCTCCATGGCCCTTTCATAGCCTTTTCTGGACGGCTTGGCAGCCATTTCAATGAACTGAGCGCCTACTGAAGCGGCAAAGGGTTCTACCCTTTTTTTCCTGTTGTTTGACACCAGACAGCAGGAAAAGCCAATGTCACGAAGCTTCTGAAAAAGCCGGACAGCTTCCGGATCTGCCGGTGCCCCATGAGGAACCAGGGTATTGTCGATATCAAACAAAATCCCCCTGTATCCCTCCTGGTATAGTTTTTCATAGTTGACTACATATGCTGAATCCAGATATTTATCTGGAAAAAAGCGTTCAAACATTCTGTTACATCCTTTAATTCTTTTATTTTCTATGGTAATACAGATTGCGGGAATGATTTTTCAAACAGACTCCGGCAACGCGCTTTGCAATGCACAGAAATCATGTATTCACATGACCTCGCGCCTGTTTTCCAAGAGGTTCTGTCAGGATCCCGTCACCTGCTTAGGTACGCCTGCAGTTCCTCATAATGGTCTTTCATCACATCATAACCATGCTGATAAAACGCCATCAGCTTCTCTTTGTTCGCCTCCGCACGCCCCACAGTGGGAATTTCCGGGCGGATGACAAAAATATGTCCTTCCCTCTCCCATTTTTCCAGAAGCTCCAAAGTCCGGTTGTAGCTGCGGTAACGATTATATAAAGTGTTCAAAAATTCCGGGTAATGCCGAAATGCAGCCACATAAAGCGGAGTGCTCTTTCCCGGTTTCTTCTTGCGGTAACCCATATTTCGGGTAAGGATCACCACGTTCTTTCGATATCCCTTCTCCATGGCATGGATCAGGGGAATCGAATCTGCAATGCCGCCATCCAGATAAGGAACACCGTCAATCTCTACCATGGGACTTACAACGGGAATACTGGAAGAAGCCCTTCCAATATCCATCAGGCGACGTCTGTCATGCTTCTCAGTCATATATTCCGCATCACCAGTCTGGCAGTTGGTCACTACCAGCTCACACTCCGTATCTGACTGAAAAAAAAGTATCAAAATCAAACGGAAACAATTCATTTGGATATTTGTCAAACAGCATATCCATGTCAAAAAGCTCATGCTTCTTAAGAGCTTCCTTAGTAGCAATATAGCTGTTTGCCTTATCCTCTATGATCATGCAGTCTCTGGTCCTTCCAGGCTGCCAGGATACATAATCAAGAGCATTGCAGGAACCAGCGGAAACACCCACCACATATGGGAATTTCACCTCTTTTTCCATAAGATAATCCAGAACCCCTGCTGTAAATACTCCCCTGCTTCCCCCGCCCTCCAGGACCAGGGAAGACTGATGCTTCACTGTCATTCTTATTCACGCTCCTTAAGCGGTACGTATACAGCCGGAGCCAGAACGTTCTTGTAAGCCGGACGGATGATCTTGTCTGTATTGATCAGTTCTTCCATTCGGTGGGCGCTCCAGCCCACAATACGTGCCACTGCAAAAATCGGTGTATACAGCTCAAGAGGCAAATCCAGCATGCTGTAAACAAAACCGCTGTAAAAATCCACGTTTGCGCTGACACCCTTGTAAATATGGCGCTCCTCGGCGATAACCTCCGGAGCCATTTGCTCTACCATCGCGTAGAGATTGTATTCTTTCATACGGCCTTTTTCTCTGGCCAGAGTCTCAACAAAGCCTTTCAGTATCTGGGCACGGGGATCCGATACCGAATAGATCGCGTGTCCCATACCATAAATAAGACCTCTCTTATCAAAAGCTTCTTTGCGAAGCAGTTTCTTCAGATACTCTCTTACTTCCTCTTCGTCAGAAATATCCTTCACATTCTTCTTCAAATCCTGGAACATACTTACAACCTTAATATTGGCACCACCGTGCTTCGGACCTTTCAGAGAACCGAGAGCTGCTGCGATTGCAGAATAAGTGTCTGTTCCGGATGAGGAAACAACGTGTGTAGTAAATGTAGAGTTATTACCACCGCCATGCTCCATATGAAGGATCAGGCAAGATCCAGGATCTTCGCCTCCAGATGGGAATATTTCTTATCCGGGCGAAGCATACGGAGGATATTCTCCGCTGTGGAAAGCTCTTTCTTCGGATTGTGAATATAAAGGCTCTTGCCGCATACATAGTGATTGTAAGCCTGATATCCATAAACAGATAAAAGAGGAAATACACTGATCAGATTCAGGCACTGTCTCAGTACATTCGGAAGGGAAATATCATCCGGCTCCTTGTCATAGCAATAAAGTGTAAGCACACTTCTGGACAGGGCATTCATAATGTCCTTGGACGGTGCTTTCATGATAACGTCCCTTACGAAATTCGTAGGAAGGGAGCGCTGGTTCGCCAGAAGCTTGGTGAAATCCTCCAGTTCCTCCTCATTCGGAAGCTTGCCGAACAGTAAAAGATAGGTAGTTTCTTCGAAGCCGTATCTGTCATCTTCAATAAATCCCCTGGTCAACTCCTTGATGTCATATCCCCTGTAGGAAAGACTGCCCGCACAGGGCACTTCCTTGCCGTCAACCACCTTCGTGGCGCATACATTGGAAATCTGCGTCAGACCCGCCAGGACGCCCTTACCATTGATATCGCGAAGCCCTCGCTTTACATCGTATTTCTGATAAAGAGACAGATCCAGGCTGGAATGCTCCTTGCAAACCTCCGTCAGGTTCTCTATTTCCGGTGTTACTTTCATCTTAAATCCTGTCATTCAAATAAACTCCTTTCTTTTTAATCCGTCCGATAATCCGTTCCTCCCTCAATTATTAATGCTGTCAGAGTCAGAAGCGGATGCTTCTGCTCCGGCATTGTAAATGGATAATCTGTGACTGCCATTGTTTTATTATCTTCTTATCGCTGTTTATAGGTGGACAAGAAATCCTTCAGCTTGTCCATAGCCTTCTCCAGCTGACGCACATTCGGCAGATATACTACGCGGAAGTGGTCAGGACAATTCCAGTTAAAGCCCTTTCCCGGCACCAGAAGCACCTGTTTCTCATGTAAGAAATCAAGAGCAAACTGCTCGTCATTGTGAATATTGAATTTTTCTGTATCGATCTTCGGAAAAATATAGAACGCAGCCTTGGGCTTTACGGCTGTGATTCCCGGAATGTCATTGAGTGCCTTGTAGATAAAATCTCTCTGCTCATAAACTCTTCCGCCTGGCTGAATGTACTCATTTACACTCTGGTATCCACCAAGTGCAGTCTGTACAATGGACTGGGCCGGAACATTGGAGCAAAGACGCATGGAGGAAAGCATGTTAATACCTTCAATATACCCCTTCGCCTTATTCTTGGCACCACTTAAGATCATCCATCCAATACGGAAACCAGCGATCATATGAGACTTGGAAAGTCCGGAAAAAGTAACGCAGAATACGTCTGGTGCAAGGGATGCAATAGAAGTATGCTTATAGCCATCCATGATCAGACGGTCGTATATCTCATCTGAAAAAATGATCAGCTCGTGCTCTCTTGCGATCTGCACGATCTGCTCCAGGATCTCCTTGGGATAAACTGCTCCTGTAGGGTTATTCGGATTAATGATAACAATCGCTTTGGTCTTGTCTGTGATCTTGCTCTTAATATCATCAATGTCCGGATACCATTCAGACTGCTCATCACAAATATAATGAACTACATTTCCACCTGCCAGAGTCGCAGTAGCTGTCCACAAAGGATAATCCGGTGCAGGGATCAGAATCTCATCCCCGTTATCCAGAAGTGCCTGCATACAGAGATTGATCAGCTCACTGACACCATTACCTGTATAAATATCACTCATGGTAACCCCGGGAATTCCTCGAAGCTGGGCATACTGCATAATGGCCTTTCTTGCGGAAAAGATTCCTTTGGAATCGGAATATCCCTGAGAGGTACGAATATTGCTCAGCATGTCCAGAATTACTTCCTGCGGTGCAGAAAATCCAAATGGATATGGATTGCCGATATTCAGCTTCAGAATCTCCATTCCATCCTCTTCCATTCTGGCCGCTTCATCCACTACCGGTCCTCGCACATCATAAAGTACGTTATCCAGTTTACTGGACTTCTCGAATGTTTTCATTTATTTCACTCCTCATCTTACTACTTATGTCCGGCATATCTGTCTTTTTCCTGCTCCGGCATAATGTATTTCTTGCTATCTATCATCTCATATTTGGCTCATTTTCGCAAGCTTAATGAAATTTTTGGAAATATGAAAAAAACTCTTTTCATTTTTAGCACTTTAGTGTATAATAGCGTCGTTAAAAAATTTTACACCTATCTGGATGAGGAGGAATTACAATGTCTTACACAGAAGAAGTATACGAAAGAGTCGTAGCACAGAATCCAGGTGAGCCTGAATTTCACCAGGCAGTAAAGGAAGTTCTGGATTCCCTGAAGGTCGTAATTGACAAAAATGAAGAAGAATACCGCAGCATGTCCCTTCTGGAGCGTCTTGTAGAGCCGGAAAGAATCATTTCCTTCCGCGTTCCATGGTAGATGACAAGGGCGTTGTTCAGGTAAACAAGGGATATCGTGTACAGTTTAACAGCGCTATCGGACCTTATAAGGGTGGTCTTCGTTTCCATCCGTCAGTAAACCAGGGTATCTTAAAATTCCTTGGATTTGAGCAGACATTTAAGAACTCCCTTACCGGACTTCCAATCGGTGGTGGTAAAGGTGGTTCCAACTTTGACCCGAAAGGCAAATCTGACAGAGAGGTTATGGCATTCTGCCAGAGCTTCATGACAGAGCTTTCCAAATATATCGGTGCTGACACTGATGTTCCGGCTGGTGATATCGGTGTAGGCGGACGTGAGATTGGTTATTTATTCGGACAGTACAAGAGAATCCGCGGATTATACGAGGGTGTTCTCACAGGTAAAGGACTTACCTACGGCGGATCTCTGATCCGTACACAGGCTACCGGATATGGTGTTGTTTATATGCTTGATGAGATCATGAAAGCACATAACGATTCTATTGATGGAAAGACATTCATCGTAACAGGATCCGGAAACGTTGCAATCTATGCTGTAGAGAAAGCTCAGCAGCTTGGCGGCAAGGTTGTTGCTATGTGTGACTCCAACGGATATATTTATGATCCGGAAGGATCAAGCTTGACATTGTGAAAGATATCAAAGAAGTAAAACGTGGACGTATCAAAGAGTACGCAGACCGTGTTGAGGGTGCTTCTTACACAGAAGGTACCGGAATCTGGAACATCAAATGTGATGTATACCTTCCATGTGCTACCCAGAACGAGCTTGCTCTTGATGGTGCTAAGACACTTGTTGCAAACGGCTGCAAATATGTAGTTGAGGGTGCGAACATGCTACTACTCTTGATGCTACAACTTATCTCCAGGAGAACGGTGTTCTGTTCATGCCTGGTAAAGCAGCTAACGCTGGTGGTGTTGCTACTTCTGCTCTTGAGATGAGCCAGAACTCCATGAGACTTTCATGGACAGCAGAGGAAGTTGATGCGAAGCTTCATGGAATCATGGTAGACATCTTCCACAAAGCTGATGACGCTGCTAAGCGTTATGGTATGAAAGACAACTATGTTGCCGGTGCTAACATCGCCGGATTTGAGAAAGTTGTAGATGCTATGAAAGCTCAGGGCATCTGCTGATTTTCTGTCATCTGAAGTTTCAAAAAGACAGGTCCGCTGCGGCCTGTCTTTTTTATTCCATTTAATACTTGTTTATACAGAAAAAAATCCCCGCTCTCTGGCGAGGATTTCAGACTGTAGACAAAGCCCTGCTTTTGCAGGGTTTTGCTATTGTTGGAACCGCTTTTCTGCTATAATGAATATCAGAAGGGCGGTGTTTTTTATGATGACGAAAAATACTGTCCGGATAACGGTCGTCCCAGTATGGATACCGTCATGCTGATAAAGATACCATTCATTCAGTATCTCTATGGGATAAAAAGCATGCGTCAGACCATGAAAGAGATCGAGGTAAACGTTGCATACCGCTGGTTTCTCGGACTAGACATGTTAGATCC
>ENA-OQAA01000599-OQAA01000599.1-human-gut-metagenome-genome-assembly--contig:-NODE-599-length-23593-cov-2.232294_pt1 | contig 23593 bp, 26 predicted proteins | sample MGYA00242489_ERZ504515 | MGnify/ENA primary metagenome ERZ504515 (study PRJEB26092, sample SAMD00036237) | human gut metagenome | host: Homo sapiens | study: EMG produced TPA metagenomics assembly of... | reverse complement strand
AGGAGCTTCTTATCGCTATAATTTGATCGGAAAACGGGACAAAAGTGGGTGTTCCAGGCACACGAGTGGATGACCGGCATGGCCGCCCTCTATCTTCAGTCTGCCGTTCCCGAGATAGGGACTATCTTCACCACCCATGCCACGTCCATCGGCCGCTCCATAGCTGGCAACAACAAGCCGCTTTACGATTATCTTTTCGCCTACAACGGCGACCAGATGGCGGAGGAGCTGAACATGCAGTCCAAACATTCCATTGAAAAGCAGACGGCCCACTATGTGGACTGTTTCACCACTGTGAGCGAAATCACAAACAACGAATGCAGGGAATTGCTTGACAAGCCTGCGGATGTTGTGCTGATGAACGGTTTTGAAGATGATTTTGTACCGAAAGGCGCCACCTTTACCGGCAAGCGCAAACGTGCCCGTTCCACCATGCTGCGTGTGGCAAACTGCCTGCTGGGTGAGGACTTGGGCGACGATACGCTGATTATCGGTACCAGCGGACGCTATGAGTTCAAAAATAAGGGTATCGATGTGTTCCTGGAATCATTGAACCGGCTGAACCGCGATAAAGATTTAAAGAAGAAGTATTGGCGTTTGTCAACGTGCCCAGCTGGGTGGGAGACCCCCGCGAGGACTTGCAGAAGCGCTTGAAGAGCAAAGATAAGTTCACCGAACCGTTGCAGTGTCCTTTCATCACCCACTGGCTGCACAATATGACGCACGACCAGGTGCTGGATATGCTGAAATACCTCGGTATGGGCAATCGTCCCGAAGATAAGGTGAAAGTAATTTTTGTACCTTGCTATCAGGATGGTCACGATGGCATCCTCAACAAGCATTATTATGACTTGATTTTAGGCGAGGACCTCAGTGTCTATCCGTCCTATTATGAACCGTGGGGATATACCCCGCTGGAGAGCGTGGCTTTCCGGGTGCCTACCATCACCACCGACCTTGCCGGTTTCGGACTTTGGGTGAACAGCCTGAAAAACCAGCATGGCATAAACGACGGAGTGGAAGTGCTGCACCGTTCGGACTATAACTATTCCGAAGTGGCAGACGGCATCAAGGACACCGTAGCCTTGTTCTCTACCAAGACGGAAGCCGAAATCAAGGAAATACGCAAGCGTGCAGGCCAGGTGGCAGAGCAGGCTTTGTGGAAGCACTTTATACAATATTATTACGAGGCTTACGACATTGCACTGCGCAATGCCATGAAGCGTCAACTAAAATAAAAGAATTATTAATCAATTAGTTATCATACAATGAAGATTAAAGTTAGTAATGTAAACACTCCTAACTGGAAAGATGTGAATGTGAAATCGCACATTCCCGCCGAACTGGAGAAACTGTCTGAACTGGCACATAACATCTGGTGGGCATGGAATTATGAAGCCACCGAACTGTTCAGAGACCTTGACCCTGCTCTCTGGAAAGAAGTGGGACAGAACCCCGTACTTCTGCTGGAACGTATGAGTTATGCTAAACTCGAGGCACTCGCAAATGACAAAGTTATTCTGCGCAGAATGGATGACGTATACTCCAAGTTCCGCACATACATGGATGTGAAGCCTGACAGCAAGCGCCCGTCCGTGGCTTATTTCAGTATGGAGTATGGTTTGAGCCATGTACTTAAGATATATTCCGGCGGTCTGGGTGTACTTGCCGGTGACTACCTGAAAGAAGCTTCCGATAGCAACGCCGACTTGTGTGCAATCGGTTTCCTGTACCGCTACGGTTACTTTACACAAACATTGTCTATGGACGGCCAGCAGATTGCCAATTACGAGGCACAGAACTTTGGCCAGTTGCCCATCGACCGTGTATTGGATGAGAAGGGCGAGCAGATGGTAGTGGATGTTCCTTATCTGGACTACTACGTGCATGCTTATGTGTGGAGAGTGAACGTTGGACGTATCTCTCTCTATCTGCTTGATACTGACAATGAAATGAACAGCGAGTTCGACCGTTCCATCACTCACCAGCTGTATGGCGGTGACTGGGAAAACCGCTTGAAGCAGGAAATCCTGCTCGGTATCGGTGGTATTCTGACGCTGAAGAAGCTGGGCATCAAGAAAGATATCTATCACTGCAACGAAGGACATGCTGCTTTAATCAACGTACAGCGCATCTGTGACTACGTGGCCGAAGGTCTGACTTACGACCAGGCTATCGAGCTGGTACGTGCTTCTTCTCTCTATACTGTACATACTCCGGTTCCTGCCGGTCACGACTACTTCGACGAAGCCTTTTCGGCAAGTACATGGGCGGCTATCCTTCAAGAATGGGTATCAGCTGGGACGACCTGATGGACCTCGGACGTAACAATCCGGGCGACAAGGGTGAACGTTTCTGTATGTCTGTATTCGCTTGCAACACTTCTCAGGAGGTGAACGGTGTGAGCTGGCTGCACGGAAAGGTTTCCCAGGAGATGTTCGCTTCCATCTGGAAGGGTTACTTCCCCGAAGAAAGCCATGTGGGCTACGTTACCAACGGTGTACACTTCCCCACTTGGAGCGCTACGGAGTGGAAACATCTCTATGCTGCGCATTTTGATGAGAACTTCCTCTACGACCAGTCCAACCCCAAGATTTGGGAGGCTATCTATAACGTGTCCGACGAAGAAATCTGGAAGACGCGCATGGTGATGAAGAACAAACTGATTGACTATGTTCGCAAGCAATACCGTGAAACTTGGTTGAAGAACCAGGGTGACCCTTCACGCATCGTTTCCCTGCTGGACAAAATCAATCCGAACGCTCTGCTGATAGGTTTCGGACGCCGTTTCGCTACCTACAAGCGTGCACACTTGCTGTTCACCGACCTCGACCGTCTGGCCAAGATTGTGAACAACCCCGACTATCCGGTACAGTTCCTCTTTACCGGTAAGGCTCACCCGCACGATGGTGCCGGCCAGGGCTTGATTAAGAGAATCATCGAGATTTCCCGTCGTCCGGAGTTCCTGGGCAAGATTATCTTCCTGGAAAATTATGACATGCAGTTGGCACGTCGCCTCGTTTCAGGTGTGGATATCTGGCTGAACACTCCGACACGTCCGCTCGAAGCATCCGGTACTTCCGGCGAGAAGGCGTTGATGAACGGTGTTGTAACTTCTCCGTACTCGACGGCTGGTGGTTGGAAGGCTATCGTGAAGGTGCCGGTTGGGCATTGACCGAAAAGCGTACTTACCAGAACCAGGAACATCAGGACCAGCTCGATGCCGCTACTATCTACAGCATTCTTGAGCAAGAAATTCTGCCGTTGTTCTATGCACGCAACAAGAAGGGATATTCTGAAGGTTGGGTGAAGACTATCAAGAACTCCATCGCACAGATTGCTCCCCACTATACAATGAAGCGTCAGCTGGACGACTATTACGACAAGTTCTACATCAAGGAGGCCAAACGTTTCAAGATGCTGGCTGCCGACGGTTGTGCAAGCTAAGGAAATAGCTGCCTGGAAGGAAGAAGTTGCCGAGAAGTGGGACAGCATTGAAGTGGTGTCTTGCGAAAAGACCGAAGACCTGGTGAAAGGCTCCATCGAGAGCGGTAAGGAATACACCATTACTTACGTTATCGACGAAAAGGGCTTGAACGATGCTATCGGTCTGGAACTGGTGACTACTTATACGGCTCAGGATGGCAAACAGCATGTTTACTCCGTAGAACCGTTCAATGTAGTGAAGAAAGAAGGTAACCTTTATACTTTCCAAGCTAAGCACAAGATGGAAAATGCGGGTAGCTTCAAGGTTTCTTACCGTATGTTCCCGAAGAATGCAGACCTGCCTCACCGTCAGGACTTCTGCTACGTTCGCTGGTTCGTATAAGAGCATAAAAAAGATAATGTGCCTGCGGATATGGCAGAACACATTATCTGTTCAGATAAAAGATATCATCTGCATGATGCAGGCAGACCATTCCGTTTAAAGTAAACGATGGTCTGTTTCTTTTCTAGAGCTTGCTTTTTATTTCGGCTGTCCAGGCGTCAATGCGTTCGGCGGTTTTGTTACTTTCGTTCACTTCGTCGAGGGGAAGTCCTACGAATGCACCGTCTACCACGGCGATGGAAGAGGAGAAGGAATACCCGTCCGTGCTGACTTTGTTGCCCAAGAAGGTACACCCGCTATCCTTCAGGTCCTCGTAGAGTACTCCGATGCCGTCGCAGAATGTGTCGCAGTAGGAGTCGGAGTCGCCGCAACCGAATAAGGCTACGAACTTCATGGAAAGGTCGGCGCTCTTCAGTACCTTTACGCCGTCATACCAGTCGTCCTGCAGTTCGCCGTCTCCCCAAGTGGAGGTACCTAGAACCAGCACTTCATATTCCTTGATTTTATCGGCGGTCATCTTGTCAACACTATGTACGTCGGTGGAGGAAACTCCCAACTTTTCGGCTATCTGGTTAGCCAACTCTTCGCAGGTTCCGGTACTGGAACCATAAAAAACACCAGTCTTTTTCATTGTAAATAAAGTGATTAAATTGTTTGCTGCAAAGTAAAGGCTTTGCCGGAGAACGTGAAATACCTACATGTAGGGCTTTTAGTGTTGTGCCGCTCCCCATTTCGGGTTAGCTTGTGGCGTGGTTTATAGAGGTCGCGGCTACCTACTAATTGGGATGGCAGACTCTCTTTTTGATGAAAAGTAGGTATTGCCGGATTGTTAAAAATGAAGGACATTTGTACCGGTAATAATAGACAAGTGTTTATGGTTAGATTCGTACATTCCACTCATTCGCAATTCCATCCTTCCGTGGCTGGTAAGTGGCTGGTGTGGGGGACTTTGATGATGCTTCTTGCGGGGGTGGCTATCATTGTTTTTTCGGTATTCTCGCATGATGCACTCGATGCGTGCTGTAATTGCATAATCTGTACTTTCAACCGTGTCCCGAAGGAAGGGGAATATTTGTATAACCGCTACCTGCCGGTCATCAGCATGGTGTGGGTGGCGTTTCTGATACTTTTGGTATATGTGGTCCGCTATTGCATGAACAAGAGGAGGTAGCCGGGTGTTCTATAGGTAAAACTGAAAGGAGACTATATGAAAAAGATTGTTTTGCTTCGCCACGGCGAGAGTGCATGGAATAAGGAAAACCGCTTCACGGGGTGGACGGATGTTGATTTGACAGAGAAAGGCGTTGCTGAAGCTGTAAGGCGGGTGAGCTGCTGGCAGAAAAGGATTCCGCTTCAAGAAGGCGTATACTTCCTATCTGAAGCGTGCCGTGAAGACACTGGATTGTGTGCTGGACCGCCTCGACCAGGACTGGATTCCGGTGGAGAAATCGTGGAGGTTGAATGAGAAACACTACGGCCAGTTGCAAGGGCTGAACAAGGCAGAGACGGCTGCCAAGTACGGTGACGAGCAGGTGTTGGTATGGCGCCGGAGCTTTGATGTGGCTCCGCATGCATTGGCCGAGGATGACCCGCGTAATCCGCGTTTTGAGGACCGTTATCAAGAAGTGCCCGATGCCGAACTGCCCCGTACGGAGTCGTTGAAAGATACGATTGAGCGTATCATGCCTTACTGGAAATGTGTCATCTTCCCGAATCTGAAGACGGCCGACGAATTGCTGGTAGTGCTCATGGCAATAGCCTGCGGGGTATTATCAAGCATCTGAAGCATATTTCGGACGATGAAATTGTGCATCTGAACCTGCCTACGGCGGTGCCCTACGTCTTTGAGTTTGACGATGAGCTGAACTTGACGAAAGACTATTTCTTGGGTGACCCCGAGGAGATAAAGAAATTGATGGAGGCTGTGGCCAATCAGGGAAAGAAGAAATGATTTTGGCGCGCGGAAGCGCGCTATTTCTTTATCCTCTCATCCCATGGAGCAGCGTCATGCTGAGCAGTACCCCGACCACTATACAGATGAGGATAAGGAACCAGTTCATGAGCCGTGCGCCCAGCTTGGTTTCCTTGTGCAAGTTCTGTTCAAAGTAGTTCTTGAAGACAGATAGATGGCAGGCACAGTGGCGCTTGCCAGTAGCAGGTCTTCGGGAATCTTGTAGATGTAGACTTTGGAAAAGGCGATGAGCGCCCAGTGGCAAAGGAACAGAATGACGAGCAGGTTGACCCTGCGCGAGAAAGCCAGCAGCAGCCCGATGGTGAAAACTGCTACCGAGCAGGGCATCACGGTGGTGGTCATCATGGGAAATTCCATTCCGCGTGCCCACGAAAGGAGCGGGTAGAGGAAAGGCATTGCATAGAGTACCCCCACCAGTACCTTGTATTTCGGGTTGCGCTCGAACGGAGTGTAGCCGGTAAACAAATCCCATAGCCACAACACTGCAATCACTCCCCAGAAGATGGCGAGTATATGGTGGTGTCCGCGCGCTCCGCAATACATCATGTAGTACACGATGGATATCCACCCGTTCAGAAATACCATGTAGATTTTCATGGAGCGTTTTGCCCATAAGGTCGGTTTCCGGTAGAGTTGCGTGGTGAGCAGGATACCTGCTGCGGTGATGAGGAGCTGTGTCCACCAGGTGGCCTCGTTGTATTGTGCGATAGTATTCCAGAATATTTCCATTTGTGTCCATTAAAAAAACGGCTGCAAAGGTAGAGTTTTCTGCCGAAAGAATGAAATCGTTTTCTACATTTTGCCTATCTTTGTGCCTCCAAAAAATAGGTAAAAAGATTCATGGATAAGACTTTGACTGAACAAGAGATTGCCCTGCTGCGCAGGAAACTCGATTTATTGCTTCGTACCGGACAGCTGCTGGTGGAGAGTGCGGCTGATACGAACCGTGTTGTTCGTAACCTGAACCGTGTTGCCGCCTATCTGGGGCTGCCGGAAGAAAAGCTCCACATCGACGTAAGTTATACCATGCTGGTGGTGAATGTGAGCGACGGCCTGCATTCGTTCTCCAAATTCCAGAAATGTGAAAAGCATGGCATCAACATGACTGCCATTTCCGAAATCAGCAAACTGTCCTGGCGGGCTATTGAGAATGACTATTCCCTCGACCAGTATGAGGAGGAACTGGAAAGAATCAAAAACAAGAAGCGGAACTATGTGCCATACGTTGTTGCCATCGGTGCCGGCTTTGCCTGCGGAGGTTTCTGTAAACTGTTCGGTGGTGACTGGATGGCGTTTCTGTTTACCTCTATCTGCGCTTTTGCCGGCTTCCGCGTCCGTGCCCGTTGCATGGAGTTCGGCATCAATCACTATATGAGTATTGCCATTGCCGCATTGATTTCTACCTGTCTGGCCTATGTGTCTTCGTTTGCCGGGCTCTCGGAAACTCCCTATCATCCGTTGTTGGCGTGTGCACTGTTCATCGTTCCGGGGGTGCCGCTGATAAACTTTGTGGATGATATGATTGACAATTATATCCAGGTGGGCATTGTGCGGGCTGTGAATACGGTGCTGATGGTCTGTGCAATGCCTTCGGCATTGTAATAGCCATGCGCCTGCTGACGGTGGAGGATGTCGTGATTGACAAGAAGTTCAGCGAATTGAGTATGGTGCCTCATGACAGTTATCTGGTGTATGCCATTGCGGCGGCGATAGCTGCCATGGGATTTTCCATGATATTCAACATACAGCGGCGCTTGTTGTGGGTTGTTGCGGTGGGCGGTATCATTGCCGTTTGTACGCGTAACTTTGTCAATTTCGAATTGGGTTACGGACCGGTGATAGGTTCGTTCATGGGCAGCATGGTTGTCAGCCTGATAGCCGTGAAGGCAGTGCATTGGTTCCATGTTCCAATCATGTGCTGACGATTCCTTCTGTCATCCCGATGATTCCGGGAGTGCTGATGTATCGTGCTACTTTCGGGCTTATCAATATGCACGGTGTGGTAGGCGAGGTGACGGCGGTTGTTTCCAACGGCATCACGGCTTCACTGATTATTCTCTGCATAGCGCTGGGAGTGGCGGTGCCCAATATCTTTGCCCGCCGGTATATTGCCAAGGATAGGCAGCGCTTTCTTCAGGAGGAGCTGCAGAAGCGCAGGGAAAGAGGGAAATTTATAGAATGGTGATATAGGTGGAGGGTGTCAAAAAACTCTTAACACTTTCTTTTAGGCGCGGATTACGCGGATTTCACGGATTTTGTTTATTGAATCCGTGTTATTCCGTGTAATTCGCGCCTGATATTATAACATTATAAAAGTGCTCATATATTTTTGAAAACTTCTCTTCTTTTTTAAATGCCCTTTTTCGGATTATAGTGGTAAATGACGGTTTCGCCTTTTTGCAGGGATGTTTGTACGTCAATCAGACGCTGGTTGCGGCTTCCCCGGAAATAGAGTTCCTCATCCTCAGTTCTTTCTTGAATTTGCCGTCCACCAGTACGTCGATGTACTTCAGCAGTTGGGCTTGGCGCGGGTTGCGCAGTAGTTTTTCGAAAGTATAGCCCGTATAGCACCAGATGTTTTTCCGGCTCCGCTCCTTGATGGCATGTGCCAGTTGGGTGAATCCTTCCGGCTGGAACATCGGGTCTCCACCACTGAAGGTGACGTCTGCAAAGTTGTCGGCAAGGACTTTTTCCAGAATCTCTTCCGTACTCATCCAGTGCCCGCGGTTGATGTCCCACGACTCCGGATTGTGGCAACCGGGACAACCGTTGGGGCATCCGGCAGCATAAATGGCGGTCCGGAAGCCCGGACCGTCTACTGTGGTATCTTCTAAAATGTCGAGAATAGAAAGCATGAGTAGGGAATTAATAATTAAAAATTAAACATCGCAGGTAGGAAGCTGAACATTAATCATTAAAAATTAAACGTCAACCATTAAAAATGAAGCTCCGCTTTGCACTGCGCAGCCCTTTAATTTTTAATTTTCAATTTTTAATTATGAACGACCCTGTCGTTCAACTCTGCCAGCTTGGCATTGTTCCAGCGGTCGGTTGTCCCCACCAGGTAGCCGGTGATGCGTTGCAGCTTGTCGATATGCTTGCTGCCGCACTTCGGGCATTCTTCCAGGTTTGGGGTGGAGTTTTCGTGGCCGCACTCCAGACAGCGGTTACGGTTGTGGTTTACCGAACCGTAGCCGATGTTGTATCGGTCCATCATGTCCACTACACGCATAATGACTTCCGGATTGTGGGTGGCGTCACCGTCTATCTCCACATAGAAGATGTGTCCGCCGCGGGTCAGTTCATGATAAGGAGCCTCCACTTCCGCTTTGTGGCGGGCGCTGCATTTGTAGTATACGGGCACGTGGTTGGAGTTGGTGTAGTAGTCACGGTCTGTGATGCCCGGCAGCGTGCCGAACTTTTTACGGTCGATGCGGGTGAACTTGCCCGACAGCCCTTCGGCAGGAGTGGCAAGCACGCTGTAGTTGTGCTGGTATTGCTCCGAGAACTGGTTGGCACGGTCGCGCATGTAGGTCACGATTTTCAGTCCCAGCTCCTGGGCTTCGCCAGATTCGCCGTGATGTTTTCCGAGCAATGCCACGAGACATTCTGCCAACCCGATGAAACCGATTCCCAGTGTTCCCTGGTTGATGACGGAAGCAATCGTATCGTTCGGTTTCAGCTTCTCGCTGCCTATCCACAAGGCAGACATCAGTAGCGGGAACTGCTTGGCGAAGGCGGTCTTTTGAAACTCCATGCGCTCGTGCAGCTGGCGTGCGGTCACTTCGAGCATACTATCCAACTTGGCAAAGAACCGGGCGATGCGCTGTTCTTTGTCTTCGATGTTCATGCACTCAATGCCCAGACGGACGATGTTGATGGTAGAGAAAGAGATGTTGCCGCGTCCGATGGAGGTCTTCGGTCCGAAACGGTTTTCGAATACACGGGTACGGCATCCCATGGTGGCAACTTCATGCTGGTAGCGTTTCGGGTCATCGGCTTTCCAGTCCTCGCTTTGGTTGAAGGTGGCGTCCAGGTTCAGGAAGTTCGGGAAGAAACGCCGTGCCGTCACCTTGCAGGCCAGTTGGTAGAGGTCGTAGTTGCGGTCTTCAGGCAGGTAGCTCACACCCCGTTTCTTTTTCCATATCTGGATGGGGAAGATGGCGGTTTCTCCGTTTCCTACCCCTTGATAGGTGCTTTTCAGCAGCTCGCGGATGATGCAGCGCCCCTCGGCAGAGGTGTCTGTGCCGTAGTTGATGGAGCTGAACACCACTTGGTTGCCGCCGCGTGAGTGGATGGTGTTCATGTTATGGATAAACGCCTCCATGGACTGGTGCACACGCGATACGGTCTTGTTGACGGCATGCTGTACGATGCGGTCCTCGCCCGTCAGTCCGTCCAACGGCTGTAGCAGATAGTCGGCCAGTTCCTTCTGATAGAGATGGGAATAGTCTTTTCCATTCAGTTCTTCCAGGTTCTTGACTTCCTCGATGAAGCTGTTGCGCACGTAGGGGGCAAGGTAGAAATCGAATGCAGGGATGGCTTGTCCGCCGTGCATCTCGTTCTGGGCTGTTTCCAGCGAGATGCATCCCAGGATACTGGCAGTCTCGATGCGTTTGGCCGGGCGCGATTCGCCGTGTCCGGCAGAGAAGCCGTATTTCAGAATATGGTCCAGCGGATGTTGCACGCATGTCAGGCTCTTGGTGGGATAATAATCCTTGTCATGGATGTGCAGATAGTTCTGGGTGACAGCATCCAGCACTTCTTCACTCAGCAGATAGTCGTCCACAAAAGGCTTGGTGGTTTCGCTGGCAAACTTCATCATCATGCCCGCCGGGGTATCGGCATTCATGTTGGCATTTTCGCGTGTGATGTCGTTGGACTTGATGTTAATGATTTCCAGGAACATGTCGCGCGTCTTTGCTTTGCGGGCAATGCTTCGCTGGTTGCGGTAAGCGATGTATTTCTGGGCAACGTCCTTGCGGCTGCTCTTCATCAGCTCCACTTCCACCAAATCCTGGATGGCTTCCACCGTCATCTGCGAATCTCCCTTGAAAGAGATGCGGTCCGTAATCTGGTGTATCAGTTGCAGGTCTTCCCCCTTGTCTGTATGCAACATGGCTTTGCGGATGGCCGTTGCTATTTTTTCTTCGTTGAATCCGACGACGCGCCGTCGCGCTTGAGTACTGTCTGTATCATAACCTTTTATGCTTAAATGTGACTGTCTTTTTTAGTTTAATTGCGGAAACAAAGATATTATAGTTATTGATAGGTTTTGCTTTTTGGAAAACTTTTTGTGGTTTAAAAAGTGTTAATATATTGATTATTAATGATGTAATTGTTTAAAGTGGAAAACTTCTAATGAAAAATAACTTTTAAAGTTATTCATTACTGATTATTATTGCATGCATAAGCATCATCTGATTTCGAAGTGTCAAATGAAGATAAATCTTTTGGGCAGATTGTGAATCTTCGATTTTTTTAGTTATATTTGCAACGAATTGGTTTATTTAAGGTTTTTAGTCCTTGATAATACTTCTTGTTGCCATTCGATTGTATTGCTTTGCTGCTCATGGTATTGGGGCAAAAGTATCATTATTATAATAATCAAAGAAAGGATGAACATGGCAAATGTATTTCCTCCGTTTAAAATTGATATAGCTGGGGCTTTTTGTGTACCTCGTGCATTGAAGGATGTCCGCGAGCAATATCAGAACGGGCAGGTGAGCCGGCAGATATTGCAGGCTGTTGAAGATGCGGAAGTGCGCAGTCTGGTGGAACGGCTGGAGCTGGGAGGCATGAAGGTTGTTTCCGATGGTGGTTTCCGAAGTCGCGATTTTTTGGAAAGCTGGGAGGGTATTTGTTCCAAAGACGGCCGGCCTTTCTCCGAAGGCTCTCCTTTGGAGATTACAGGACGGCTCAGTTTGCTACGGCATCCTATTCTGGAAGAATTCGCATTTCTTGATTCCATTGTGGACGGAGGGGTGATGAAAAAACAGCATATCCCTTCGCCGGCAGAGGTTATGACCCAGATTATTCAACGTGTGGAGCGGACTCAGATAGAAACCGTTTACTCCGACATCCGGCTTTTGACGGATGATATTGCTTCCTGCTACAAATTTTTGCTTACCAAACTTTATGATGCAGGCTGCCGCTACGTCCAGTTCGACGGGGTACATTCGGTGATAATGGAAGATACCATCCGGCTCAACAACCGGGTTTTGCGTGAGCTCCTGCAGGGATGTATGTTGCATTCCATGCACCGACGGACATGCTGGTGCAACTGCATGGGGCCGATGCTTATTTCCTGAATTACGACTGTGGCGCGTGCGACCGTAACCGTCTGCTCTGGTTCATACACGAGAAGGAAGCGGTGTTCGGTTTCGTGCTGTCCCATTATCCTCAGGAAGACGAATTGGATGAATTGCAGGCAAAAACCGAAAGTGTATTGAACTATATTCCTTTGAAACGTTTCACTTTATGTCTGCCGGATGCCAATGCGCTTCTTTCGCCTTCGGAGGCCGATGAGGAGAAACAGTGGGAAACCGTAAGGTTGGGGATGGAAATGGCTGCGCGTATCTTCTCTTGAAAAACGCCGCATTCCATCATTCCGAATGCCACACTTCAGCAAGGGAAATGCCACACTTCACAGAGGCAAATGCCATTGATTGGGCCTCGTGAAGTGTGGCATTTCGATTGACGAAGTGTGGCACTCCTCTTTTAGTCTCCGGTGTGTCCGGTTTATTATTTGACAGCTTCGGCTATCTTTTCCTGAAGCTCGTCACCGTGCAGTCCGCGTGCAAGGATAGTTCCTTCACCGTCAATCAACACAGTGTGGGGGATGCTGCTTACGGCATAAAGCTGTGCGCCTTCGCAGTTCCAGTATTTCAGGTCGGACATTTGCGGCCACGTGATGTTCAGCTTCTTGATGGCTTCTTTCCATGCGTCAGCACTCTGGTCCAGAGATACGCCTACAATCTCGAAGTTCTTGTTCTTATATTTGGCGTAAGCTTCCACCAGGTTGGGCATCTCGCGACGGCAGGGGCCGCACCAGCTTGCCCAGAAGTCAACAAGGACAACTTTGCCCTTGCCTACGTAGTCGGACAGTTTTACCGTTTTTCCTTCCGGCGTCTGCATCTCGAAGTCTGTAAACTTCTGGCCTACGGCAGTGGCTTTCATCTTTTCAACGTTGTTCTTTATCTTGACGATGGCTTCGTCGTTGTCGTAAGCTGCAGGGATTTGGGGCATCAGCGGGTCGAGGTCTGCCACATCCATGTAGTAGTAGTTCTGCTTCAGCAGGAGTACACCCACCGGTTGGTGATGTTCTTGTTGATGCCGGCTTTGATGGCGGATATCATGCTGTTTTCCAGATTTTCCATCTCTTTGCTTTTAGCCTCGCGTTGTTCGTCGGTCAGGGTGGTGTCCGACATGGATTCGTAGATAGTCATCATCTGTTTGTTCAGGCCGTTGATTTGGACTCTGATTTCCTGGTAGGCATCATTGTTGGCAGTACCGGTGGCAGAGTTGTTTTCCTGCGACAAGTTGATTTTAATCTTGCCGTTTTCCAGGAAGAAGTCGATGGCTGCGCCGTCTTTTCCTTCGGCTTTGTAGGAGATGTAGCGGTTGACAGCAGTATCTTGTGTACCCTTGAAGGTGAATGTTCCATCTTTGATGACAGCAGAGTCCAATTTTACGAATTGGCGTCCTTCCACGGTTTCCAGATATACGGTGTCGCCGTCGGCTGCACCCTCTACAGTTCCGGTTACGGTGTAACCGTTGTTTCCACTGTTACAAGCTGTAAATACAGCGGCTACAGCGAGCAGATAAGTAAACTTTTTCATTGTTTGTTTTTTTAATGAATGATTATAGCTGCAAATATAGTAATAAAAAATCCCCTCCGATATGAACCGGAGAGGATTTTTATAGTTTTAATCCCATTTTTAGCGATAACGCTGTGCTTACTATTATTCGGCAGCAGCTTCTTCAGCAGCAGGGGCTTCTTCGGCAGGAGCCTCTTCGGCCGGTGCTTCGGCAGCGGCTTTTGCAGCAGCTTCAGCAGCTTTCTTTTCAGCCAGTGCTTTTGCTTTTTCTTCGTTTATCTTCTTTTCAGCTTCCAGACGTGCTTTTGCTTCAGCTTTCTTAGCTTCGTCTTCCTTAGCCTTCAGAGCAGCCAAACCGCTTTGTTTGTTGTTCTTCCAGGCTTCGAACTTAGCATCAGCTTCAGCTTCGCCGAATGCGCCTTTCGCTACACCGCCCAGCAAGTGCTTCTTCATGTAAACACCTTCGCGAGAGAGGATGTTACGAACTGTGTCAGTAGGTTGTGCACCCTTCAACACCCAGTCAAGTGCGCGGTCGAACTTCAAATCTACTGTGGCAGGATTGGTGTTAGGATTGTAAGTACCAATCTTCTCAATAAATTTACCATCACGTGGTGCTCTTACGTCTGCAATAACGATAGAGTAGAAAGCGTAGCTTTTACGTCCATGTCTTTGCAATCTGATTTTTGTTGCCATTTAATTAAAATGTTTTTAGTTAATGATTTGAATTATGCTACTATCTCGTAATAGCGAGTGCAAAGGTAAGAAAAGATTTTGAGTTTTGAGTTATGAGTTATGAGTTATTTGTTGGCACTGAGGGGTGTTTTTTTTAAATGTTCACACAACGTCACCCATAACTCATCACTTATCACTCATCCTTCTCCCGAGTATTTCCTGGGGTATCTCAGCAGAATGGCGAGTATGGCGCATGCTCCCATGCAGAAGGGGTAATACAGGTTTCCGATGATGCTGATGGGTGAAATGCCGGCAAGTCCGGAGGCTATCAGCATTTGCGCTCCGTAGGATGATGCCTTGCACGAGGCATGAGAAGGTGTCCAGTATGCTGGCTGTTTCCGGCGGTCCAGGTGGAAGCGGAGGGCGATGTCCTTGGCTATGGGGCCGGTGGTGATGATGGCAATGGTGTTGTTGGCGGTACAGAGATTGGCGATGCGACCAGGGCGGCGATGCTGAATTCGGCTCCCCGCTTGCCGCTGACGTGGCGGGTCAGCCGGGAGATGATGAAGTCGATGCCGCCGTTGTAGCGGATGGTCTCGAGCATGCCTCCGGCCAGCAGGGTGATGATGATGAGCTCGCCCATGCCGGTGATGCCCGTTCCCATGGCTCCGAACCAGTCGAAGAAGGCGGTGCGGTATAGATACCGATAATTCCAGTAGAGAGGATGCCCAGCAGCAGTACCAGCATGACGTTGACACCTGCTACGGCCGTGCCCAGCACGATGAGGTAGGGGATTACCTTTATCCACTCGATGGTCTGCACTTGGGGCGGGCGGAGACGGACAGTCCTTGAAAGATGTAGAGACCCAGCACGACAAGAGCTGCGGGGACTACAATCATGAAGTTGACGCGGAACTTGTCCCTCATCACGCAGTCCTGCGTCTTGGTCGATGCAATGGTGGTGTCGGATATGAAGGAAAGATTGTCTCCGAAGAACGAGCCTCCCACCACGATGGCGACCATGTAGGCAGGTCGATGCCCGTCTTTTTCCGCCAGTCCCACGGCTACGGGAGTCAGTGCGACGATAGTTCCTACGCTTGTTCCTATCGAGAGGGAGATGAAGCAGGCGGCAATGAAGATGCCCGCCAGTAGCAGGTTGTCCGGCAGTATATGCAGGGTCAGATTTACGGTTGCATCAATGGCGCCCATCTGCTTGGCGCTTTGGGCGAATGCTCCTGCAAGGATGAATATCCATACCATCAGCATGATGTTCTTGTTACTGGCGCCCACGGAAACTGGTAGATACGCTGTTCCAGATTCAGGCCGCGCGTGATGGCGATGGCATAGCAGGACGAGGCGAGGAAGGCTACCGTGATGGGGACTTTATAGAAGTCGTTCACCAGGAGCGAGGTCACCAGATAGAGGCAAAGGAACACCGCCAACGGGCTGAGTGCCCACCAGCCGCCTTTGGGTTTAGGGGTTGTATCGGTTGTTGCTGACATAGTTGTATTGTTTGGTTGAGATTAATGTTTCACCACAGATTTCTATCTTTCAATCAATTCCATGTTAATCGGTGTTATCTGTGGTGAAATCAATTCCGCCGCAAAGGTAACAAAAACAAAGGGCGGCACAAAATGGTTTTGTCCCGCCCTCCATCTATCAGCCCTTAATTTTCAATTTACAAAGTTACTCCGGTCTTGAAGATGGCTATTTCCTTGTAGCCTTTCTTTTCGTTGTTCACGAATTCACCGCTTGCTACTTTGATGATATATTCGATGAAGCGTTCGCAGGTTTTTCTCCATCGGTTCGTTCTCGACGATAACTCCGGCGTTGAATCTATCCAGCCCGGCTTGTTCTTTGCCAAAGTGGAGTTGGTGGAAATCTTCATGGTCGGCACATAGGTTCCGAAGGGCGTTCCGCGTCCTGTGGTGAACAGCACCATGTGGCATCCGCAAGAGGCAAGGGCAGTGGCGGCTACAAGGTCGTTTCCCGGAGCAGACAGTAGGTTCAGTCCCTTTACTTTCAGGCGTTCGCCATACGGAAGTACCCCTTCCACGTAGCTCGTGCCGCATTTCTGTGTGCATCCCAAGGCTTTGTCCTCCAATGTCGAGATGCCTCCCGCCTTATTTCCCGGAGACGGTTTTCACCTACCGGTTCACCGTGTGAAAGGAAATATTCCTTGAAGTCATTAATCAGCTTCACCGTGTCCTCAAACAGCTCTTTGGTGCGGCAGCGGTTCATCAGTATGGTTTCTGCGCCGAACATTTCCGGCACTTCCGTCAGTACGCTGGTGCCGCCTTGTGCTACGAGGAAGTCGGAGAACATGCCCAGTAGCGGATTGGCGGTGATGCCGGAGAAACCGTCCGAGCCGCCACACTTCAGGCCTACGCGCAGTTCGCTTAAGGGAATATCCTCGCGCTGGTCCTGGATGGCTTTGGCATAAAGTTCGCGCAGCAGTTCCATTCCTTCTTCGTATTCATCACCCACTTTCTGGGTCACCATAAACTTTACGCGCTCCTGGTCATAGTCTCCCAGGAACTCGCGGAATACATCCGGCTGATTATTCTCGCACCCCAAGCCTACCACGAGTACGGCTCCCGCATTGGGATGCAGCACCATGTCGCGGAGGATTTTCTTTGTATTCTCGTGGTCGTCGCCCAACTGGGAGCAGCCGTAGTTATGGGGATAAGCCATGATGGCATCCACGCCCTTTCCGCCCGTTTCGCGGCGCAGGCCTTCGGCAAGCTGGTTGATGATTCCGTTCACGCAGCCACTGTCGGAATAATCCATATCTCGTTGCGCACACCTACGTCGCCGTTCTTGCGTTTGTACCCTCTAAAGGTTAGGTTTGGCGCGCCAGTATTGAGGTTTAGAGTTGTAGTATTGAGGTCTACGTTGACGGGGTTGTATGTGTATTCCAGCAACCCGGACAAGTTGGTCTTGATATTGTTTTCATTCATCCAGTCCCCCTGCTTCTGCGCTTTCCGGGCGTGGCCGATGGGGTATCCGTATTTAATGACGTTTTCGCCTTCCGCAAAATCTTTCAGTGCAAATCTGTGTCCGGCAGGAACATCCTCGTTCAGGGTGATTCCCTTTCCGTCCACCGTGAGTTTTTCACCGGCCGGGAGTGCTGTGATAGCCACTGCAACATTGTCGCAGGGTTGATTTTCAGGTACTTTGCCTCCATCTTTTAAATTTTCCATTTACCATCTACAATGTACAATTTGGCTGCGCTGCGCTAGTATTAGTCCCCTTCCGCATGGTCGAATTGTACATTGTAGATGGTACATTGTACATGCAACTATTTATTGTAATAAAACTCTATATTCTCCTTCGTCAGCAAGTCAATCGGCATGAAGTTTTCCCTTGTGATTTCCTTCTTCAGAATCAGGTATTCGCACAAAGCCTTGATGCCATCGAATCCTTGCAGGGTGGGCTGCTGTGCTATGAGGAAGAAGATGCTTCCCTGCTTCAGGCAGTCTACGTTGCGTTGCAGCAGGTCATAGCCCATCAGGTTGAAGCCCTTTTTCTCTTTCTTCAGCAGGTATTCCCCGATGATGTATGCTTTGGAGTTGAAGGTGATTCCGTTCTTTACGGTAGGATGCTCTTGGAAGAACTCGTCCAGCATCAGTGTGTCCTCGCTGTCGCGCTTGGCATGCAGGTCCAGTTCCCAGATGCGGCAGGCGGGATGATGCTCCTGCATGTATTCGCGGAAACCTATTTCGCGGCGTTCCTGCTGGTTCGACCCCACGATGCCTTCATTTATCTTGCGGAAGATGACGATTTCCTGCGCGTCTTCTCCGGCAAGCAGCATCAGCATGCGGGCGGCAAAATATCCGCTCTGGTGCGAGTTCTGCCCGTAGAAGGAGAGGGCGGGCTCTTCCTTTATGTTGGAGTCTATATATATATAAGGTATATTATGTTGCGTCAGCTCATCCGTGAAGGGCTTGGTGTATTGCGGAACGGTGGGGGCAAACATCACTCCGTCCGGCTCCAGTGCCAGAATCTGTCCGGAGGCTTCCGCGAATGAATGATAGTCATACGGGTCATAGTAGGAGAGGTGCACGGCCACGTTGAAGTCAGAGTAAGTCTCTACGGCGTTGTGTATGCCCGTCTCCACGTCTGTCCAGTATTCGCCTTTCTCGTGCAGTGGCAGCAGGCAGGCAAATGCGTACTTCTTGTTCGAAGCCAGTGCACTGGCATACATATTGGCTGGTAATCCAGTTGTTTCAGGATTTCTTCCACCCGCTTCCGGCTGGACTCGGACACACCGCTACGCCCGTGAATCACACGGTCGACGGTTCCCACGGATACATCGGCCATCTTGGCGATATCCTTTATTCTGACTCTTTCCATCTGTATATTTACGATTTAACGATTTACGATGTACGATTGATGTTGCTTTGGCTACGATTCTACAATGTAATCTCAATCGTCTAATCGTAAATCGTCCCATCGTACATCTTCTTGTGCTCGCACACAATTATAATCTTAATATTTTCGATACAAATATATGATAATTTTTTGTATTTCAAAAATTGTTGTATCTTTGTGCCCGTACACGAAGACTATGAAGAACGAATATTATTTTAATTTACTCTCCATAGTTTCAGGTGTTTAAGTTCTGTTTATACCTCGAATGATAAATTGAAAGGAAACAATTAATTTCATATTAAAATAAAACATAGAAAGATTATGGGAAAGAAAGTAGTTACATTAGGTGAAATCATGCTGAGGCTGTCTACTCCGGGAAACACCCGTTTTGTGCAGTCCGACTCTTTTGATGTGGTATATGGCGGCGGCGAGGCCAACGTGGCTGTCAGCTGTGCCAACTACGGGCATGATGCTTATTTTGTAACCAAGTTGCCGAAACATGAAATAGGCCAGTCGGCTGTCAACGTATTGCGCAAGTATGGCGTAAAAACAGATTTCATTGCGCGTGGTGGTGACCGTGTAGGTATCTACTATCTTGAGACCGGTGCTTCCATGCGTCCCAGTAAGGTAATCTATGACCGTGCACACTCTGCCATTGCCGAGGCAGATGCGGCAGACTTTGATTTCGATGCCATCATGGAAGGTGCAGACTGGTTCCACTGGTCAGGTATCACTCCCGCCATCTCCGACAAGGCCGCCGAGTTGACCCGCCTGGCTTGCGAGGCTGCCAAACGTCACGGCGTTACGGTGTCGGTAGACCTCAATTTCCGTAAAAAACTCTGGACCAAAGAAAAAGCCCAGTCCATCATGAAGCCTTTGATGCAGTATGTGGATGTCTGTATCGGCAATGAAGAGGATGCTGAACTCTGCCTGGGCTTCAAGCCCGATGCAGACGTGGAAGGCGGCAAGACGGACGCTGAAGGCTACAAGGGAATCTTCAAGGCGATGGCGAAGGAATTCGGCTTCAAATACGTAATCTCTACGTTGCGCGAGTCTTTCTCCGCTACCCACAACGGCTGGAAAGCAATGATTTACAACGGCGAGGAATTCTACGAGTCAAAGCGTTACGACATCAATCCTATCATCGACCGCGTAGGTGGCGGCGACTCTTTCTCAGGTGGTATCATTCACGGCCTGCTGACAAAACCCAACCAGGGTGCCGCCCTCGAATTTGCAGTAGCCGCTTCCGCCTTGAAGCACACTATCAACGGTGACTTCAACCTTGTTTCCACAGAAGAGGTAGAAGCGCTGGCAGGAGGGGATGCAAGCGGACGAGTACAACGCTAAGCTCATTTACGATTTGACGATTTACGATGTACGATTGAAATTACTTCTACAGTGAACTCGGAGGAATTGAAAATACGATTGAAGGTGTTCTCTTTGAGAATAATCAAGATGGTAGATTGTATGCCTAATCGGATTTCGTCAATGGCTATAGCTAAACAAATAGTGCGTTCAGGGACTTCACCTGCTGCCAATTATAGGGCAGCTTGTTTGGGAAAGTCTGATAAGGATTTTCTGAATAAACTGAAAATGGTAGAGGAAGAACTGGATGAAACTATACACTGGTTGGAAATTATTGCTGAAAGTGAGATGATTCCTGCTAATAAACTGCTTGGGTTGCAACAAGAGGCGCATGAATTGTATAAAATAATAGTGAGTTCTATTGTCACTACAAGAAATCGGTTAGCAAAGGAAGTTTGAATCGTCAAATCGTAAATAAAAAGAATAGATATAAAGTAAAGTAATATTAATCGTAAATCGTAAATCGTCAAATCGTAAATAAAAAGATGAGTAAATTTGATAAAATCGCAGTATTGAATAAGATTGGTTCTACCGGAATGGTGCCCGTCTTTTATCATAAGGATGCAGAAGTTGCAAAGAAAGTTGTAAAGGCTTGTTACGATGGAGGTGTTCGTGCGTTCGAGTTCACGAACCGTGGTGACTTTGCCCACGAGGTGTTTGCGGAAGTGGTGAAGTTTGCGGCCAAAGAGTGCCCGGAGATGGCTATGGGTGTAGGTTCCATCGTTGACCCTGCTACTGCGGCGCTGTACTTGCAGTTGGGTGCATGTTTCGTTGTAGGCCCGTTGTTCAACCCGGAGATTGCCAAGATTTGTAACCGTCGCCTGGTAGCCTATACTCCGGGATGCGGAAGCGTTTCAGAGGTAGGTTTCGCGCAAGAAGCAGGGTGCGACCTCTGCAAGATATTCCCGGGCGACGTGCTTGGTGCCAAACTCGTGAAAGGTCTGCTGGCTCCGATGCCTGGTCCAAGCTGATGGTGACCGGTGGGGTGGAGCGACTCAGGAAAACCTGACCTCCTGGATTAAGGCGGGTGTGTTCTGCGTAGGTATGGGTTCCAAACTCTTCCCGAAGGATAAGGTCGCTGCCGAAGACTGGACTTACGTTACAGAAAAATGTAAAGAAGCTTTGGGGTATATTGCCGAAGCAAGAAAATAAATAAGAAATTCATTTTGTTTAAAGGTGTTTAAAGGGGACAGCTATCGAAGCGTTTCGGCGCTTCGGTGGCTTGTTTTTTACTGGAAAGTATACTCCCGATGAACAATAAAATGTTTATAAGTGTAAACTGTACCCTTAAACTCTAAAACAATGTTATAAAAACGCGCGAAAAATGTGCCGGCGTTTTGCGCGCGCGGATAAAACACTTACCTTTGCAGTGCAGTTGGGAAACTGCATTTGGATTTGATAAATAACAAAACAGTTTTCAATAAAGGATATTAGTTATTAGGTAAAAGGATTGAAAATAGATTTTTTTTCATAAGCTAAATGTTTTGAATAAATAGGTAAATTAGGTAAAGGTAAAAATTGGATTTTGAAGTTTTCAGAATAGGTAATTGAAGTTTTATTTTTCAGGTAAAGAGAAAGATTGATTTTTAGGTAACATTGATGTCAGTTTAAAAGAAAAGCCTTTAAGGCTTTTCTTACAGGGGCGAGGGGTTTCGTGAGAGCTTGCTCGTTTTTTTATTCCTATATTCTTCGCATTTTTTGTATATTTTGTCCAGACTCTACTTCTTTTTTGTATCTTTGTGTCGGATACCCATTAAAAACAAGCAGCAACTCTAAAGCTTAAATAGCTCTGATTTTGGAACATATATTGAATATATTCGATTGGCTTTTATACATATGGTTTGCAATAAACATACTGTATCTATTGGTTTACAGTCTGGCGTCACGCGGCGTGACCTGCCTCTGCCCCCTCCAGCCAAGGAACACAAGCGTTTTGCCATACTGATTCCTGCCTACCGCGAAGACGCCGTGATACACGAGTGCGTCCATTCATGTCTGGAGCAGGATTATCCCGCCGACTGTTTTGATACGGTTGTCATTTCGGACCGTATGCAGCCCGAAACCAACGCTTCCCTCGCTGTGCTTCCTGTCCGCCTGGTTGAAGTGCATTTTGAGAAAAGCACCAAGTCCAAATCTCTGAATGCCGCCATGGCTGCCATCGGCAATGACTATGACATCGCTTTGGTGCTCGATGCGGACAATGTCATCCCTTACGATTATCTGAGTGATATTAACGACCTCTTCGCCAATCCGGAAGTCGAGATTGTGCAGACCCACCGGAGTGCCAAGAACCTGAACAATGACATGGCCCTGCTCGATGCCATCAGTGAGGAAATCAACAATACCATTTTCCGTCTGGGGCATGCCAAGCTGGGCTTGTCGGCTGCCCTTATCGGTTCCGGTATGGCGTTCCGTTATGACTTGTTTCGTGATACGATGGCTGACATCAAGGCTGTGGGCGGTTTCGACCGTGAATTGGAGCTGACCCTGCTCTATCGCGGCAAGCGTTTTTATTATCTGCCCGAAACCTTTGTGTTCGATGAGAAGATACAGAACACCGACGATTTCTCCCGTCAGCGCCGCCGCTGGCTGTCGGCACAATGGCATTACTGCCAGACCTTCGCCAAGTTTCTGTGGAAGGCGCTTGCTGCGCGTAACTGGGACTTCTGCGACAAGCTTTTCCAGCAGCTTTCCATTCCCCGCCTGCTGTTGATGGGGTTCACGTTCTTTTTTTCCGTACTATTTACGATTTATCGCTGGACGTGGGGACTGAAGTGGTGGCTGCTTCTGGTTCTGCTCGCTGTGGCATTGCTCGTTGCCGTTCCCAAAAGATTCTGTACCAGCCGCCTGGCAATGGCCCTGCAAAAGATACCTTACACTTTCCTGCTGATGGCGGGAAATATCTTTAAGCTGCGGGGGCAAACAAGAGCTTTATACATACAAAGCATGGGGTGGTCGAAAAATAGAAGAAGTGCATTTACGTGAAACAAATAAGTCTATAAGCAAACAAATGATATACGGAAAAATCACTTTAGAAGATTGGCGTACAGCCTGCGTAGAGGGAGAAGAGCCGGAATCTTCTTTTGAAAGTTATAATCTGAGACTTTTCTTTTTCGGAACTTTGTATAATCGGGACACCTTGCAGGCAACTCCGGATGATACCAATGCCAAGCTTGCTGCCGATGCGTTTCTATCCGATCCGGCATATGGCTTTTCACGCCTGGACGGTTCGTTCACCATAGTATATTATTCAGAAAATGAATGCGGAGTGGTGCGCGACCATCATGGCACGCATTATCCCGTCTATTGTCACATTGATGGTAATTTTGCCACTTCCTGGCAATTTTTAGAGGACCAGCTGGAAGAAAATTTCGAGCCTAATCTGGTTTCATTGAGTACATTCCTTCAGCGTGGCATTTTGAAGAAGAATAATTTCGCCCTATTCGATGTTCATTCTTTAGGTGCTGGCGAAAAGTTCTACATGTTGACAGAGCTTGGTTATCTGATGCCGGTTTGGGCTTCTGTAAAGTTAGAGACACAGGCGAACGTACATTCCATGTTT
>ENA-OQAA01000597-OQAA01000597.1-human-gut-metagenome-genome-assembly--contig:-NODE-597-length-23695-cov-2.218304_pt1 | contig 23695 bp, 23 predicted proteins | sample MGYA00242489_ERZ504515 | MGnify/ENA primary metagenome ERZ504515 (study PRJEB26092, sample SAMD00036237) | human gut metagenome | host: Homo sapiens | study: EMG produced TPA metagenomics assembly of... | reverse complement strand
GACGCGAGAATTCTCTGCCTTATGTTTGTGGGAATCTAGGCTCAACTGTATTTGGATGGGAAAATTTGAAAATGTGGTGTAAAAGAGTAACGGGTACTAAGATAGGGTATTTATTACAGGAAATAGTAATTTTCTTATTATTTTTAATCGCAATTTTATGTATGGTGAATTCTACTTATAGTCCATTTATTTATTTCCAGTATTAGGAGGATTGAGCATTGAAGTTATTAAAGAAAATTACAATTTTAGTATTCTGTATCATTTTATTAGTTCCTATTTTTACATTTAATATGAAAAAAGACGCCATATCTGAGATAGATAATCGTGTTTTAGCAGAGAATCCATTGACAGTAGAGAGCAGTGAAGATTTTACAACAAATATGGAAAATTATATAAATGACAGGATTGGTCTTCGAAATGAGATGATTTTAGCATATACGGTATTGAATGATAAGCTATTTGGAAAGATGGTGCATCCTTCTTATACATATGGACAGGACGGTTATGTTTTTGGTGCAGGTTTGGAGGCGAATGTCAGGTATAATGAATTTCATGAAGTTTTTGCAGATATGGTCAAGATGATTCAGGATTATTGTGAAGAACGAGATATTCCATTCTTATTTGTATTTAATCCGGCGAAACCGGCAATTATGAAGGAATATATAGCAGAGGGTATTAATTATCAACGGGAATGGGTAGACAAATTTTTTAGCGGCCTTAGATGAACGAGGGGTTCGATATCTTGATAATACAGAAACATTGAAAAACGCAAAAGAAGCAGGAATAGAAGTATTTAATAAAAAGTATGATGCGAATCACTGGAATGATTTAGGAGCATATTATGGAACTGATGCAATGTTGGAAGAGTTAAAAAAAGATATTCCTACAGTGCATGTAAATACAGAAGAAGATATGGAAGTTACAGAGGTAAGAGAAGAATCTTTGCTAGTTTCTAAATTTCCTATTGATGAAATGGTGCCGGTAGTAAGCATTTATAATGAGCTTGAAAGTCGGACAGATTTATTTGCAGATGAATTGGAATTAAATGAATCATATAGGGGATTTGGGTACTATTTGAATCCAGAACGGATAGAGGAAGGTTCCCCAAAAGCATTGGTTTTTCAGGGCAGTTATATGAATGGTTATGGGTATAAATATTTACAGAATGCATTTGGAGAATATATTTATGTCCATGACTATCAGAACATTCTGAATTTTCCATATTATTATAATATTTTTAAGCCAGATTGTGTAATTTTTGAGGTGGCAGAATATACATTTGCAGATAGTTATTTTAATTTAGAAAAGATGAAAACATTGGACTTTCAATCCACATATAAATCCATGTTGGAGGATTCAGAAGTGTCTGGAGAATATTTCCCATTAGAGAGTGTTGAAGTGGAAGAAGGAAAGATATTAACAAAAATTAACTGGAGTCAGAATGAAAGTTTAGAACAAACATGGATGTTTATGGGCGATGAGGAATATGATTTGATGAGAAATGAAACAGGATATACGGTTACAGTATTGACAGAAGAGTATCAGAAGTATAAGGATGAATTGAAATTGGCAGGGCTTTCAAATGGGATGATGCTGTATTGGAAATAATATAGCAGATGAAAATGTTAGAGAAACTGAGCCACTATAAACTGGATGAAATTTACAAAGTATTTGCTGGAATTTTATGAATAATTAGCCGTGTCTGTGTAAAACACTTATTCATATATTTGGGGATTAGAAGCCATAGAGTAGTAAACAAAACAATATCATGTTAAATTATGAGGTCAACAACAGTTTGCTATGCTACATATGAAGGAGAAACAATATGAAATACGATTATCTTATAGTAGGAGCAGGATTATATGGAGCAGTGTTTGCTCACGAGGCAAAGAAAAAAGGCAAAAAGTGTCTTGTAATTGACAAGCGTGATCACATTGCGGGAAATATTTATTGTGAGGAAATCGAAGGAATCAATGTGCACAAGTATGGTGCACATATTTTCCACACATCCAATAAGAAAATATGGGAATACATCAATCAGTTTGCAGAGTTCAATAATTACATTAACTCTCCGATTGCTGTATATAAGGATGAACTTTATAACTTGCCATTCAATATGAATACTTTCAGTAAGATGTGGAATATCCGCACGCCACAGGAAGCGAAGGAAAAGATTGCTGAGCAGGTGGCAGAGACAGGTATTACTGAGCCAAAGAATCTGGAAGAGCAAGGATTATCTTTGGTCGGTAAGGATGTATTTGAGAAGTTGGTAAAGGCTACACCGAGAAACAGTGGGGAAGAGACTGTAAGGATCTTCCGGCATTTATCATCAAGCGTCTTCCGGTTCGATTTACTTACGACAATAATTACTTCAATGATCGCTTTCAGGGAATCCCTATGGGTGGTTATACGAAGATTGTAGAAAAGATGTTGGATGGCATTGATGTGAAAACAAATACAGATTATTTTGCGTTTATCAAGGAAAATCCGGATATTGCAGAGAAGACAGTATTTACGGGAATGATTGACGAGTATTATGATTATAAATTAGGAGCGCTGGAATATCGTTCTGTACGTTTTGAAACAGAAGTTTTAAATACTGATAATTATCAAGGAAATGCAGTTGTGAATTATACAGAGAGAGAAGTGCCATATACACGTATCATTGAGCACAAGCATTTTGAGTTCGGTACACAGGAGAAGACGGTCATTTCCAGAGAGTATTCTTCTGAGTGGAGCGTAGGAATGGAGCCATATTATCCAGTCAACAACGAGCAGAACAATACATTGTTTGAGAAATACCGCGAGTTGGCAGAGAAAGAGTCAACGGTGATCTTTGGCGGACGTCTTGGAAACTATAAGTATTACGATATGGATAAGGTTATTGAGGCGGCGCTTGAAATGTGCGAAAAGGAATTGGGATAATTTTATCTAATGTGTTGTAAACCCCACTGCTTTAGATATGGAAAAGCAGCAGGACATAGCAGTGCTAAAAACCCGGATGCAGGTTTCCTTTCAGTCAAAAACAATGGAAGAATTTATACAGAAGATATAATAAAAATCTATTTCAGATCAATGATCAGATCAAATCTCTGGAGATTTCACGGTTCTTGTGAAATTTCCAGGGATTAATAACAAGTCGATGCCGTTTCGGACAATGTTCCAAAGAGAGACAGAGGAATTCTATTTTGTTTCCGATAAAAGCAGAAAACATATTTGTAAGGGAAATGTATTTTTTGTTGGAAGAAGAACAAGAATATGTTATAATACCGCTTATGATGTTTTGGAGGAAATACAGATGAAATTGAGATATAGATTAGCCGCGTTCCTGCTGGCAGCGGGACTTGTTTTTTCAAATACGGCAGTGTATGAGGTATGTGCAGCAGAGGTAGAAGGAGCAGCGGCAGCAGTTACGGATGAAGAGAAGGCAGTGTATGAGATGCCGGTGGAATCAAATGCGTTGAAGAACTGGCCAGAGGGACCGGGAATCTTTGCGGAGTCGGGAATCATCATGGATATGAACAGTGGAGCAATTCTCTATGCAAAGAATATTGATGAAAAGGAATTTCCGGCGAGTATTACGAAGATTATGACGGCGCTCGTAGCGTTGGAAAACAGTGAGCTGACAGATAAGGTTCATTTTACCGAAGAGTCGGTGGCATTTCTTGAATATGGAGATGCAAGCATTGGTATGCAGCCGGGAGAAGAGATTACAATGGAGGATGCTTTATATGGGATGCTGTTGGCATCTGCGAATGAAGTCTCCTATGCGATTGCAGACACAGTGGGAAATGGATATGATAATTTTATCCGTATGATGAACGAGAAGGCAGAGGAGCTGGGATGTACGAATACACATTTTACAAACCCACATGGACTTCACGACGAAGAGCATTATGTTTCTGCCAGAGATATGGCGCTCATTGCAGCGGCAGCATTTCAGCATGAGGAATTCCGGAAGATCACGAACACATACGAACACCGGATTCCGCCTACAAACCTTGTTAATGAGGAACGAGTATTTCAGCAGTACCACCAGATGCTTTATGATGGAACAGATACCTTTTATGAGCCATGTGTTGGGGGAAAGACGGGATATACAGACCAGGCACTGTCTACTCTTGTTTCTTATCTGGACAACGGAGAATTTCAGCTTGTATCTGTGAATTTGAAAACACATGGGGTTCACGTCTATCCGGATACGAAAAATATGACAGAATATGTTTTCAATAATTTTAAAAAGATTCCTTTAGAGGGAAAGGATCTTCCAAAAGGTGTGAAAGAGACAGAGGAAGATGCTTACATTGTTGTACCGAAGAATGTGGAATTTCAAGATGTAAAAGCGGAGATTGTCCCGGAAGATAAAAGCGGGAAATCAAAGAAAGGTACGTTGACTTACACTTACGATGGACAGACGGTCGGAGTCTCAGAAGTTGTTTTGAAAGATTCATATTTTCAGACAAACACAGCAGGAACGAAGACAGAAAAAAGTGAGACAGATCAGAAGGAACAAAAGCCTCTTTTTACTGTTTCACCGAAAGTTAAGATGATTATTGGCATAGTTGTGTCAGTTATTATTGCAATGGGCTTGATTTTTTGTGCGCTTGTCTATAGAAAACGACAGCGGAAAAGGCAGCGAAGGCTGATGGAGCAGAAACGCCGCCGTCAGATAAAAGAAAAGCAGGTAAGACAGCAGCAGGTTCAGGCAAGAAGAAGACAGCAGTATCAAAAGCAGAAAGATCATACGAATAAAAGAAGTGAGGATCATAGACTTCCGCGGAGATAGGAAAGAGCTGTGGGACAAAATGTAAAGGGAAATTGTGCAGAATAAGCCACAATTTCCCTTTGATATTTTTCGTATAAAGATTTACTGATCGAAGTTTTCCATACCAAGTTTTTTCTGCTTTTTATAATAGTAAATGATAAATAGTACGGCTGTAATTCCCCAGGAGATTGGATAACTCAATGTGATTGTTTCGATCGTAGGTGATTTGGGACAAGCAGGAATACCCAAAGTGTACGGAATACGCAAACACCGCAGCATGTCATGATTGTCGGGATGATGACATCACCGATTCCACGCAATGCTCCGGAGTAGATTTCGATAAAGACAAACAGAGCATAAGCCGGTGCCATGTAGTTCAGGATCTGGATTCCGATGCGGATGACTTCCGGATCATTTGTGAACAGATGGAACAGATATTTTCCTGCGGTCATTAGAAATATACTCATTGCGATGGATGAAGCAAGTGTCATCCCAAGGCAGACACGCACACTTTTTTCTTACGCGATCATATTTCCCGGCGCATAATTTGTCCGACAAAAGTTGTGGCAGAAATACCAAAGGCGGAAATGACCATCCAGCAGAAGGCATCCATTTTTCCGAAAGAAGTCCATGCTGCTACGGTATCAGTTCCAAGGGCATTTAGAGCAGTCTGGATAATAATATTTGACAAGCTGTACATGGCTGCTTGAAGTCCTGCAGGAATTCCGATACGAAGGATCGAGGACAGAGAGCCTTCAAAGAATCGGACTTTTCTCAGATGTAGTTTGTAAATATCGGATGTCCGTATCAGGCGAGCAGTACAAGGATGGCACTGACTGCCTGAGACAGTACCGTTGCAATGGCAGCACCGGCAATTCCCATATGGAACACGAGTACAAATAGAAGATCCAGTCCGATGTTCAAAAAGCAGCAAACGATCAGGTAGTACAGTGGTCGCTTGGAATCTCCGACAGAGCGGAGGATACTGGAGCCGATATTGTAGATGAATGTAAACAAAATTCCGAGGAAGAAAATCCGGAGATAAGTTACGGAATCTGCCATCATGCTTTCCGGAGTATTCATCATGCTAAGAAGCGCGGGTGCCAGGAAATAGCCAGCGCCCATGAGAAAAATACTGGATACGGTCGAGAAAGCAATCGCAGTGTGCAGTGCATGGGACAGTTCGGTTTCTTTTCTCGAACCATAGTGCTGGGCGATGATCACAGTTGCTCCTGATGAAATACCGACAAAGAATCCGATGATCAGGTTGATGATCTGATTAGAAGAACCTCCTACAGCGGCGAGTGCCTCCTTTCCAACGAACCGTCCGACGATCATCGCGTCTGCAGTATTGTAAAGCTGCTGGAAGAATGTACCGAGAACAATAGGAAAAAAGAAAATCAAAAGCTGTCTCCAGATAATTCCTTCCGTAATTGCGTTTGTTGCCGCAGCTGCGGCTTTTTTCTGATTGTTCATAATGTTACCCCTCATAAAGTAAGATATTGTTTGTTTCCCATGTATCATACCATAGAGATGAAAAGGGGGAAATAGGAGATGAAAAAAATTTTGACTTGCACAGGAGAAAGCTTCGTACTATAATCAGTTAGGATTTTGAGGAAAAAAGAAAAGAGGAACGAAGGAGGAAAAGGATGTTTGGAAAAGTAAAAGAATCAGAGCAACATTTGAATATAACTGGAAGCATTTTTATCTCAGTGTGTTAGCGCTTGTCATTCCGATGGCGCTTCAGAATCTGATCAATGTAGGTGTGACGGCAGCCGATGTTGTGATGGCTTGGGAAGGTTGGGGAGCATGCGCTTTCTGGTGTCTTCGTCTGCAGGGCAGGTACAGTATATTATGACACTGTTTTTATTTGGGCTGACTTCCGGGGCGACCGTTTTGACTGCTCAGTATTGGGGGAAGAAGGATATCTGCACAATTGAGAAGATATTAGGACTTGGAATGCGTTCAGCCGTAATTGTGACAGCTGTATTTTTTGTGGCAGCCCAGTGTATTCCCCATACATTGATGAAGATCTTTACTTCAGATCCAGAGGTGATAGAACAAGGAGTGGTCTATCTTCGGATTGTCAGCTGGTCTTATATTTTTATGGGGATTACGCAGACCTATCTTTATATTATGAGAAGTGTAGAGCGGGTTGTTGTGGCGACAGTTGTATACTTATGCTCTCTGATCTGTAATGTGGGCATCAATGCGGTGTTGATCTTTGGATTGTTTGGAATGCCGGCATTGGGAGTCAAAGGTGCCGCAATCGGTACACTGACTGCGAGATTGTTGGAGATGGCCTTAGTCTGTCTATACTCTCACTTTTGGAATAAGGATATTAAGTTTCATACGAAATACTTCTTCATACAGAGAAAGTGCTTAACAGGGATTTCTTGAAATATGCATTTCCGGTTATTTTGAATGAAGTACTATGGGGGCTTGGAACTGCGGCAAACACAGCGGTGCTTGGGCATATGGGAAGTGCAGCGGTTGCGGCAAACTCTGTGGCGCAAGTGGCAAGACAGCTTGCAACAGTGGTTGCATTCGGTCTGGCAAGTGCGACGGCAATTTATCTTGGAAAGACAATCGGGGAGAAAAAATACGAACATGCAAAAGCCTATGCGCGCAGGTCGTATGGCTCAGTGTACTGATGGGAGTGCTCGGTGGAATCTTAATCCTTGCGATTGCTCCGTTTATGGCGGAGGCGATGACATTGTCAGAGACTGCCAGATGGTACATGCGGTTTATGTTTTTTGTTATGTCTTATTTTGTAGTAGGACAGGCATATAATACGACATTGGTTGTTGGGACGTTCCGTTCCGGTGGTGACACACAGTTTGGATTGATACTGGATATGTCCACCATGTGGGGCTGTTCGATCTTGTTTGGAGCACTTGCTGCATTTGTATTTCACTGTAATGTGCCGGTGGTCTATATGATCCTGATGAGTGATGAGATTATTAAGATTCCGATCACGTGGTATCGTTATAAGAGTTACAAATGGCTGAAAAATGTGACGAGGGAAGAATTGTAAATTTTAACGGATATTTTTGATAGAAAAAATTTAAAAGATATTTTTGACAGTTTCACAAAAAGGTGATGGAAAATGAAACCGGATTTAAGAGAAAATTAGAATCAATCGAATGATAACCGGTATTTCATTTGGCATCACCTTTTTTGTTATAGTTCTATAAGGAATTTTTTATAGAGATCTATTTCTGTTTCAATTTCTTTGTATATTGTTCCTGCTCTGTTTTTGGAATTTTCAGGCATTCATTGCTTCTTCCATTGTAAAATTCATAGTTTCCATGAGAGATTGAATAGAAAACAGAATTCCTTCTTTCTTACCTTCTCTCAGTCCAATTTCTTCAATTCCTTTGCTCAAATTACACATAGTGGAAACCTCCTTTTCTAATTTCCTGGTCATTTTAATATGAAAATCATCTTGCAAAATTTGCTTTTTTTTTCTGCTGCCTCCCGGGTAGGGGAGAGCAGTACTTCTAATAATTTTAACACGCCGCTGTCAGCCTCCTGCTCAGAATCACTCAAGCAGATTATGATTGCAGAGAGAAGATCATAGTTTTGGGGAATCTCGTGTACATTGCCGACTATATTTTCCTCATGGATGGAGTAGCGAGTGATCGTATTTCTCCGGTTTTCCGGAGGATTCATGATCCATGCCAGAATAATCTTATTGGCAAGAAGGCGCTTACAGCAGCATCGTAAGAGGACTTCCTGCCTGCTGCCGAAATATTTTTAGCGAGTATATTTTCTGCTTGCATTGTGAGCCACCTTTCAAATATTCTTTTGGGATTCTGATTGCTGCAGCAAAGAATGTGATTGTGGGGAGTTAACTTCCGCAAGTTTTTAAGTTATTCTGATTCTACCATGAAAACGTCACACAATCCATAAATAGAGTATGAAAAAATGGTAAAGAAAAGTTGGGAAAAACATCACAAACAACTCTTGACGGCGGCGTGAAATGTTTCTATAATGGAATTTGTATAGGTAAAGACGTTGATGAAGATAGTAGAATATACCGGAAAATCAAAGCGAGCCGGGGATGGTGGAAGCCTGGTAGGAGTAAAGTATATTTGAATATCACTTCTGAGTTGCAGGGGCTGAACATTTTTTGGAAAAATAAAGTAAGCACTTGACGGGGATTCCGACCGTTAATCGGGAGCGCATATGCTGGTATGTTGTAACAGGTGGTAAAACGAAAGATTATGCTTCCCGTCCTTTTACAGGGCGGGAGTTTTTTTATTACATAGGAAAATCTTATGTTCCATTTTTAAGATTACTTTGCAACCGGGCCGGCAGGACCGCATTTATGAAATATAGAAAGTAAAGGAGAATCAGTATGTATCAGAAAGTATCTACGGACTTAAAATTTGTTGACCGTGAGAAGAAAACAGAAAAATTCTGGGAAGAGAATGATATCTTCCGGAAAAGTATGGAAAACCGAAAAGAAGGGGAGACATATACATTTTACGATGGACCTCCGACTGCCAATGGAAAACCGCACATCGGACATGTGCTGACTCGTGTCATCAAGGATATGATTCCAAGATACCGTACCATGAAAGGATATATGGTACCAAGAAAAGCCGGGTGGGATACACACGGACTTCCGGTGGAACTGGAAGTGGAAAAATTGCTTGGACTGGATGGAAAAGAGCAGATTGAGGAATATGGATTAGAGCCATTTATCAAACATTGTAAAGACAGTGTATGGAAATATAAAGGAATGTGGGAAGATTTCTCTGCGACAGTTGGTTTCTGGGCAGACATGGATAACCCATATGTTACTTACGACAATAACTTTATTGAGTCTGAGTGGTGGGCATTAAAACAGATTTGGGACAAAGGATTGTTATACAAAGGATATAAGATCGTACCTTACTGCCCTCGTTGTGGAACTCCGCTTTCCAGCCACGAAGTCGCACAGGGATACAAGGATGTCAAAGAGCGTTCCGCAATCGTAAGATTTAAAGTAAAGGGAGAAGATGCTTACTTCCTTGCATGGACAACAACGCCATGGACACTTCCTTCTAACGTTGCACTTTGTGTCAACCCGAATGAAACTTATGTAAAAGTAAAAAATGACGGTTACACATACTATATGGCACAGGCACTTGTGGATACCGTGCTGGAAGGTGATGTGGAAGTCGTAGAGACTTATGTCGGAAAAGATTTGGAAAATAAAGAGTATGAGCCGTTATTCCCGTTTGTAGAGTTAAATAAGCGGGCATACTATGTGACATGTGCTGATTACGTTACACTTACAGATGGTACTGGTGTCGTTCATATTGCACCTGCATTTGGTGAGGATGATGCGCAGGTTGGACGCAGATATGACCTTCCATTCCTTCAGTTAGTAGATGAAAAGGGTGAGATGACAGAGGAAACTCCATGGGCAGGAACATTCTGTAAGAAAGCAGATCCGATGGTATTAGAAGATCTGGAGAAGAGAGGACTTCTCTTTGCTGCTCCGAATTTTGAACACAGCTATCCACACTGCTGGAGATGTGATACTCCATTGATCTATTATGCGCGTGAGTCATGGTTCATCAAGATGACAGAAGTAAAAGAAGATCTGATCAGAAACAACAATACGATCAACTGGATTCCGGAAAGCATCGGAAAAGGACGTTTCGGAGACTGGCTTGAGAATGTACAGGACTGGGGAATCAGCCGTAACAGATACTGGGGAACTCCTCTTAATGTTTGGGAATGTGAATGTGGGCATATGCATTCCATCGGAAGCATTGAAGAACTGAAATCAATGTCAGACAACTGTCCGGATGATATCGAACTGCACCGCCCATTTATCGATGCAGTGACGATCAAGTGTCCGCACTGTGGAAAAGAGATGCACCGTGTGCCGGAAGTTATCGACTGCTGGTTTGACAGTGGGGCAATGCCGTTTGCACAGCACCATTATCCATTTGAAAATAAAGATTTATTTGAGCAGCAGTTCCCGGCAGACTTTATTTCCGAGGCGGTAGACCAGACAAGAGGATGGTTCTATTCTCTGCTTGCAATCTCGACACTTGTATTTAACAAAGCGCCATATAAGAATGTTATCGTGCTTGGACATGTGCAGGATGAAAAAGGACAGAAGATGAGTAAATCCAAAGGAAATGCAGTCGATCCGTTTGAAGCATTAGAGCAGTACGGAGCAGATGCGATCCGCTGGTATTTCTATATCAACAGTGCACCGTGGCTTCCAAACCGTTTCCACGGCAAGATCGTGACAGAAGGACAGCGTAAATTCATGGGAACACTTTGGAACACTTACGCATTCTTCGTATTATATGCGGAGATCGATCAGTTTGACGCGACAAAATATCAGCTGGAATACGAGAAACTTCCGGTTATGGATAAATGGCTGTTGTCCAAATTGAATACATTGATCAAGACTGTAGATACAAATCTGGAAAATTACCGGATTCCGGAAAGTGCAAGAGCACTTCAGGAATTTGTGGATGATATGAGTAACTGGTATGTCAGAAGAAGCCGTGAGCGTTTCTGGGCAAAAGGAATGCCGCAGGATAAGATCAATGCGTATATGACACTTTACACAGCACTTGTGACTGTGGCAAAAGTAGCTGCGCCAATGATTCCGTTTATGACAGAAGATATCTATCAGAATCTTGTCAGAAGCATCGACAAAGAAACTCCGGAAAGTATCCACTTATGTGACTTCCCGGTTGCAGATGAAGCGTTGATCGACCGTGAGTTAGAAGAGAATATGGATGAAGTTCTGAAATTAGTTGTGATGGGACGTGCATGCAGAAATACTGCAAACATTAAGAACCGTCAGCCAATCGGAAAAATGTTCGTGAAGTCTTCTGTAACTTTACCAGAATTTTACCAGGAGATTGTGGAAGAAGAGTTAAATGTAAAAGAAATGGAATTTACAGATGATGTTCGCGCATTTACTTCATATACATTTAAACCGCAGTTGAAGACTGTTGGACCAAAATATGGTAAAATGTTAGGTGGAATCAAAGCTGCCCTTGAAAATCTGGATGGAAACAAGGCAATGGATGAGCTGAATGAGACAGGATCCCTGAAACTGGATGTGAATGGACAGGAAGTGACATTATTTAAAGAGGACTTGCTGATCGATATGGCACAGATGGAAGGATATGTTTCTGAGAGCGACAACGGTGTGACAGTTGTGTTGGATACAAACCTGACAGAAGAGCTTTTGGAAGAAGGATTTGTCAGAGAGATCATCAGTAAGATCCAGACAATGAGAAAAGAAGCAGACTTCGAAGTGACAGACAAGATCACAGTATATTACGAAGGAACAGAGAAGGCCAATGAAGTGTTCGCAAAATATCAGACAGAGATCATGGGCGAAGTGCTTGCGACAGAGATGAAGCAGGAGACTCCGGCAGGATATGTCAAAGAGTGGAACATCAATGGTGAAAAAGTAAATATGGGTGTACAGCGTTAATTTAAGAGAGAGTTACACAGATTAAAGAGACGGTACACGAGCATGATCCCCGCACGTCAGAAAGAGGTGCGGGGATAAAAGAGAGAGGAGAGAGAAAGTGTCGGATTTTAAGTTTGATAAAGAAGCGTTTAAAAAAGAAGTCAAGAACAATGTGAAGACTTTGTATAGAAGAACGATAGATGAGGCAACACCGCAGCAGACATTTCAGGCGGTGTCTTATGCTGTAAAAGAATATATTATTGACAACTGGCTTGCGACTCAGGAAGTATACGAAAAAGAATCACCAAAGACAGTGTATTATCTGTCGATGGAATTTTTGATGGGAAGGGCACTCGGAAATAACCTGATCAATTTAACTGCTTATCAGGATGTGAAAGAGGCTCTGGAAGAAATGGGAATCGATTTGAATGCAGTGGAAGATCAGGAGCCGGATGCGGCCCTTGGAAATGGTGGATTGGGACGTCTTGCAGCCTGCTTTCTGGACTCTCTTACTTCTCTTGGCTATCCTGCATATGGATGCGGGATCCGTTATCATTACGGAATGTTCAAACAAAAAATTAAAAATGGGTATCAGGTAGAGACACCGGATAATTGGTTGCAAAACGGGAACCCATTTGAAATTCGCAGGGACGAATATGCAAAGGAAGTCCGCTTCGGCGGTACGATCCGTATGCAGCACAATTATGAGACTGGAAGAGATGAATTTATCCAGGAGAATTTTGAGTCCGTGCTTGCAATTCCATACGACATGCCAATCGTCGGTTATGGAAATAATGTAGTAAATACATTGCGGATCTGGGATGCGAAAGCAATCACATCTTTCCGTTTAGATTCTTTTGATCGTGGGGAATACCACAAAGCTGTGGAGCAGGAAAATCTTGCAAAAACAATTGTGGAGGTGCTTTATCCAAACGATAATCATTATGCGGGAAAAGAATTACGTTTGAAACAGCAGTATTTCTTCATCTCTGCAAGTCTTCAGGAAGCCATTGATAAATACAAACGCTCCAACGATGATATTCGCCGTCTGCATGAGAAAGTGATCTTCCAGATGAACGACACTCATCCGACTGTAGCGGTTGCAGAGTTAATGCGTCTTCTGATGGATGAGGAAGGATTAAGCTGGGATGATGCATGGAATGTTACAACAAAATGTTGTGCATACACAAACCATACGATCATGTCTGAGGCGCTTGAGAAATGGCCGATCGATCTGTTCTCCAGATTGCTTCCGCGAGTATATCAGATTGTAGAAGAGATCAACCGCCGTTTCGTAGAAAAAGTGCGCCAGATGTATCCGGGAAATGAAGAGAAAGTCAGAAAAATGGCAATTCTCTACGATGGACAGGTAAAAATGGCACACCTTGCAATTGTTGCAGGATTTTCTGTCAATGGTGTTGCAAAGCTTCATACAGAGATCTTAAAACACGAAGAGCTGAAAGATTTCTACGAGATGATGCCTGAGAAATTTAATAATAAAACAAACGGAATCACACAGAGACGATTCTTACTTCATGGAAACCCACTGCTTGCAGACTGGGTGACAGAGCATATCGGAGACAAGTGGATCACAGATCTCTCCGAGATGGCAAAATTAAAACCGCTGGCAGATGATCCGAAAGCAAGAAAAGAATTTATGGAGATCAAATATCAAAATAAAATCCGTCTTGCAAAATATATCAAAGAGCATAACGGGATTGAAGTGGACCCAGAATCAATCTTTGATGTACAGGTTAAGAGACTTCATGAGTATAAACGTCAGCTGTTAAATATTCTTCATGTAATGTATCTGTACAATCAGATGAAAGAGCATCCGGAGATCACCTTCTATCCAAGAACTTTTATTTTTTGGGGCAAAGGCGGCAGCCGGATATAAGCGTGCAAAACAGACGATCAAACTGATCAACTCTGTGGCGGATGTGATCAACAATGACAGAAGTATCAATGGAAAGATTAAAGTTGTATTTATCGAAGATTACCGTGTCTCAAATGCGGAACTGATCTTTGCAGCTGCGGATGTCAGCGAGCAGATTTCTACCGCCTCAAAAGAAGCATCGGGAACCGGAAATATGAAATTTATGTTAAATGGTGCCCCGACACTTGGAACCATGGACGGTGCCAATGTAGAGATCGTGGATGAAGTTGGAATGGAAAATGCATTTATCTTTGGTCTCAGTTCAGACGAAGTCATTAATTACGAGAACAATGGCGGTTATCAGCCAATGGATATTTACAACAGTGACTGGGAGTTAAAAAGAGTTGTTGACCAGCTTGTGGACGGAACTTATGCAAATGGAGATCATGAACTGTACCGTGATCTGTACAACTCATTACTAAATACAAAGAGCAGCGACAGAGCAGATACCTACTTTATCCTCAAAGACTTCCGTTCTTATGCAGAAGCCCAGAAGCGTGTGGAAGCGGCATACCGCGATCAGGACAGGTGGGCAAAGATGGCATTGTTAAACACAGCATCCTGCGGTAAGTTTACGTCTGACAGAACGATCGAAGAGTACGTTGCAGATATATGGAAATTGAAAAAAGTGACAGTGAAGCCGGATCCAAGGCTGTAAAAATGGATTGAAAATCAGAATAGAGTAATTTTTTGGTGCTGCCGCTTTGGCGATTAATAAATCGTGAAGCGGCAGCTTCCTTTTTTCCATATTTCATAAAAGATGACGGTATAGTTCCATAATCTCTCCATACATTGTAGAGGAGGGACGAAGAGATGCGAAGAAAAGCCAGAGAATTATTTTCACTGTTGGTCATTATATTTTTGTTGCCATATGTGGTGACACTTTTTATGAATGGCGCTCACATCAAAACAAGCAGCCGCGTAAAGGAAGACTATGTAAAGGTGCAGGTAGGGACGAGAGTCGAGGAAATCGTGTGGGAGAAATATCTAGCAGGAGTTCTTGCAAAAGAGATGGCAGCCGATTCGGAACTGGAAGCGCTGAAGGCGCAGGCGGTGATTCTTCGATCCGGTTTTTATGAGAAATTAGACCATGACAGAAAGACTATTTTCACCGATGATTTTTATAGCATGGAAGAGTTGGAGCAGGAGTGGGGGAAGAGACAGAAACCTGCAAGGAGAATTTGAAAAGGGCAGTGCAGGAAACGGATCAAATGATTTTGCAGTATCAGGATCAATATGTAATGCTGCCATATCACAAACTGAGTGCAGGAAAGACGAGAAGCGGGCAGGAAGTATTTGGAGGCGAGTCGTATCCATATCTTCCGGCAAGAGATTGTCCAAAGGATCTGGAGGCGAAAGAACAGCTGCAGGAGTGTGTGCTGCCATATCATAAAGTAAAAGAAAAAATGCCGCAAGTTTTTAACCGCAGTAGAAAATCCCGAAGAGACAAAAGAAGACAAAAAAGCAACATTTGATGATTTTGAAATACAGGGAACGGATGCGGCAGGATATGTGACAACTGTGCGGATTGGTCAGGCAACCTGCACCGGAGAAGAATTTCGGGAAGCATTGGAATTACCTTCCAGTCATTTTTCTTTTCAGGAGCAGAAAGGAAAACTGCAAATTACTTCCGGTGGAATCGGGCACGGAGTCGGTATGAGTCAGTATACGGCAAATCAGATGGCAAAAGAAGGAAAAGGATACGAAGAAATCCTTCAATATTTTTATGAAGGTGCGCAGTTAAAAGATGGCGGGGAAATATTTTTAAAATTGGAATAAGCACATCGCTTTCTGGCAAAAATAAAGTCAGAGGTGATGAAGATGAAGAAAAATGAAGAGCCATTCCAAATGAAGGGGAAAGGCATGGCAGCAGCAATCGCAATATGTTTTATCGCAGTTGTCGCACTGGTAGGGCTTATACATTCAGCAGCTACAAACGTGAGATGAAAGAGCAGCTTGCCAAGGCCGAAGAAGAACAGAAAGAAAAAGAGCGAGAGGCAGAAGAAAAAGAGCAGTCGGAAGCCGCCAATACAGATAGAATCGTACTTCCAGAGCAGGAAGAAGCAGCGCAAAATTCCGACGGAGAAGAACAACAGGAAGAAGGAGAAGCTACGGAACATGCGAAGGAAACTCCGGCACAGACGGATGCAGGGGCAGAGCAGACGGCAGCTGCGGGAACAGCAGCTTATTTCAGTGAGGAAGACACCCTTCTGTGGCCGGTAGACGGAAATGTGATTATGAATTACAGCATGGATCAGAGCATTTATTTTGCCACACTTGATCAGTATAAGTATAATCCAGCCGTAGTGATCAGTGGTCAAGTCGGTGCAGAAGTAAAAGCGGCAGCCGCAGGAACAGTCTCAGCGGTCGATACAAATGCACAGACCGGAACAACCGTAAGTATTGATATGGGGAATGGTTATGCAGCCATTTACGGACAACTCAAAGAAGTACCGGTACAGCCAGGAGAGTATGTGACAGAAAACAGTGTGATCGGCTATGTGAGCGAACCGACAAAGTATTACAGCGTAGAAGGTCCAAACTTATATTTCCAACTGTTAAAAGATGGACAGCCAGTCAACCCAATGGACCATATCGCATACGAATAGAAAACAGAAAAAGAAAAGATCCTGAAGAGAAAGTTTTGCAAAACTGCTTTGGGATCTTTTATGTGATAATATTGATAAAGGAAATGAAATTACGAAGGGGAGAAAAAAGCTATGAATTATACATACATTGTAAAATGCAGTGACGGAACCTTTTATACCGGCTGGACAAACGATCTTACCCGACGCATGGAGGCACATAATCAGGGCAGGGGTGCGAAGTATACAAAGGCGAGACGACCGGTCACACTCATCTATTATGAGGCATTTGAAACAAAAGAAGAGGCGATGAAAAGGGAATATGCGATAAAGCGGCTGAGCCGGAAGGAAAAAGAAGAACTGATCCGATGAGAGGGTTGGTTCTTTCTTATTTTCCAATGGAAAAAGACAAAAGATGCTGAAAGATGTCGGAGCTTTTCACAGAATGAACACATAACTGTCACAGAATCAACGAGTTTCTTTTATAGAATAAAAAAATCAGAGCGTGTTTTTGGCAGCAGTGTAAAAAGTATTCCGTAATGGATGCGGAAATCATTCAGGAAAGTCGAAAGCATGATCCAGAGAAACACATTTTGTCGGGAGGGTAAAAAGTTGATAGAAGTTAAAAATCTGGTAAAACGCTATGGCAGTCATCTGGCGGTAGACCATCTCAACTTTACAGTGGAGAGTGGTCAGATCTATGGATTTCTCGGACCAAATGGTGCAGGAAAAATCTACAACTATGAATATTATGACGGGATATCTCGGCGCCACGGAAGGAGAAGTGCTCATCAACGGGCATAACATTCTTGAGGAGCCGGAAGCAGCAAAGAAAAGCATCGGGTATCTCCCTGAGATTCCGCCGCTGTATCTGGATATGACTGTAAAAGAATATCTTGACTTTGCAGCAGAATTGAAAAAGGTAAAGAAAAAAGATAGAAAATCAGAAGTGGATCACGTCTTGAAGCTTGTTAAGCTGGAGGAGGTAGAAGGACGTCTGATTAAAAATCTGTCAAAAGGATACAAGCAGAGAGTCGGGCTTGCACAGGCAGTTCTTGGCTTCCCGGAAGTGATCATCTTAGACGAACCTACAGTCGGACTGGATCCGAAACAGATCATTGAGATACGGGAACTGATCAAGGAACTTTCCAAAAATCATACAATCATTTTGAGTTCCCACATTCTGGCGGAAGTGCAGGCGGTCTGTGATTATGTCATGATCATTGCGCATGGAAAGCTGGTAGCAAGTGACACTCCTGAGAATCTGGAGCGGCTTTTAAATGGTTCTGAAACGATTGAACTGACAGTCAAAGCAGAAGAGACAAGAGTAAGAGAGATTCTTAGTAAAATAGAGGAGATTGAAACGGTAGACTATAAGGAACAACAGGATGGAACGACGGATATTTTTATCAAGACCGTAGATCAGAAGGATATTAGGGAGAAAATCTTCCACACATTTGCAGAGGAACATTGTGCACTACTGAAGTTGAATCTGTCAAGAATCACATTGGAAGATGTCTTCTTAAAACTGACGCAGGAGGAAACAGGAGACTCCGAGCAGAAGAAATTGGGCTTTCATACCGGGAAGTTTGACAGCGAGCCCGACACGGAATCTGATATAGAGATTCCGGAAGAGCCGAGCGTTTCTACGAATGAGGAAGGAGGAGAAGAAGATGAAAGCGATTTATAAGAGAGAATTAAAATCCTATTTCGATTCTATGATCGGGTATGTATTTATAGCGTTTCTTGTAGCGATCACCGGAATTTATTTCATGGTGTATAATCTGAATATGGGATATCCATATTTTTCTTATGCGCTAAACTCTATACTTTTTATTATGCTGGTGGCAGTCCCGGTACTTACGATGAAATGCTTTGCGGAGGAGAAGAAAAGCAGAACAGATCAACTTCTTTTGACAGCTCCGGTAAGTCTTAGTCAGATTGTGCTTGGAAAATATTTTGCAATGGTTACAGTTTTTGCGGTTCCATGTGCAATCTATGCGGTATTTCCACTGATCATCGAAAGCCAGGGAGAAGCACATATCGGTATTGATTACATGGCAATTCTGGCATTTTTCCTTCTTGGATGTGTCTATATTGCAATTGGAATGTTTTTATCTGCGCTGACAGAGAGCCAGATCATTGCTGCAATCAGCACATTTGGGGTACTTCTCATTCTGTATTTGTGGGAAGGACTTGTTGACTTCCTGCCGACGTCGGCGATGGGAGGTCTGATCGGGCTTCTCGTGATTCTGACAGTTCTGGTCATCGGTATTTATCAGATGACGAAAAACTGGGTGATTGCAGCAGGCGTGGAAGTGTTAGGCGCTGCCGCAGCAATTGGAACATATTTTGCAAAATCCAGTCTGTTTGATAACCTGCTTCCAGATCTGTTTGGAAAATTTATTCTGACAGAGCCATTTACAAACATTGCATTTACTCATATTGTTGACATCAGCGGAATGATACTCTATTTTTCTTTGATTTTCCTATGTGTCTTTCTGACCGTGCAGACAATTCAGAAAAGGCGTTGGAGTTAGGAGGGCAGTATTGTGGAGAAATTGAAAAAACTATTTGGAACGATTCATACGAAACGAGGTGCGTACAGTCTGGGGCTGACAGCGGTTGCAGTTGCTGTGGTAATCGTGATTAATCTCGTCGCAGGAAGACTCCCGGAGTCTGTGAGAAATATTGACATCAGCGATAATCAAATCTATGAAATTACAGATACATCGAAAAAGATGCTGAAAAAACTGGATAAAAAAGTAGAAATAAAAGTATTGGCGGAGAAATCTTCGACAGATGAAAGAATCAAAACATTTTTAAGTAAATATGCCGCATTGTCGGGGAAAATTTCTGTTGAGTGGATCGATCCGGTGATTCATCCTGCGGCACTGACTGAGTATGATACATCTTCAAATACAATCGTGGTATCCTGTCCGGATACAGAAAAGACAACAACGATTTCATTTACAGACATCATCGTCTATGATCAGTCTTCTTACTATATGACTGGTCAGATGCAGGAATCACAATTTGATGCGGAGGGACAGCTCACAAGCGCAGTTAATTATGTGACAAGTGAAGAGACAAAGAAAATTTACCGGACGAGTGGACATGGAGAAAGTACAGTATCTACCAGCCTGTCAGAACTGTTTGAGAAGGCAAATTTATCGATGGAAGAGCTAAACCTGCTGATGAACAGTGAGATTCCGGAAGACTGTGATCTTTTGTTTATGTATGCACCGACCACGGATATTACAGAAGATGAAAAAAATACACTTTCTGAGTATTTGAAAAACGGTGGAAAAATGATGTTGATCTCTGGTTCAGAAGATCAGGAGACACCAAATCTTGATGCATTTATGGAAGAATACGGACTTCAGATAGCAGATGGGTATATTGCAGATACGGACCGTGCGTACCAGGGAAATCCATATTCATTCTTCCCGGAAATCAATGCTTCTGGAGAACTTGGGGAAGGAATGTCAAGCAATATGGTGCTGCTTTTGAATGCACGTGGAATGGTTGAGACAGATCCGGCAAGAGATACGATCAGTGTTACTCCATTTATGACAACTTCTGAGAATGGATTTGCGGTAACGGAGGATAAACAGGAGCAGGGAGAATATCTTCTTGGAGCAGTGGCGACAGAGGATGAGGGAAGACTGACGGTGATCTCAGCGCCGATGATGATCGATAGCCAGCTGACAGATGCTTTTACAACTGTAGAAAACCTCAAATTGTTTATGAATGCAGTGACAAGTTAATTTGATGATGTAGAAAATACAGCAATCGAGCCAAAGAGTCTTGCAGTGACCTATAATACCGTACAGTATGCCGGAGGATTCAGCCTGCTGATGATCTTTGGAGTGCCGGCGATCATTCTGATCTCTGGATTTGCAAGATGGATGAAACGAAGAAAGGCATAGCAGGAGGGCGTATATGAAGAAACATAGATCACTATTGCTTTTGACTGGCGCCCTGGCAGTGCTTGTCATTGTTTATCTGGGACTTGGAAGTTACAATCGAAAACAGGAACAGAAGGAAGCAGAGACCGCTGAGGCGAATACCGTTACCGTGACAGATATTTCGGATCTCCAGGAGATTTCTTATCAGTATGAGAGAAATGATTTTGCATTTGCAAAGAATGAAGATGTGTGGTATTACACAAAAGACAAGGAGTTTCCAGTTGCACAAAGCTATATTGATGCGATGGCAACAGCCTTTGGAAATCTTACAGCAGTGAGGGAACTAAAAGAGACAGATCAGCTTTCCGATTACGGTCTGGAAAACCCGAAATACACAATCCATTTGAAAGATAGTGAAGGGACAGAGACTACACTTTACTTTGGAAATGCAGTGGAGGAAAATTATTATATGACCCTGAATGATAAAGAAAAAGTGTACACCGTCTCTGGGACGAGTTTGGACACAATTTCTTATGAATGGAATGACTTCCTTCAGAAAGAAACACTGCCAAGTATTGGAAGTGCAAACTTGAAGCAAGTGACGATCACAGAAAATGGTAAGCAGACCGTATACGATTCCAAAGAGGAGAGCCAGAAAGAAGATTTGGCAGCGATTGCCGGAGGATTCGGAGCAGCATCATTTGGAACTTGTGTGGAATATGCGGTGAAAGATGAAAAATTGGCATCGTATGGATTAGAGGAAAATGAAAAGATCAAAATCGAGGCAGTGTATGAAGACGATGATAAGAAAGAGCAGACACTTACATTGAATATTGGTAAGTTGGATGAGAGCGGATCATATTACTATGTGCAGCTAGATGGATCTAAGATGGTTTACCAAATGGGAAAAGAAGTCGTAGAGAATATGCTGAACAAAGGAGAATAAAAGATGAAAAGAAGACTGAAAGCTTGGAAGAAAGTTTCCGGTCTTCTTTTTTGTGAAAAAATAGTGAGGATGAGATATACAATATGTTTTGGGAAAACGGAGATAAGGATTAAAAATTGGTAAAAGCGCACAAAAAAAGAGGTTTCGTTTTATAAATTTCGTGAATTGACGGAAAAATGTATGGAGTATATAATACAAGTATACAATGTAAGTGCTTACAAAGAAATTTATTCTATTATCATTAGAATATTTATTTTTTTATCAGAAAATGTAAACGCTTACAAATGAGAACGAAAAATAAAGAGGAGAAAGGAAGAAAGAAATGAAAAAGAAATGGATAGCAGTTTTACTTGCAGCAACAATGGTGTTTGGAGCGACAGCATGTTCTTCTGGAAATGAGGAGAAGAAAGACAGTAAGAAAGAGGCTGATAGTGGCGAGATTGAGCCATGTACAATTAATTTTAAATACTGGGCAGATAATACGGAATATTCTCAGTTGATGCAGGAGATTATTGAAAAATTTAATAAAGGAAATGAAAAAGGGATTGAAGTAGTCGGAGAGGAAGTACCATGGGATGGAGGAGCCTACTCAGAGAATCTATTTAATGCATGTATGGGAGGAGGATCACCTGATGTAGCGACATGGAGCTGACATCTACACCACTGTTTGTGAATAATGATTTGCTTACTGATCTGACTCCATATATTGATAAATGGGAAGATAAGGATGATATTCCGGAGAATATTTATAATATCATGAAAGAGGCAGGTGGATCTGAAGAAGAAATGTATGTAATGCCTTGGAATGTTCAAGTATTATATGTTTACTATAGACCATCTATTTTTGAAAAAGCAGGAGTGGAAGTACCGAAAACTTACGATGAATTTTTGGAAGCAATTAAAAAATGTACGATGGATACAGATGGAGACGGCGAGACAGATGTTTATGGATTCGGAATGAGAGGAGCAAAAGGTGGTCAGGAACCATGGGGAAGCTTCATTTACGGAGAAGGCGGAGATTTTGAAAATCTGACAAGCAAAGAATCGGTAAAAGGTATGCAGGACTTTATTGATCTGTATGAAAATGGATATGTTCCGCCGACAGCAGTCAGCGATGGTTTCCAAGAAACAGTTGCAAACTTCCAGTCAGGTCTTACTGCAATGTTTATCCATCATACAGGCTCTTCTGCAAATATGGAAGAGGTGCTTGGAGATGATGTAGCAGCATTTCCATTCCCGGCAGGCGAGGGTCAGTGGACTTCTATGGGTGATACGGAAACTGTAATTTTTGAGAGCTGTGAAAATAAAGCAGCGGCATTTGAATGGGTATCTTATCTTGCAACAGGAGAAGGACAGAAGATGTGGTGTGAAGGAACTGGGCAGGTACCGGTAAGTCAGACTGTACAGCAAGGAGAGTACTTCCAAAATAACAAATTTATGAAGGCTTCTATTGAGGGAATGGATTATGCGGGAATTATTCCGATTAAGGATACGACGACAGAGTGGATTTCGACAGTATGGCCAAGTACAGTAGCAGGCACTTACAGGAGAGATTAGTGCGAAAGAATGTATGGAGATCTTACAGGAAGAACTCTATAAATAAGGAATGATACAACACAAACGATAGTTATAAAAAAATTAAAGGAGTGGAAAAGAAATGGTAAAGAAAAAGAGTATTTATCCATATCTGTTAGTGGCTCCTGCATTGCTCATTATTTTGTGTGTAGTTTCATCCCGGTCGTGAATGCGATTGGATGAGTTTCCAGAGTTATGATCTTAGAAGACCGCAAGATATTCAGTTTATCGGACTACAGAATTATGTAGAGGCATTTCAGGATAAATTGTTTTGGCGGGCACTTGGGAAAACAGTAATCTGGGTAGTGGCAGGTGTAGGATTTCAGTTTCTATTTGGATTTATTTTGGCACTTTTGTTAAACAAGAAATTCAGGGGACGCGGAGTGGTTCGAGCAGTCAGTTTGATTCCATGGGTAACGCCGGGAGTACTAATCGGTTTGATGTGGAGATGGATGTATGATGGAAATTTTGGAGTGATCAATGATCTTTTAAAAAAGATGCACTTAATCACAGAGAACATTCCATTT
>ENA-OQAA01000596-OQAA01000596.1-human-gut-metagenome-genome-assembly--contig:-NODE-596-length-23713-cov-2.543458_pt1 | contig 23713 bp, 30 predicted proteins | sample MGYA00242489_ERZ504515 | MGnify/ENA primary metagenome ERZ504515 (study PRJEB26092, sample SAMD00036237) | human gut metagenome | host: Homo sapiens | study: EMG produced TPA metagenomics assembly of... | reverse complement strand
GTGAAAGGTTCGTACGACTACATCCACGGCTTGGAAATCAGCGACCAGGACCTGTTCGACGGCGGCAGCTTCTCTGTGCTTCTGAACGTAAGCGTACCGCTCTTCCATTTCGGTGCAAACAGCAATAAGTACGTGCAGCCAAAGCCAAACTGGAGCAGGCGCGCCTCGAACAGGAGAACATGAACGAACAGATGCTGCTTGAACTGGCACAGTCCGTCAACAACCTCGACGAAGCCCGGCTGGAAAGCACCATTGCCGAACGCTCCCTGCAACAGGCGGAAGAGAACATGAGAGTGAGCCGCAGCCAATACGACGTGGGACTGGAAACCCTGTCCGACCACCTGGAAGCGCAAGCTCTGTGGCAGCAGGCGTACGAAACCAAAGTCGACGCATGCTTCCGACTGTACCTGAACTACATCACTTATTTAAAGGCAACGGGAACGCTGCTGAAATGAAAACGTACATATATTACTAAAATGCAGATTACGGACAATTAGAAAATATATAAGGAGACCGACAAAGAATAAAATAACGGATACTCTTGCACCCTACCAACAAAATGTAAAATTATTTATTCGCCTTCCAAGCGACACTCCTTATACTCGACAGGGAAAATGTTTTATCAGAAGCATTTTCCCTGTTTTGCTGCTAACAAGCCCCGTTATACCGTCCCCCAGACATCCTTTCTATGAAAAAGCGCATTTTTTTAGTCGCCGTCCCGCTGATGAACCAGACTTCCGCTTCGGACAACAGCCTGGTGAAGTTACGCTTCCACCATACCCTGACCCGGATTGCCATCTACGTAAAAAGCGATGACAACACAACCGGAAAGCAAATCACGGCATTCTCCATCCGCGGAATGAAAAACGGTATCCTCACCTGCCATATCCCGGAGACGGCCTGCTGACAGACGGAAAAATTCCGGAGTACCAACAAGCCATCGGAATGGTGATTACCTGTACAGCCGACAAAGAGAACTTCACAACTGTTTACACAACTTTCTCTATCCTCGTAAAATATCGCCAAAAGGACAATATCCCCAACAACTCACGCAGCCCGTGGTTCATTCCAAGCATCGGACAATGGTGTGACATGCTGAAAAATATATGTGGAAAAGACCCGATGACATTTAACCGTACAAGTGTCGCTTTCGAGGAGTACTACAAATACGGAACCGAAACGCTGGACAAGCTGAACGCACAATTGGGCAAAGCAGGCAGGTCGGCAAGAAATCTGTCAGTTGGTAAAAGACGTATATACCAGACCAGCACCGAATTCAACCGACAACTCAGTTGGATTATCATCTGGGGATTTCTCGATGATTGGGACAGAATCGGCATCAAAGGGTATGATAAAAGTGCCGGCTATCTGATTTATCCCTTCTTTGCATTCTGACTAAAACAACGTGTTGGAGCATTAGGAAAAACACGTTTTTTCTCATCACTCGTCACTTTCGCTTTCTATCCCTTTGTTTATGGGACATTGAGCGGTGACGACCATTGTTATGACAAGAGGTTTTGTCAAAATATACTTGATAATTTCCTTTTAAACACGGAATTACACGGATAGATACGGATTTATTTTATCCTTTTTCCGTGAAATCCGTGTAATTCCGTGCCTAAAAAGAAAAAAACCGGGGAAACGCTCTCTTTATCCGCCTGCTTTTTCATACTTTATCCATTGAGTAATATCGAAAAGCCATCGATAAAACTACGGAATGCTTATAGGAAAACCACGTTTTGCAGTTGCGGGCCGCACGGGGGGCAATTGCGGGCTCTGCGGTTTCCATATGCGGGCTGTACAGCCCGCAGCTACGGGACGAAGAAAACAATACTCTATAACCGGGTTTTACCTACGGTATCTCTGCTTTATATCGCAGAGATACCGTAGAAAAACACCGGCAAACCGGATGCTCCGGGCCGGAGTTCGGAACGGTTGTCCAAGCACTTTTACTTATATTCGTCCCAGGCCCTGATAGCCAAATCGTCCGGTGTCATGGTGCAGAAGGCATTGATAAACGCACTTGCCAGACGTGCATTCGTTATCAGCGGAATATTGAGGTCGATAGCGGCGCGGCGTATTCTGTAACCGTTGTCCAACTCGCCCGCGGTGAGATTCTTCGGAATGTTCACCACCATATCTATCTCTTTTCTGTGCAGCATTTCGAGCGCCTGCGGGTGCATGTCGGGCTCGCTCGGCCAGTAGACACGGGTATTCTCCACCCCGTTCTCGGTAAGGAACTTGCTCGAACCGCCGGTAGCAAACAGTTTATATCCTTTCTTTTGAAGCATGCGGCTGCGGAAAGCATGTCTACCTTCTGCTTCGGCGTACCGGTGGAGAGCAGGATATTCTTCTGCGGAATACGGTAACCCACCGAAAGCATCGCTTTAAGAATAGCGCAGGAAGTATCACTGCCTATGCACCCCACCTCGCCCGTAGACGCCATATCCACGCCCAATACGGGGTCTGCCTTTTGCAGGCGGTTGAAGGAGAACTGAGAAGCCTTGATCCTACATAATCGAGGTCGAACAGGTTCTTGTCCGGCTTCTGTACGGGGATGCCGAGCATCACTTTCGTAGCCAGTTCGATAAAGTTTATCTTGAGCACCTTGCTTACAAAGGGGAATGAACGCGACGCACGCAGATTACATTCGATTACCTTGATGTCGTTGTCCTTGGCGAGATACTGGATATTGAACGGGCCGGAGATGTTCAGCTCGCGGGCTATCTCGCGGCTGATGCGCTTGATGCGGCGCACCGTCTCCACATACAGTTTCTGCGGCGGGAACTGGATAGTGGCATCGCCGGAGTGCACGCCTGCAAACTCGATGTGTTCGCTGATGGCATAGGCAACGATTTCCCCGTTCTGTGCCACGGCATCCATTTCCACTTCCTTGGCATGCTCTATGAACTGGCTCACCACCACCGGATGTTTCTTCGAGACGTTTGCCGCCAGTTGCAGGAAGCGTTCCAGCTCTTCCCGGTTGGAGCAGACGTTCATCGCCGCGCCCGAAAGCACGTAGCTGGGACGAACCAGCACCGGGAAGCCTACCTTATCGACAAAGGCGTTGATGTCTTCCAGCGAAGTCAGCGCACGCCATTCGGGCTGGTCTACGCCGATGCGGTCCAGCATGGCGGAGAACTTGTCGCGGTCTTCGGCGTTGTCGATGCTCTTAGCGCTCGTACCGAGAATAGGCACGCACTGCGCATCGAGACGCAAGGCGAGGTTGTTGGGTATCTGGCCGCCGGTGGATACGATGACGCCGTGCGGATTCTCCAGTTCGAGGATATCCATGACGCGCTCGAAGGTAAGCTCATCGAAATAAAGGCGGTCGCACATGTCATAGTCCGTAGATACGGTTTCGGGGTTGTAGTTGATCATGACGCTGCGGTAGCCTTCCTTGCGGATGGTGTTCAACGCCTGCACGCCGCACCAGTCGAACTCCACCGAGGAACCGATGCGGTACGCACCCGAACCGAGTACGACGATGGATTTACGGTCGCCCAGGTAATGCACGTCGTGGGCAATGCCGCTGTACGTCAGGTACAGATAGTTGGTACGGGCGGGATATTCGGCGGCAAGGGTGTCTATTTGTTTCACTACGGGCAGAATGCCTGCATGCTTGCGCAGGGCACGTATGGCAAGGATGGCGTCCTCACCGTCCATATACCGTTCCAGGCCGAAAGCGCGGGCTATCTGGAAATCGGAGAAACCCTGTATCTTGGCCTTGTGCAACAGTTCCCGCGCGGCTTTGTCATTCAGGAGGGAGTGAAGCATCCTTTCACCTTGCACAGCTTCCGACGTACCTTCAACCTGTGCGGCTTCCGGTTCATCCTGCACCTTTTCAGAATATTCGTGCAGCGCCCTGCTGGTGTCCATTATATTCATCAGCTTTTCAAGAAACCAGCGGTCTATCTTTGTCAGCGCGTGCACCTGGTCTACGGTATATCCGGCACGGAAGGCCTTGGAGATAACGAAGATACGCTTGTCGGTAGGCTCGCGCAGCGCCTTGTCTATGTCGGGGATAACAAGCTCCCTGTTCTCCACGAAGCCGTGCATCCCCTGTCCTATCATGCGCAACCCCTTCTGAATGGCTTCTTCAAAAGTACGTCCGATAGCCATGACCTCGCCCACGGACTTCATGCTCGAACCCAATTCCTTATCTACGCCATGAAACTTGCCCAAATCCCAACGGGGAATCTTGCAGACCACATAGTCCAGTGCCGGCTCGAAGAATGCGCCGGTGGTCTTGGTTACGGAGTTCTTCAATTCGAAAAGGCCGTAGCCCAGTCCTAATTTGGCAGCAACGAATGCCAGCGGATAACCCGTTGCCTTAGAGGCAAGTGCGGACGAACGGCTCAAGCGGGCGTTTACCTCGATAACGCGGTAGTCCTCGCTTTCGGGGTCGTAGGCATACTGTACGTTGCACTCGCCCACAATGCCGATGTGGCGGATGATGCGGATAGCCAGTTCGCGCAGTTTATGATAATCCGTATTGCTCAGTGTCTGCGACGGAGCAATCACGATAGACTCTCCGGTGTGGATGCCCAGCGGGTCGAAGTTCTCCATGTTGCAGACCGTGATGCAGTTGTCGAAACGGTCGCGTACCACTTCGTACTCCACCTCTTTCCAACCGCGCAAGGATTTCTCCACCAGCACTTGCGGGGAGAAAGAGAAAGCCTTTTCCACCAATACGTTCAGCTCGTCTTCGTTGTCGCAGAAGCCCGACCCTAACCCGCCGAGCGCATAGGCGGCACGGACGATAACCGGATAGCCCAGTTCTGCAGCGGCGCGGCGGGCATCCGCAGCATTCTCCACAGCCTCGCTCCGGATGGTCTTTACATTGATTTCGTTCAGCTTCTGTACGAATATCTCGCGGTCTTCCGTATCTATAATGGCCTGTACGGGCGTACCGAGCACCTCGACGCCGTATTTCCCGAAAACACCTTCCTTGTAAAGCTCCACACCACAGTTCAAAGCCGTTTGTCCGCCAAAGGCGAGCATGATGCCGTCGGGACGTTCCTTTTCGATAACCTTCTCCACGAAGTAAGGGGTTACGGGCAAGAAGTAAATCCGGTCGGCAACGCCTTCCGAGGTCTGCACCGTGGCAATGTTCGGATTGATGAGGACGGTGTGGATACCTTCTTCCTTCAATGCCTTGAGCGCCTGCGAACCGGAGTAGTCAAACTCTCCCGCCTCACCTATTTTCAGTGCGCCGGACCCCAGCAGCAGGACTTTCTTTATATTGTTCTCTTTCATTTGTCTTGATTTGATTGTACCAATAATTTGTTTTCACACGTATCCGAAGCTTTTTCGATATCGATAAAACGGTTATAGCAGTTTCACGAACTCATCGAACAGAAATTCCGTATCCGTCGGTCCGCTGGCCGCTTCGGGATGAAACTGTGCGGAGAACCACGGATTGCGCTTATGGCGGATGCCTTCGTTGGAGCCGTCGTTCATATTGACGAAGAGCGGTTCCCAGTCTGCGCCCAGTGTGTTGCTGTCCACCGCATAACCGTGGTTCTGCGAAGTGATGAAACAACGCTCCGTACCCACCATGCGTACGGGCTGGTTGTGGCTGCGGTGTCCGTATTTCAATTTGTATATTTCGGCTCCGCCGGCTTTGGAGAGTAGCTGATTGCCCATGCAGATGCCGAAGATAGGCAGCTTCTCGTTCTGCATCGCCTGGCGGATGTTCCGGACGGCGGCATCGCAGGTATCGGGGTCGCCGGGACCGTTGGAGATGAACAGCCCGTCGAACTCCAGTCCGTTGAAGTCGTAATCCCAGGGAACGCGGATTACTTCCACATCCCGCTTCAAGAGGCAACGGATGATGTTGGCCTTGACGCCGCAGTCCACAAGGAGCACTTTCTTTCTGCCCTCGCCCGTGTTGTAGCGGATAACTTCCCTGCAACTCACCTTATCCACGTAGTTTACACCCGCATAAGCAGCTTGGGGCACATTATCGGGATCGTCGTCAAAGACAATCTTGCCCATCATCACCCCGTGCTCGCGCAGCACTTTCGTCAACTCGCGGGTATCGATGCCGTAATGCCCGGCACTTGTTCGCGTTTCAGCCAGTTGCCGAGGCTTTCCACGGCATTCCAATGACTGTAGTTACCGGAATAATCGCTTACGATAAGGGCTTCGGCGTGGATGCGTTCGCTCTCCATAAATACAGGCAGCCCGTCGGGGGCGAAGGTAAAAGGCGGCACACCGTAATTGCCTCCAAGGGATATGTAAGCGTCATCAACTGTCCGGCATACGAAGGTCGGTCAGGCTTTCGGGATAACCCGACATGGCAGTGTTGAACACCACTTCTCCCGCTACCGGCTTTTCATAACCGAACGACTTGCCGTGAAAACGGCTCCCGTCGTCAAGGATAAGAGTCACATTTCTCATATTCAGAATTGATATACTTGTTCTATGTAATTAATAAATGCCACGTTCAGCAACTTCACACCGCCCGGCGTGGGATAATCACCGCTGAAGTACCAGTCGCCCCGGTGCTGCGGACAGGCTTCATGCAGGCCTTCAAGAGGCTGATATACAATCTGCACTTGGGCTTTCGTGCCTTTCGGGGTGAGCAGTTCCACCATTTTGGCGGAAATCTCTTCGTCGGTAAAGGGAGCGTATATCTCCTTTACGTAGTTCACCATCTGTTCTTTGGGCAGACTCACCTGTTCTTTGGACTTGCGGTAGGCGGACTCGATGACATCGCGCATCTCGCGTTCTTTCAGCAACTCGATGGCAGCCTTGAAAGCTATGAACTCGCTCATCTTCGCCATGTCGATGCCGTAATAGTCGGGATAGCGCACCTGCGGTGAGGAGCTTACAATTACTATCTTCTTCGGACCGAGGCGGTCGAGGATGCCGATGATGCTCTGCTTCAGGGTAGTGCCGCGCACAATGCTGTCGTCTATGATAACCAGATTGTCCGTGCCGGGCACGAGGCTGCCGTAAGTGATGTCGTACACATGGGCGGCAAGGTCGTTGCGGCTGTTGCCCTCGGCGATGAAAGTACGCAGCTTAATGTCCTTAATGGCCACCTTCTCGCTCCGTATGCGGCGGGACAGGATACGCTCCAGCTCATCGTGGCTGGGGTTGTGTCCCAAAGCGGCAATCTGCCGCACCTTCTCTTCGTTGAGATAGTCGTCCAGTCCCTGCAACATTCCGTAGAAAGCCACTTCCGCAGTATTCGGTATAAAGGAAAAGACGGTGTGGTCTATATCCTTGTCGATGGCTTTCAGGATGTTGGGCACCAGTTTCTCACCCAACAGTTTACGTTCCTTGTAGATGTCCATGTCACTGCCGCGACTGAAATAGATACGCTCGAAGGAGCAAGGCTTCACCTCGCGCGGCTTGTTGATTTGCACCGTGCGGAGCTTGCCGGCTTTGTTGATTAGCAAAGCCTGTCCCGGTTGCAGCTCCCTGATGCGGTCGGCTGAGACGTTGAGCGCGGTCTGGATGACGGGACGCTCGCTGGCAAGCACCGCTATCTCATCGTCCTGATACCAGAATGCAGGGCGGATGCCCCACGGGTCGCGGACGGCGAATGTCTCGCCGCTTCCGGTAAGTCCGCACATCACATAGCCCCCGTCCCACTCCTTGCTCGAGGTGCGCAGGACGTTGGCGAGGTCGATGTGGTCTTCGATGTAATGCGTGATGTCCATGCCCGTCAGCCCTTCGGCTTCGGCAAGGTTGAAGAGGCGCTCCACCTCGCGGTCGAGCCGGTGGCCCACCTGCTCCAGCATGATATACGTATCGGCATACTTGCGCGGGTGCTGGCCGATGGCGGTGATGCGTGCGAAGATTTCATCCACGTTCGTCAGGTTGAAGTGCCGCACAGGGCAAGGTTCTTGGCACGCCAGTTGTTCCGCCTGAGAAACGGATGCACGTACGAGAGGCCCGACTTCCCCGTGGTGGAGTAACGCAGATGCCCCATATACACCTCTCCCGCAAAGGGGAGCACGCGCTTGGCATAGCCGGCGTCGTGCAGTTGTTCTTTCGTAAGGTCTTTAAAGTTGCTTTGCACCGTGCCGAATATCTCGGTGATGGCTCCCGAACCGAGCGCCCGTTCGCGAAACATATATTCCTCGCCGGGGTTCGCTTCCAGTTTCACACAAGCCAGTCCGGCGCCTTCCTGCCCCCGGTTGTGCTGTTTCTCCATGAGAAGATAGAGCTTGTTCAGCCCGTACATCCATGTACCGTACTTTTCTTCGTAATACTCCAGCGGTTTCAGCAGGCGTATCATGGCGACGCCACATTCATGCTTCAGTTGTTCCATACTATATTTATTGTTTGCTCCCCACACCGCCGCGACACATTCCGTATCTCCGGCACATAGGGATGTTGAGGATTGACGACAGGGATTGCCCCGATAATTATTAACAGTTTACGATGCCTCATTGTTTTGAAAAGTCTAATGCCAAGTACCGGGCTGCAAATATATAAATTCTCCGGAACATAAAGTTTACCTTTCCCTTGTTTATTTATCAAAAGAATACAGAAAATATATTTACTTGACAAAAAGACAACAAAGAAAATGTTTTAAGAGCAAAATGAAGCACATCTATTACAACTCCGTTGCGGGCGGCGATGCAACGTCCGGTTACCGGAAAAACAGGCATACCGCCAATGCTATCAAAATTTAATACGCTTTCTGTTTCATATTCGCATGGCTTGCACTATCTTTGAAGAGATATTAATCAATTCTGAAAGCAATGAAACTGAAAAGCCTTATCATCACTTCCGCCTTATTGTTTGCCACATGCGGCTGCATACAGGCACAGTCCACCCAAGTTATCGCCCACCGTGGCTTCTGGAAAACCAACGGTTCGGCACAGAACTCCATTGCCGCACTGGTGAAAGCCGACTCCATAGGTTGCTACGGCTCTGAGTTCGATGTATGGCTCACCGCCGACAACAGGCTGGTAGTGAACCATGACAGCACTTTCAAGGGTGTGAACATGCAGAAGTCCACCGCGCAGCAGTGTACCGGCGTAACATTGGACAACGGAGAGCAGCTCCCCACCCTGCAACAGTATCTGGAGAAAGCCCGGTCACTGAAAACGCGCCTCATCCTCGAACTGAAAGCCCACAAGACTCCCGAACAGGAGACGCGCGCCGTAGAAGCCATCGTGAAGATGGTGAAGGACATGGGACTGGACGACCGCACGGAATACATCACTTTCTCACGCCACGCAACCAAAGAATTCATACGTCTCGCCCCCAAAGGTACTCCGGTATATTACCTGGAAGGAGACCTCTCTCCCAAAGAGCTGAAAGCATGGGCTGTGCCGGACCCGACTACCACTCAGTGTATTCAAGAAGCATCCCGAATGGATTAAGGATCGCACGATTTAGGCATGAAAGTAAATGCCTGGACCGTGAACGACCCTAAGGACATGAAGTGGCTGATAGGTCAGGGTGTGGACTTCATCACCACCAACGAACCCGTGAAACTGCAAGAGATACTGCAATAAAGACAGAACCTGAAGATTCGGACAGATGTCGTACGAAGCCATGACACCCACCCGCAACAGGATGGGACGGAGAATTATGAAAACAAGGAACATACATTTAGGAATTATAGCGTTATTATCGGTTTGGATGCCTTTCACGGCAAAAGCGCAAGACAAAGTGGAAGCATCGGTAGGCGTAGACCTCGTAAGCGGCTACGTATGGCGCGGACAGGATTTGGGCGGCATAAGCTTCAGCCCGCCGTGTCGGTTGCCTATAAAGGTTTCTCACTGGAAGCATGGGGGTCGACAGGCTTCAGCAAGACCGATGCGACGGCTACGACGCCAAAGAATTCGACCTCACGCTGGGCTACTCTGCCGGCGGTTTCAACGTATCCATTACCGATTACTGGTACAACACCGGAGCCGGATACTTCCACTACGGTGCGCATAACACCGCCCATTTGTACGAAGCCCGGTTGGGGTATGACTTCGGTCCGGTGGCGGTAAACTGGTACACGAACTTTGCCGGAGCCGACGGTGTAAAGGAGAATGGAAAGCGGGCGTATTCGTCCTACATCTCCGTGGCCGCTCCTTTCAAACTGGGTGGTCTGGACTGGACGGCCGAAGTAGGCGCCACCCCGTGGGAAACGGACTTCTACGAAGCCGGCGGATTCGCCGTGTGCGATGTCAGTCTGGAAGCATCGAAAGAAATCAGGATAACCCGCTCGTTCTCCCTACCGCTCTTTGCCAAAGTTACCTGGAACCCATGCTCGGAAAGGGCGTACTTCGTTGCCGGATTCGGCTTTTAAACAATAACACCGTCTTCCTGCCGGACACCTCCCCAACACAAAAACGGATAAACGGAAAAAGGGTTGCATCACCGTATGCGTGTGAGATGCAACCCTTTTTATTCCGGATAATACCGCGCTTACCACTCAAGGAACTTTCCCCTCTCCCTGCGCTTCTGCAACTCCTCTTTCAGGAAGCGCTGACGGTCTTTGGCTATATAACGGCGGGCAAAGATGTTGGGAACGGCTACCCCCAACGCAATGCAAAGGATAATCAACGAAGCGTTGATACCGTTGGACACAGCACCGTGACCTCGCCCACCACTCCGTGCATATTGATGAGCGCCACCAGCGCACGGTACATCAACACTCCCGGAATCATCGGAATGACGGAAGGAATGGTAAGCACGTGATTAGGCACATGAAACCAGTGGACTGCCTTCACCGCCACCAGGCTCACCACCATGCTCCCATGAAAGAACCGATGACCGGACCGAGCCCCAACTCGAAGTTGACGAAATTACGCGTACACACGGCAAGGATTCCCCCTACCGCAACCACCCACAACAGACGGCGCTGGATATTGAATATCATGGAGAAGCCCATCGCGGATATGGCCGCCGCAATGGCGTATATATAATAAGGATCGTGCGGAACCATGCTCAGTTCGCTGAACTTCTTGTCAATCACCACATCTTCCATAGCCAGCAGGCGCATGGCCATCACAATGCCGAACGCCATGGCACACACCATGAGCACCGTATTGACGGCACGCACGATGCCCACCTGTATATAGTTGTCAATCATGTCGTCCACAAAGTTTATAATGGGAACTCCCGGCACAATGAACAGTGCGCACGCCAGCAGCGGATGGTAAGGCGTGCCCGAAAACCCTGTAAAGGTGGTGATATAAGCCAGACATGTGGACACCAGCGCCGCAATGGTGATGCTCATATACAGATTGATACCGAACTCTATGCAACGCGCACGGACACGGAAACCTGCAAAAAGCGGCGATAGAGGCAAACAGAAAGGCAACCCAGTCGCTGCCGAACAGCTTGCAGAAGCCACCACAGGCAAAACCCGCACCGGATGGCAACGAGATATGGGGTGTAGTTCCGCTTCTTGTTTTTATCTTCTCCAGCTCTTCCTCGTAGCGGTCGAGCGAATAGTCTTCCTCAATGGCACGCCAGGACAGCTTGCTGATTTCGGATATGGCCGTCATGTTGATACCATGTTTCTCGCACTTCTGAAATTTGGAATAAGAGTGCGATTCGTCACTCAGGTTCACCACCAGCATTGTATAAGTCACGTCGATGTGAAGATTTTCCTCAGGTAGTCCCAAATAAGCCGCCACACGATTCATATTGCGTACAATGCGATTGGTATCGGCAGCACTCTCCACTAATATTTTCCCCGTACGAAGCAATAAATCAAGCTTCCTGCGCAAGATAATCTCTTGCTCGACCATTGTTTTGTCCATCAAACTTTCCACTAACTAATATCTGATTTTTACCTATTTTCAAAAAGGAGTACAAAAGTACATAAAAAGCATGAGTTTCCTACACCGGCATAACAAAGAAATCATTTTTTCTTTAGAGGAAAGAAAGGCAAAATAGGGAAAAGAATTTCATATCTCATCGGAAACCGATACCTTTGCACACATTTTCGGACAAAAGAAAACGGGCAGAGCGAATGTTCATCATATCTCCCGGAAACAAAAGCTGACTTATATGGAAACATTTTGGAACACCATCGCACAGTATAATGAAAGCACCTGGTGGGCGCAGATTCTCATTACCGCAGCGGGCATCCTGCTGACTGCATTGCTATACCGTCGTCCCACCGTCTGGACAAAACGCTCCATGAAAATATATATGGTATTCCTCAACGGCTGGATAGCGCTGGTGTACTACGCAATGTACTGCGACACGCGCAACTATCACTACGTTCTCTCCGCATTCTGGGGAACCGTCGCATTGATTTGGCTGTGGGATTTATTTACCGGTTACACTCCGTTCGAGCGTAACCCCAAGTACCATATGCTGGCAGGAGTGCTCTATGCGATGCCCTTCCTATACCCGCTCCTTTCGTGGGCGCGCGGCATGGAGTTCCCGATGATGACGACCACAGTAATGCCCTGCTCGGTAGCCGCATTTACCATCGGACTGCTGTTGGCGTTCTCGCGCAAAGTCAATCTGCTCGTTATCCTCTTCCTCTGCCACTGGGCGCTCATCGCTTTCTCCAAAGTGTATGTGTACAAGATTCCCGAAGACCTGCTGCTGGCAAGCGCCACCGTACCTGCCATCTACCTGTTCTTCAAGAATTACATAGCCCAAAACCTGCACAAGGAAACGAAACTGAGCGCACGTCTCATGAACTGGTTCCTGATTCTGATGTGCATCGTTATCGGGGTATTCCTGAGCATCACACTCTTTCAAGAGGTAGGAAAATAAACGGACCGACACACGTATTCATCACCGTTTGCCATATAATAACACCCTATAAAAAACAGACCATCCGTTTCGGGTAAACGATGGTCTGTCTGTATCAAACGGATGATGCGTTTCATACCAACGCATCATCTGTTTTGTTATCTTATCTTAGATGAACCAGCGAACATAGCAGAAGTCCTGACGGTGAGGAAGTTCTGCGTTCTTCGGGAACATACGGTAAGCTACCTTGAAGCTGCCTGCGTTCTCCAACTTATGTGTTGCCTGGAACGTATAGAGGTCGCCCTCTTTCTTCACTACTTCAAACGGTGCTACGGAGTAAACGTGTTGTTTGCCGTCCTGAGCTGTATAAGTAGTAACCAGTTCCAGACCGATAGCATCGTCCAGACCCTTCTCGTCGATAACGTAGGTAATGGTGTACTCCTTACCGCTTTCGAGAGAGCCTTTCACCAGTTCTTCCGTCTTTTCGCAGGATACGACTTCGATGCTGTCCCACTTGGCCACAACTTCTTCCTTCCATGCTGCGAGTTCCTTGGCTTTGGCATAGTTGTTGGCAGCCAATGCCTTGAAGCGTTTTGCTTCCTTGGTGTAGAACTTGCTATAGTAATCGTCCAACTGACGCTTCATTGTGTAGTGAGGCGCAATCTGTGCGATGGAGTTCTTGATGGTTCTGATCCAGCCTTCGGAATATCCCTTCTTGTTGCGTGCATAGTACAACGGCAGGATTTCCTGTTCGAGGATGCTGTAAATGGTAGCGGCATCCAACTGGTCTTGGTATTCCTGATTCTGGTAAGTACGCTTTTCGGTCAACGCCCAACCTGCACCTTCACGATAGCCTTCCAGCCACCATCGTCGAGCACGGAGAAGTTTACCACACCGTTCATCAAGCTTTCTCACCGGAAGTACCGGATGCTTCGAGCGGACGTGTCGGAGTGTTCAGCCAGATATCCACACCCGATACAAGACGGCGTGCCAACTGCATGTCGTAGTTCTCGAGGAAGATAATCTTACCCAGGAATTCGGGACGGCGGGAGATTTCGATGATTCTCTTAATCAATCCCTGGCCTGCACCGTCGTGCGGGTGGGCCTTACCCGTAAAGAGGAACTGTACCGGATAGTCGGGGTTGTTCACAATCTTGGACAGACGGTCCAGGTCGGTGAACAGCAGGTGTGCACGCTTGTAAGTGGCGAAACGGCGTCCGAAACCTATCAGCAGTGCATTCGGGTTAATCTTGTCCAGCAGAGACACAACACGTGAGGGGTCTCCCTGGTTGTTCAGCCATGTCTTGCGGTATTCCTTACGAACGTAGTCAATCAGTTTGTTCTTCATAGCCATGCGCGTCTTCCAGATCTCTTCGTCGGGTACACTGTAGATAGCTTCCCAAATCTTAGGATTGGACTGGTCGTACCAGAAGTTTTCATCGAAGTGCTTGGCATAGAGCTGCTTCCACTCCGTTGCACTCCATGTGGGGAAGTGCACACCATTGGTGACGTAGCCCACGTGCATTTCTTCCGGGAAGTAACCTTTCCAGATGGGAGCAAACATCTCCTGGGAAACCTTTCCGTGCAACCAGCTTACACCGTTCACTTCCTGAGAAGTGTTGCAGGCGAATACGGACATGCAGAAACGCTCGCCCTTGTCGCCGGGGTTGTTGCGGCCGAGGTCCATGAGGTCGTCCCAAGTGATACCCATACGGCGGGATAACCGCCCATGTACTTGCCGAAGAGACCTTCGTCGAAGTAGTCGTGGCCGGCAGGAACCGGAGTGGTGTACGGGTGTACAGAGAAGAGGCGCGTACCAGCTCGATGGCCTGGTCGTAGGTCAGACCTTCGGCTACGTAGTCGCAGATGCGCTGTACGTTAATCAACGCCGCGTGGCCTTCGTTGCAGTGATATACGTCTTTCTTGATACCCAGCTTCTTCAAGGTAAGGATACCGCCGATACCGAGCAGGATTTCCTGCTTCAAACGGTTCTCCCAGTCACCGCCGTAAAGCTGGTGAGTGATGGAACGGTCGAACTCGCTGTTCATCTCGTTGTCCGTATCGAGCAGATAAAGGGAGATACGGCCTACGTTCACTCTCCAAAGATAAGCATGTACGTAGTAATCCAGGTAAGGAACATCGACTACAACCTGCTTTCCGTTTTCGTCCAATACGCGGTCGAGAGGCAACTGGGCCGAAGTTCTGGGCTTCGTAGTTGGCAATCTGCTGTCCGTCCATAGACAAGGTTTGGGTGAAATAACCGTAACGGTACAGGAAACCTACGGCACACAAGTCTACGTTGCTGTCGGAAGCCTCTTTCAAATAGTCGCCGGCAAGTACGCCCAGACACCGGAATATATCTTAAGTACATGATTCAAACCGTATTCCATACTGAAATATGCAACGGAAGGACGATTGCTGTCGGGTTTTACATCCATGTAATTGCGGAACTTGGAATATACATCTTCCATTCTGCGCAAAATAACCTTATCTTCAGCAAGCGCCTCAAGCTTGGCATAGCTCATACGTTCCAACAGCAGAACAGGGTTCTGTCCTACTTCTTTCCAAAGAGCAGGGTCAAGGTCTCTAAACAGTTCGGTGGCTTCAAAGTTCCATGACCACCAAATGTTACGTGCAAGTTCGGATAACTTCTCCAATTCAGCGGGGATGTGAGATTTAACGTTCACATCTTTCCAGTTCGGAGTGTTTACATTACTAACTTTAATCTTCATTGTATGATTACTTGATTGATTAATATAATTCTTTTATCAGCCCAACTGACGCTTCATCGCATTGCGCAACGCAAGGTCGTAGGCTTCATAATAATATTGTATGAAATGCTTCCATAAGGCCTGCTCTGCCACTTGGGCGGCACGCTTACGGATTTCTTTGATTTCCGCATCTGTCTTTGTAGAGAACAAAGTTATGGTGTCCTTGATACCGTCCGCCACTTCGGAATAGTTATAGTCCGAACGGTGCAGCACCTCTACTCCATCGTTGATACCGTGCTGATTCTTCAGGCTGTTCACCCAAAGTCCGAAGCCGGCAAGGTCGGTCGTAATGGTGGGCACGCGGAAAGCCACGCTCTCCAACGGGGTATATCCCCACGGCTCATAGTAAGAGGGATAAACGCTGAGGTCCTCTCCCAGTATCAGGTCGTAATAATGCTTGTTGAGAATGCCGTCCTTACCGTCCAGATAGCAGGGAACGAAGATTACCTTCACCTTGTCTTCGGGACGGTTGCCCATACCGAGGTACTTCAGCATGTCCAGCACCTGGTCGTGCGTCATGTTGTGCAGCCAGTGCGTGATGAAAGGTACTTCCAAAGGAGTGGTATAATGCTCGTCTTTCTTTTTCAGACGCTGCTGCAGGTCTTCGCGGGGGTCACCCACCAACCGGGTACGTTGACGAAAGCCAGCACTTTCTTATTCAGATTCTTATCACGGTTCAAACGGTTCAATGATTCCAGGAACACATCGATGCCCTTGTTCTTGAACTCGTAACGGCCGCTGGTTCCGATGATAAGCGTATCATCATCAAATTCCTGTCCCAACAGGCTGTTTGCCACACGCAACATAGTGGAACGCGCCCGCTTGCGCTTACCGGTAAATGTGGAGCCTTTCGGAACGAAATCGTCTTCAAAGCCGTTCATCAGGACCACATCGGCAGGCTTGTCGAGCAGTTCCTTGCACTCGTTGTTGGTGATTTCGCTTACGGTAGTGAAACAGTCTACGTAATGGGCGGTCTGCTTTTCGATGGAATGTTTGGACTCCATATTCAGCTCCTGCGCCATTTGGTCGCCGTTGTAGGCAAAAAGATAATCGTATAGCGGTTTGTTGTTGCCCGCAATAGAACGGCCTATCGAAGTGGCATGGGTGGTGAATATCGTAGCGATTTCAGGAACGGCAGTCTGCAAGTAAAGCGCAGCCATACCGGTCATCCACTCATGTGCCTGAAATACAACCTTGTCCGTTTCCGTCAGGTTATACCGGTAGAAACTCTCCACCACCTTTCCGGTGGCGTATGCAAACATCGAGGCTTCATCGTAGTCACCGTATGCGTGCAGTGAATCCACCTGATAGTGTTCCCACATCTCCGCATAAATTTCATTCTTTTGTGCAAAGAAAGGTTGGAAGTCAACCAATATGACAATAGGTTCGCCCGGAATGTTCCAGCGGCCTACGCGGACAGAGAGGTTGTCTTTTTCAATAGCATATTTCTTCCATGCGGCACAAAGGTTATCGGACTCGATAAATAAAGGGTTCTCTTTACCTTGCCAGAAGTCCGGGCCTACAAAAAATACTTTATCGCGGAATTTTGTCTGCAAAGTGTTTGCTCTGGTAGACAAAACTGTATAGATACCGCCTACTTTATTACATACTTCCCAGCTCGCTTCGAAGATGTAATCGGGGGTAAGTAGTTCTTTAACCATATATGTTATAATCTCTTTATCGTAATTGTGGCTGCAAAAGTACGCATTATTCTTTGAAAAATAGCCTTTTAATCGAAAAAAACTGATTAATGTGCATAAACAATCGTTTGCATAAATACTACCGGCAAACGCTAAAAGCCCACCAATACAGAGAAGAGCGAAGATTACCGATGAAAAGAGAAAAAACAGAAGTTTGTACGGAATAGAAGGAAAAGACAGAGAAGAAGATATGAAAAAGAGGGTATATCAAAACTTAAACTCGCTTGCTGTCTGTTTCTTTTTAGGCACGGATTACACGGAAAACACAGATTTTCTTTGTTCTTTTTCCGTATAATTCCGTGACTAAAAGAAATCAGCAAGTATATTTTGACACCCTCTTCTTTTATTTCAACTGCTATTTGTGCAGTCGGTAATTGCTGTTTATGCGGTCAGCGCACTGCCAATCAAGAAAGTGGCAGCCAAAGCTACAATCGCATAAAGTTCGGGGAATACGGCAAGAATCAGCGTGTTGCTGAATACGTCGTGTCCCTGACCGATAGCGGCGATACCGTTGGCGCAAACCTGTCCCTGACGGATAGCGGAGAACAAGGCAACCAATCCCAAAGCAATACCTGCACCCAGAATGGCAGCAGCCTGAATGGCAGTCATGCCCGGAGTAAGGATGCCGAAAATAGTCTGGAACATAAAGTAGCCTGCAAAACCGTACAAGCCTGAGTACCGGGAAGAGCGGTCAGCACAAGGAAGTTACCGAAAGCACCGTCGTTCTTCTTCAGCGCACCGATAGCCGCATTACCGGCAATTGTCACACCGTAGGCACTACCGATACCCGACAAACCAATCATCACTGCAATGCCAATATAGGCAATCAATAAATTCATTTCCATAATCTTATTCGTTTTTATTGTTTATATTTTATTTGTTTCTCTTAAAGATTTCTTTTGAAGAATTCTCCTGAAGACTCTCGGAGAAAAGATCACACTATCTCCGCGCAGCTCCTATCTTCCTCTTTTATCAATCCTTTATTCTCTATTTCTCAATTTAAATTCTCAACTCTCAATTCTTAAACGGCTTGTATTCCTTGCCTCCGCCTTCGTATCCGGAGTTCTTGAAGAATTCCACAAAGGTCAGACGCATGGGGTGAACCATTGCACCGAGCACGTTCATAAAGATATTGATGGCATGGCCGATAACGAATATCAGTACCATTACGATGGGACCTGCAATGACATTGTCAGGACTCATGCCCACCGCCAAGCTGTTGAACACCCCTGCAAGGATACCACCCGACAGTCCGAGGGCAAACAGACGTACATACGACAACACATCGCCCAGCAATCCGGTAGCCATATTGTAGGAATCCCAAAGCCCAAGCCCGATATTGAGGAATATGTTCTTTCCCGGACTGTTGTAGAGGAATATCATGGCTGCCGCCACACCGAGGATGCACAGATGCACCGTACCGACCAATGGCATGACTTCCGGCAGCAAGCTCCTACTCCGCAGGAAACCAGCAATATAATCCAGCCAATCGTAGCCACGGCATACTTGAACCCGAACTGAATACCCTGGTTCACCGCTTTCAGTACCATACCGAACAATATCTGCACCACACCGAGTATCAACGACAACTGGAACATATCGTTATTGTCCATGAACAAGGCCGCTTTCATCTTTTGGAAGAAAGGCAGGTCGATATCGTAAATGTTCGCTCCGAAGAACGTGCCGGTCAGCAATCCGCAGAAGAAAGTGGATGCCGCCAATACCTGCACCAATGAGAGGACAGGTCTCATCGCAGCGCTGATGTTCTTGGCAAACAGACGGTACAGGGTTGCTCCGAGAAACAGGAACAGTCCGTAACCGGAGTCTCCCAGACACAAGCCGAAGAACACCATAAAGAAAGGTGCAAAGAACGGCGTCAGGTCCAGCTCGTTATACTTGGGCAGCATATAGAGCTTGCATATAGGCTCGAACCAGGCAAAGAAACCTTTGTTGTTCAACTGTATAGGCACGTTGTCGCCCGGTACGGGAGAGGTTACCTCGTAGTACACGTGCTGCGCATCGAGCCATTCGGAGATTTCTCCGATTCTGGATGCCGGCGCCCAGCCTTGCAGCAGCATCAGTTTCTCTCCTGCCGTAGCTTCCGTATTCAGCATTACTTTGGAGAATTCCATGTCGGTGTTCACCTCTTTCAAGGCTGCACGCAACGAAGGGATTTCTCTCTCGGCAAGCACTTTCATTTTTTCCTCGTTATCCGCCAGAGCCTGTTCCGTCTCGTCACAAAGCACTTGTACGCGCTCCAATGAGTAAGGCGGCAGCTTGGCCTGCTCCGCATCCAAATCCGTTTCTTCCGAACTACCGGTTACGGTAACGAAATAGACGCGAGAGGCCTGACGGCTGATAACCATCGCATTATAGGTATCTTCCCAGGTTGCGTCGTAATTGCCTTCCGAGCAACTGTAAAAGCCTACTGCCAGTCCGGCATCGTGCAGACGCGAAAGGCTTGCGGTTCAAAGTTACCCCATGGCTCCAGCGCAGCTTTTCCTTCTGATAGGTCTGCAACTGCTGTTGCAACTTATTCTTTTCGGCTTGCAACTCGTCCACTTCGTTCAGCACTTCCAGTCCGCGGGCTGCCGAGGCGGGTGTTTCCTCCACCGCCGGTCTGGCGGGCTTAAACGCCTGCAACAGCTTTTCCGTAGCCTGCAGGCGGGCAGACAGACGGATACTGTCCTGCAACTCCGTATTGTCGGCAACGCTTGCTGCTTTTCGGCCACATGCACCACACCGAGGTCGCGCACACCGTTCAGGAATGCTTCGTACTCCTTATAATATACAAGGAACGTGAGCTTCTTCATTTTCGTAATCATGCTTCTGCCTCCTTCCTTTTCTCTTGGTGGGACTTCATGATTTTCTGCGACGACTTGGAGAGGTTCTCCTCGTCTTCCATAAACCGCTTGATTTTGCGCAGTGCATCCTGATAGCCCGGAATCTGTACTTTCTCAAAAAGATTCACCTTTTGGGTGGTCTTTTTACGCGCATGTTCCAGCAAGTTCAGCTTGGCCACGGTAAACTCCCGTTCAATGGCCGTGTGTGCCAGTTCCTTGAGCAAATGCAACCCGTCTGCATACCATTTGGGCGCATTGAACAAGCTGTAAGGGCGTATCTCGAAATCTACATTCTCGAGCAACGGCACTCTTACGCCGGCAATCTTCTTCACACCGAGATGAACATCGCTGACCTTTATCAATGAGGCGTCGAACTCATTCCAAAGGGCGAACATGGCTTCATAAGCTTGGATTTCCTTTTCCAACCTCGCGTCCAGCGCGGCAGCATCGGCCTTGCAGCGCTTCACTTCCATACGCAGGGCGCTCTCCTTGTTCTTAATGATGGGGAGCGTGCGCACACGTACTTTCAGTTGCTTTTCCAACTGCTGGAGCGACGTTTTATTATATTGAAACTTAATAGCCACTTCGTTAGTGATTAATGGTTAATTATAAGTGATTAGTTTTCTGCTTTGGGCCAGAATTCGTCCACAAGTTCTTTCTTGATGTTCACCTCTTCCGGACGGAAATACTTGCCGAACAAGCTCCAGGCTACGTCGAGCATCTCCGTGGTGTCGAGGTTTACGTCGATAGCCAGCAACTGGTTGGAGTAATCCTTGGCAAAGGCAAGCGTACGCTCGTCGTAGTTTGTCAGGTCGAAACCGTTCTCCAGCTTCGTCTTGGCATTGGCGGCATCGGCATACAGACGTACGGCGGCATTCATCACCTGCGGATGGTCTTTACGGGTCTTCTTACCGGTAACGAGCTGTTTCAGACGGGACAATGAACGGAACGGGTCGACGATAACCTTACCGATGTCACTGTCACGGCGAAGGAACAACTGCCCCTCGGTGATATAACCCGTATTATCGGGCACAGCGTGCGTAATATCGCCGCCGGACAAGGTAGTCACGGCAATAATCGTAATAGAACCGCCGCTGGGGAACTGCACCGCCTTCTCGTAAATCTTCGCCAAATCCGAATAAAGCGAACCCGGCATGGAGTCTTTGGACGGAATCTGATCCATACGGTTGGACACGATGGCCAACGCATCGGCATAGGACGTCATGTCTGTAAGCAATACCAATACCTTTTCATTGTTGTTCACCGCGAAGTATTCGGCAGCGGTCAGCGCCATATCCGGAATCAGCAGACGTTCCACGGGGGATTCTCGGTAGTATTCATAAAGCTGACGATACGGTCGAGCGCACCGGCATTGGAGAATACATTCTTGAAGTACAGGTAGTCGTCGTTCGTCATACCCATACCACCGAGGATAATCTTATCAGTTTCCGCACGCAGGGCTACGTTGGCCATCACCTGGTTGAAAGGCTGGTCGGGGTCTGCGAAGAACGGAATCTTCTGTCCGGACACCAACGTATTGTTCAGGTCGATACCTGCGATACCGGTTGCAATCAGTTCGGACGGTTGCTTACGGCGTACCGGGTTCACGGACGGACCGCCGATTTCCACTTCCTGACCTTCGATGGACGGACCGCCGTCGATAGGATCGCCGAAAGCGTTGAAGAAACGTCCGGCAAGCTGGTCGCTCACTTTAATGGTAGGAGCCTTGCCCAGAAACACCACCTCTGCATTGGTGGGGATACCTTCAGTACCCTCGAAAACCTGCAAAGTCACATCGTCACCGGCAATCTTCACCACCTGGCCAGCTTGCCGTTTACGGTTGCCAACTCATCATACCCTACCCCCGTAGCTTTCAGCGAGCACGTGGCTTTCGTAATCTGAGTAATCTTAGTATATATTTTTTGAAATGCTTTTGTTGCCATCTTATTATTTATGCTTTACGTTCTTCAATCAATTCCTGCAACTGTTTGTAGAAATTGTCATACTCTTCCGATTTGAATTTCGAGTAGTTCATCTGCTTACAGATGTTAATCATTTTCTTGAAGTAATCCATTACCTCGTTGAAGTTGTCGAACTCAAATTCCGTATGGCAGATGTCGATAACCATGTTCAGGATTTCTTCCTGACGTTCCATGGGAGTTACGGCGTCAATCTCGTCGAAAGCATCCTGTTGCAGGATAACGAAGTCAATCAGTTCCGATTTCCAGAAGGTTACGTGATATTCCACGGGTACACCGTCATCGCCGAGAATGTTGATTTGCTCCGCAATTTCCTTACCGCGTTGCAGACGGGTCTTGACTTCGTTTACCTTGCCAATCCATTCGCCGTTGATACGCTTGGTTATATATCCTCGAATTCGGGATACTCGATATATTTGGAATATGAGTCGATAGGGTTTACGGCAGGATAACGCTTCTTATCCGCACGGTCTTGTTCGAGGGCGTAGAAGCAGCGGGCCACCTTCTTGGTATTTTCGGTTACGGGTTCTTTCAAGTTACCGCCGGCAGGCGATACAGTACCAATGAAGGTAATGGAACCCGTTTCGCCGTTGTTCAGCTTCACGTATCCGGCACGGCCGTAGAAGTTGGAAATGATAGAAGACAAGTCCATCGGGAACGCGTCCGGACCGGGCAACTCTTCCATACGGTTGGACATTTCGCGCAATGCCTGTGCCAACGGGAAGTAGAGTCGGCCATCAGCAACACCTTCAATCCCATGCTGCGATAATATTCCGCAATGGTCATGGCCGTGTACACAGATGCTTCACGGGCTGCCACCGGCATGTTGGACGTATTGGCGATGATAATGGTACGCTCCATCAGCTTACGACCTGTATGCGGGTCGACCAGTTCGGGGAATTCCGTAAAGATTTCCACAACCTCGTTGGCGCGTTCACCGCAGGCGGCGATAATTACGATATCGGCTTCCGCCTGTTTGGAAATGGCGTGCTGGAGCACTGTCTTACCCGTACCGAACGGGCCGGGGATAAATCCTGTACCACCCTCCACAATCGGATTGACGGTATCGATTACGCGCACACCCGTTTCCAACAATTTGAAAGGACGCGGCTTCTCTTTATAGTTCGTCATGGCGCGCTTCACGGGCCATTTCTGAATCATATTCACTTTTACATCGTTACCTTCTTCGTCGGTCAGGACAGCAATGGTATCCTCGATACCGTAATCGCCTTCCTTTACGATGGACTTCACGGTACATACGCCTTTCTGCCCGAAAGGAACCATGATTTTCAACGGCTGGAAGTTTTCATCCACCTGCCCAGCCATGCAGCGGCTTCCACTTGGTCGCCTGCCTTTGCCAAAGGCACGAAATGCCATTTGCTTTCCTTATCCAACGGATACGTATATTGTCCGCGCTTCAGGAAAACGCCATCCATTTTATCGAGGTCGTTTTGCAGACCGTCATAGTTTTTAGAAAGCATACCGGGACCCAATGTCACTTCGAGCATGTGTCCGGTAAACTCAGCTTCGGCTCCCACCTTCAGTCCACGGGTGCTTTCAAACACCTGTACATAGACCTGAGTGCTACCACTTTAATAACCTCCGCCATCAATCGGTCTCCGCCGGTCGAGATATAACAAATCTCGTTCTGTGCCACGGGGCCGTCAACTACGAGGGTCACCATATTGGCTATTACGCCACTAACAGTTCCTTTTGTTGCCATATAATTA
>ENA-OQAA01000595-OQAA01000595.1-human-gut-metagenome-genome-assembly--contig:-NODE-595-length-23727-cov-2.001907_pt1 | contig 23727 bp, 25 predicted proteins | sample MGYA00242489_ERZ504515 | MGnify/ENA primary metagenome ERZ504515 (study PRJEB26092, sample SAMD00036237) | human gut metagenome | host: Homo sapiens | study: EMG produced TPA metagenomics assembly of... | reverse complement strand
TTGTCGGCTGCGGCTTTGGTGTGTTGGCTGTGGCTTTGGCTGCGTCGGTGCCGGTGACGTAGATGGCTGTGTTTGTACTGCTGTTGTAGTTGTCGTTGTCTCCTCTGCAGTAGTTGCCTTTGTTTTTTCTTCAGTCGTTTTTTCTTCTGTTGTTTCTGCCTCAGTACTTGTTTCTGCCTCAGAAGAAGTTTCCTTTTCTGTACTTGTCTCTTCCTCTGTAGAAGTCTCTTGCTCTGTTGTCTCCTGCGCAGTGCTTGTCTGCTCCTCAGTTGTCTGAACAATTGTCTGTGGAAGCTTCTTTTTATCCTGCTTTGTTGCAGTAAGCATCTTTGCTGTCGCAATGCCCACAACCACAATACCAACAAGACAAATTAAAATCATTCCTCCAAGGATTTTATTTGCAATCGACTTTTTCTTTACCGGCTTCTCATCTGATTGGTCTGAAAAATAGGCTTCATTATTTTCATTATCATATGGACCACTTTCCGCCTCATATCCATCATCATACTGTTCTTCCTCGTAAGAACCATCATCGTACTCATCATCCTGATAAGTATCATCATACTGTTCCTCCTCGTAAGAACCATCATCCTGATAATCACTATCATCGTACTCATCTGATGACAGCTCATCATACTCCTGTAAATCTCTGCGCTTAAAAACAGTGCCTACGCTAGTAGCCACCAGACTCTTGCCACAAATCGGGCATACTCTGGTTCCTTCCTCAAGCTTCGCACCACATTTTGGACATATCATCCTCTGATTCCTTTCTGATTATCCTTATTTTGTAATTTCTGCAAATTCATCAGCTTTTCACTGTTCCAGCTGATTTAATGCATTCTCCACGCGTGCATAGCATGCCTGCACATCTGGCCACATAACCTTTGCCTGCTCCATATCACCTGCTCTTAAAGCCTCTGTGATCTCATAGCTTACTTCAAACAACGACTTAAAACCCAGGTTTGCACAAATTCCTTTAAGTGTATGTGCCGCACGAAATGCAGTCTCAACGTCACCTGCATCCATCGCCTGTGTTAACTGACTCATGCTTGGATCCTTCTTAAACATTAATGCAAATTTTTGTATTCTTGCTTCGTTCATGAGGCGCTTGAGAACGTCTTCATAATCTCCACCCATTGCCTCATAGCACTCTTTTATTGTCATGCTCTCTCCAATCTATTAATGTAACTATAGTTCCATTTTCATTTTGTATTCTACTCTATCATTTATAAAATTTCAACCTGTTTTCGTTGCTTCCTACAAATAAAATGGCTATCTCAAAGTTTCAACAATTTTACTTGGATTATCTCTCATAATACGACTTGTGTAAAGTCGCCCCATATGCTTCTTCAAATATTCACAGCACTCCCCCATATGAGAGGCACGTCCCCTCAAATTGTGGGCATCGCTTGCAACATAATGAAGCATATCCTCCTGCATTAGCTTTTTACAAAAACGCTGTGCACCAAGTCCATTTCTTCCAATCACAGCATCTGCATTGACCTGCATCTCGCACCCCATTTCGATAAGATCTGCGATAAAATCAAAATCTTTTCTCAGCGCACGATAACGCTCAATATGGCAATAATCGGATAATAGCCTGCTGTCAAAAGAGCATCAGCTCTCTCTTTTATAAAAGCTCTTGTACTGCTGCTTGAAAACTCAGTAAGTACATAGCGTGAATCTGCAAGTGTTGGACGAAGATCTCTATCTAATGTCTCCACCATCTCCATATTGGCATGAAATTCACAGCCCAAATACAGACGGATATTCCTATTTCTTGTTTCATCAACAAGCGTATCATACGCGCTCCAAATATCCTCCATATCAGGTTCAAACATTTCTTTTCGAAATGTGGTGTCAAAATAATTGTCTCAACACCAGCGTCTATTTCCTTTTCAATCATTGAAAGGGCCATGTCCATATCCTTCGCTCCATCGTCCACCCCTGGCAGAATATGGCAGTGAATATCGTACAAATCTCTCATAAATCTCTTTCCTTATCTATTACTTTCCCTTACATTTCAACGTTATTCTAGCATTTGTTAAGTGTCCTTGTCAACCGCTGAAAATTAGAAGAAATCATTCTTATAAAAGGGTCGGAATAAGGTGATAAATGTGCCAAAAGTGATTGTTTTTTACACATGACTTTTGTATAATAATGCTGTAATTTGAGACTGGCAAAAATCGGCAGGCCAAATAATAAAACAAATGAATGGAGGTTTCATTATGTTAGTAAACACAAAAGCGAGAGTCGGTGTATTTTCTATCGCATTAGGCGCATACCTTCCGCAGTTCCCATCATTAGTACCGGAGTTCGAGTCACAGTATGCAGCATTCAAAAAAACTCTTCCAGATACCGTAGAGGTTATTGACGGCGGAATGGTTACCACAAAGGAGCAGGCTATGGAAGCCGGAGATAAGTTCCGTGCAGCAGATGTTGATCTGGTATTTCTCCAGATGCTGACCTACGCTACCTCCTACAACATGCTTCCAGCAATCCGTGATCTTGATGTTCCGGTTGTTTTAGTAAATGTTCAGAAGTTAAAGGCATTAGATTATGAGCATACCGATATCGCATCCTGGCTCGGTGAAGGCTATGCATGCGGCGCTGTAGGTGAGGCAGTTGCAGACCTTGAAAGAGCTGGAAAACGACATGCTGTTATCACTGGTGTTGTTGAGGGTGGTGATCCTGGTGTTCAGGCAGAAATCGAAGACTGGTGTAAAGCAGCTCAGGTAAGAAGAAGATTCCGTGACACAAATATTGCACAGATTGGAAGACCATATCCTGGTATGATGGATCTTTACATTGATGAGACAAATCTGTATAACAGAATGTTCTTATACACAAAGCAGTTTGACTGGGAAAAAATGTGGGCTATCGCAGATGATATTACTGACGAGGATGCTATCCGCGCAAAGGCTCAGGACATTCTGGATACCTTCGAGATTGAGGGCGGCGGCACCATTGAGAAGGTTTGGGATATGGCAAAATATGTTGTTGCTTTCGAGAAGTGGGTTAAGGATGAGCACCTTGGACTGATCGCATCTCACTATGACGGATTTGCACAGGGCAAGGCTGGTGTTCTTGACAGTATGCTTATTCCTGCATTCTCTATGTTAATCAAGCAGGGAACTGCATGTGCCGTAGAGGGTGACATGAAGGTTGCCATGGCAATGAGTATCTTAAAAACAATTTCTGGAACAGGACAGCTTTCTGAAATGTACTCCATCGACTTTAACGATGACATCTGTATCATTGGTCACTCTGGAAGCGGCGATGCTGATATCTCTGCAAAGAAGCCAACCATGAAGATCGTTAAGGTATTCCACGGAAAGACAGGCGGCGGCTATCTGACACAGTTCTATCCATATACTGGCCCTGTTACCTACCTGGCAATCACACAAGATGCTGATGGTCACTTCAAGTTTGTTGTAGCAGAAGGTGTAAATGAGGACGGACCGATCCTTTCCTTTGGTGATACAAACATGAGAACACGCTTCACCTGCGGTGCAAGAGAATTTGTAAATCGTTGGAGCGAGGCTGGCCCAACTCATCATATGGCAGCAGCAACTGGAAGACATATTGATACCATCTTGAAGGTAGCAAAGATCTTAAATGTTCCTGTTGAAATTGTAACTAGATAATTACAATTCAAAAATTTATACTTGCATTTTTTGCAATACAAGAATATAATAAAACCCGTAACGGGGAGCTTGCCGTTTTGCAGGCTGAGAGTAGACGAAATGCGTCTTGACCCATAACCTGATTTGGATAATGCCAACGTAGGGATATAATATTACGTGTTTTTCTTGTACAAAAAAAACATGCGGATATGTCTTTTACAGGCATATCCGCATTTTTGGTATAGTGGAATTTTTTCTGCTATTCCTTATAAAAAGGAGCGAGAATATGCTGAAAGAATGTTTCGACAACGTAAGAAAATCAGTACCGCTTGTACACAACATCACAAACTATGTGACTGTCAATGATGTAGCCAATATCATTTTGGCATGCGGTGCAAGCCCAATCATGTCCGATGAACCAGATGATGTTACGGACATTACCTCCATATGCAGCAGCTTAAACATCAACATTGGTACGCTGCATAAATCCAGCATTGAAGCAATGTATCTGGCTGGAAAAAGAGCAAACGAACTTGGTCATCCTATCCTTTTAGATCCAGTAGGTGCCGGTGCTTCTGCACTTCGCACAAATACTGCCGTTGGTCTTATGGAACAATTGCAGCTGACTGTAATCCGCGGAAACATCTCCGAAATCAAGACACTTGCCAATGGAAATGGCACAACAAAGGGTGTTGACGCTGATGTTACTGATAAAGTCACAGATGATACCTTGGATGAGGCTATTCTATTTGTTAAAAAATTCGCTGCGCAAAGCAAAGCAATTATCGCTGTTACCGGTGCTATTGATCTTGTCAGCGATGGTACACGCTGCTACGTGATTAGAAATGGCCGTCCAGAGATGGGACAGATTACCGGAACTGGCTGTCAGCTTTCTGGTCTTATGACCGCCTTTGTCGCTGCTAATCCATCTAATCAGCTTGACGCCGCTGCTGCTGCTGTCTGCGCAATGGGTCTTGCAGGTGAGATCGGCTACAGCCACATGAAAGACGGCGATGGCAACTCAACTTACAGAAACCGCATTATTGATGCTATTTACAACATGGACGGTGATTCATTAGAGAAGGGAGCTAAATATGAAGTGCGCTGATAAAGACCTTCTTTTATATGCTGTCACTGATCGCTACTGGCTTGGCGAGCGAACTCTTCACGATGTCGTTAAGGAAAGTCTTGACGGCGGCGTTACATTTGTACAGCTTCGCGAAAAGCATTTAGACCAGGCTCATTTTCTTGAGGAAGCAAAAGATTTAAAGATGCTTTGCAAAGCATACAATGTTCCTTTTGTGATTAATGACAACGTTGATATAGCACTTGAAATGGATGCTGACGGCGTGCATGTCGGACAAAGCGATATGGAAGCTGGCGATGTGCGTGCCAAGCTTGGCCCTGACAAAATTATCGGCGTGTCAGCGCAGACAGTTGAGCAGGCAGTTCTGGCAGAAAAACGCGGAGCTGATTATCTTGGTGTTGGCGCTGTTTTTCCTACCAGTTCCAAGGATGATGCAACAGAGGTCTCCTATGAGACATTAAAAGCTATCTGCCAAGCAGTCTCCATTCCCGTCATTGCAATCGGCGGCATTACAAAAGACAATGTGGCAGAATTATCTGGCAGCGGCATCTGCGGAATTGCCGTTATCAGTGCCATTTATGGTTCAAAAAAATATAAAGGATGCAGCTGCGAACCTTAAAATGGCAGTTAGAAAATAATCGATTAACACTATTATGCGGTCTGTTGGGGGCACCACCTCAGATCGCACTACAAAACGTTAATGAAAAAGGAGAATTTTATTATGAAAACAGCATTAACGATCGCAGGAAGTGACTCCTGCGGAGGCGCCGGCATTCAGGCAGATATCAAAACAATGATGGCAAATGGCGTATACGCTATGAGCGCCATCACTGCTTTGACTGCACAAAATACAACCGGCGTGACTTCTATTTTAAATGCAGATTCTAAATTTTTAGGAGAAGAGCTTGACGCAGTTTTTACTGACATTTATCCAGATGCTGTAAAAATTGGTATGGTTTCAGAAAGTGATCTGATCCACGTAATTGCATCAAGCTTCGCCAATACAATGCCAAAAACATTGTTGTAGATCCTGTTATGGTAGCTACAAGCGGCGCAAAGCTTATAAGCGACGATGCCATTGATACGCTAAAGCAAGAATTATTTTCACTAGCTGATGTGCTTACACCAAATATTCCAGAGGCCGAGGTTCTGACTGGACGAACCATCTCTAATGCCGAGGAAATGATTGATGCAGCGAAGATGATTTCAGAAACATACAACTGCGCAGTTTTATGCAAGGGTGGCCACACCATAAATGATGCCAACGATCTCTTATATGCAAACAATACTTATCGCTGGTTTTACGGAAAGCGTATTCAAAATCCTAATACACATGGCACTGGATGCACATTGTCCTCGGCAATCGCATCAAATCTTGCAAAGGGTTTTGATCTTGAGACATCTGTATGCCGTGCAAAGGACTATATCTCTGGCGCATTATCTGCAATGCTTGATCTTGGAAAGGGAAGCGGTCCTATGGATCACGGCTTTGCAATCGATAATATTTACACCAAGGAGGCTGACATCTAATTATGGAAAAGAAAACTTCTCTATTTGAAAATGGTTTAATCTGGTTTGGTGCCGGTGTTTCGATTGCAGAAATTCTGACAGGTACATACTTCGCTCCTCTTGGCATGGCAAAGGGTCTCGCTGCAATTTTAATTGGTCATGTAATTGGATGTGTTTTATTATTTTTATCAGGTGTTATTGGCGGAAGATCCAAAAAAAGTGCAATGGAAACAGTAAAAGACAGTTTCGGCATTCATGGTGGTCAGCTATTTGCAATTTTAAATGTACTTCAGCTTGCCGGATGGACTGCAATTATGATTTATGACGGTGCACTGGCTGCACAGGGAATTTTCCAGGCTGGTCAGTGGATCTGGTGTCTTTTGATTGGCGTTTTAATTATTGTCTGGATCCTGATTGGAATCACCAATCTTGGAAAATTTAATACAGTCGCAATGGCTGCCCTCTTTATTCTGACACTTATTTTAGCAAAAGTAATTTTCTTTAACGGGACTGCCTCCGTAGTTCAAGATGAAGCAATGTCATTTGGCGCTGCTGTAGAACTTGCTGTCGCAATGCCTCTTTCTTGGCTTCCGCTTATCAGTGACTACACACGCGAAGCAAAACAGCCTGTTAAAGCAACTGCTGTCAGCGCGATTGTATATGGTATCGTAAGCTGCTTTATGTATCTGATCGGTATGGGCGCTTCTATTTTTACTGGTGAGAGCGACATTGCTCAGATTATGGTAAAAGCCGGACTTGGCGCTGCTGGTCTTCTGATTGTTGTATTTTCTACTGTAACAACAACATTTCTTGATGCCTACTCAGCAGGTATTTCAAGTGAATCTATTGTATCTGGAATAAAGGGAAATTATGTAGCTATTGCCATAACTATTATCGGAACTATCGCGGCTATTGTATACCCGATGGATGATATCACTTAATTTCCTCTATCTGATCGGATCTGTTTTTGCTCCGATGATTGCTATTCAGATTGCAGATTCTACATTTTAAAGAGAAAATCTACTGATAAACCGTTTCAGTGGCGTAATTTGTTTATATGGCTGATTGGTTTTATCATGTACCGTATTCTTATGCGTATAGACATCGTGTGCGGAAATACACTGCCTGATATGCTGCTTACAATCGCACTTTGCCTGATTGCTGCAAAAATAGTAAAAGAAAAAAATTAAAATTTTAGGGAGGCAATTATGAATCGAAATTATAATGCACTCATTTTAAAATCAGTTAAAATCACTGCCGGCGCAATTTTAGCCATTCTTTTTGCCTCCTGTCTAAACTTAAAGTACAGCGCTACAGCTGGCATTATCACAATTTTAAGCATTCAAAATACAAAAAAGGAAACCATACAGACTGCACTTGCAAGAGGCGAAGCCTTTTGCTGTGCACTGTTAGTTTCCTTTTTATGTTATAATTTTTTCGGCTATACAACAGCAGCTTTTGGCATCTATCTGTTAGTATTCACAACACTTTGCCTCGCAATGAAGTGGTCATCAGCAATCGCCATGGACTCTGTTCTCATTACACATTTTTTAGCTGAAAAAACAATGAATATTCCAATGATTGCAAATGAGATAAGTCTGTTTTTAATCGGTGCTGGAATTGGAGTCCTTCTTAATCTTAGTCTTCGTCCAAAGGAAAATGAATGGAAAGATAAAATGGCAGAAGCAGATGAGTCCATTCGTTCCATTATTAAAAGAATGGCAGAACGTATCAGAACACTAGATCGTACAAACTACGATGGTTCCTGCTTTCTTTTGCTTGACAAACAGCTTGATTCTGCAAAAAGCCTTGCACTCACAAACATGGATAATACACTTGGCACACCGTCCTGCGCCGAACTTGACTATGTACAAATGCGCGATTTTCAAAGTCAAGTGCTTCGTCAAATATATAACAGCATTCAAATGATTGCATATCTTCCAGACCAGGCTCCAATCATAGCTGATTTTTTTGAAAGAATCAGTAAAGAATATGCAAAAACAAATGATGTGAAATCACTTCTTGATACACTTCATGAATTGATTCTTTCCATGAAAAATGAAAAACTCCCCACAAAACGCGAGGAGTTTGAAAGCCGAGCTGTTCTTTTCTATATTTTAAAGCAGCTTGAAGAATTTCTTATTTTAAAACGAAATTTTGTCGAGCGCTGGCACTAATTTTTATCATCCGGAATCAGCCATAACCGTTTTGCAGCCGTCTTTGCTTCACTTCTTCGGCTTACATCAAGCTTTGTCAAAATATGGCTCACATGTGTTTTAACAGTTGGAAGCTTTATATCCATAATTTGCCCAATCTGTGCATTGCTTTTGTCCGCACAGATAAGACGAAGAATCTGAAGCTTCTGTTGCTGTAAGTTCATTTTCCATTGACAGATGCGGCTGCAAAAAATCAGGATAAAATGATGCCTCTACTCTTACATCTTTTATCAGTCGCGCAAACCATTCATCATCATTTTTATACTCTGTCTGTTCAAGCAGTGAAAGCACTGCGGCTCCATATACACTTATAGTTCGTATAAAACCAAACTCCTGCGCCGCATCAAGCGCTGAATTTAATTTTTCCTTCCAAATAGAATCCTTTTTTCTGTACAGTGCAATCGCCTCTAGCACATTAATATGAATCCCATCTATATACCTTGAACAATCCTTGCAATATGACTCCAATGGTGCGAGTGTCAAAAGTGCTGCATCTGGCATTCCGAGTGCAAGCTCTGCCATCGCCTGTGTAAGATATTGATAACGCTTTAAAACATTTAAATGAAGCGGATCCTTCGGTGCCTGCTCCCGATACCAAACCTGCACACGCTCAAAATCATCCATATGAAGCCAAATACGGCAGATTACTGCATCCATATTATGGAAGAAACGCGTATGACCATTTTCCTCAAAACGCTCTCGAGCCATCTGTACTGTTCGAAGCGCATCCTCTGCACGTCCTAATGCAATCTGGCTGCGCGCCAATAAACCAACCATTGCAAACTCAATATCCGGAGTTCCCTTTTTTTGCACCTCTCCAAGCTGAGAAACAAGCAAAAGAATACGCCCAGAAATATCCTCGCCCTTTTCAAATTTACTCTCTGCAATTGCACAGTCTGCCAGACCTACTCCGTCCTTTCCCAAAACAACCTCTACTGGAATGCGCATTGTCTTATAAAGAAGATCATCATTTTTGCTCCATGGTGAAATCCTTGCCTCCATTCATAATACTTGGAAGCGTGCTCGTCACGGAAAATGGCGGAAGCTTCACTTCTCTATTAGTAATCAACCGAAAAACAGATGGAATAATCTGAATCATTTTGTCAGTATTTCTCTGAGGAAGTGAAATATCAAGCCATGCAATTCGACTTTTGATCTGACGAAGCACACCATCCTGCTTTTTACACTTTGCTGCAAATTGTTCCAGCTCATGATACCAGCGCTCCGAATTCTCATAATCTGTGCTAAGCGCACATAGCATACTCATTCCCTGCATCAGTGACGGTGATTCTAAAATTTCTGACTCTGGCAAACTGCGGTAATATTTTTCCATCTCGCTGTAATGTCCCATTCCAGGATGACTCTCTCCGTTTCGAATCAGAATTTCCGACACCTTTGAGTGATCTTTTCCCCTACTGTAGCAATCAAGCGCTTTTTCATAATCTCCTTTTAACTCATAATACATGCCGCCTCTCACAAGCACTGCGTTTTTCTTTTGCGAACTATATTTGCGCTCAAGCTCCCATAAAAGAAAAATCAACGAAAATTGTGGCCAAAAACGAAATTTATGAATTCCATCATAAAGAAGCATTGTTGTGTTTTTCTGAATCCAGTCTAACAGTTCGCTGGTACTAGGATCACCACTGACCATTCTTGCTAGCTCATAATCAAAATTATCAAACGACGCCAATTCAAGCAGGAGACGGCGTATTGGCAAATCAAAGCGATGGTAAATTGCTGCTTCAAAATAAAGAAACACCTCATGATATACTTCCTTTATAATGTCTGAATTATATACACGCTGACCATCCGCATGATTGATACATTGAAGTGTAGCAGCAACACCTAAAGGATATCCTATTGACTCTTTAAGCATTTCATTAATTTCACTATCTGTCAGCTTAATATTATATTTAAAAAGCATCTGGCGGATATCATCTCTATCAAACAAAAAATCACGTGCACCAATAACCATCATATCACCAGTATACTGAAATGCCCTAAACACACCAGGCACACCACCGCGCGACAACAGCACAAACTTTTTCTGCGGATTGTCACGAATTAATTCATTTAATTTTTGTAAATCTTCATCCTCCTGAAATTCCTGAAGATCATCAATCACCACAATGTCTCGATTTAGTTTTATCTCTGGCAGTATTCCATCTGACTCCAAGCCACTTATTAATTCAAATTTTTTTCCGCGCAGAAGTTCAAAAGCCACCGTGGTTTTTCCAAATCCACATGGTGCACCAAAGTACAAAATGCGTCCATGATCCATAAACTCATCAAATTTAGTTTTTATTGTCTTTTTTATAATCACATATCTATCCACAGAATCCTCCTCTCTTTTTAGTTAATAGTTACGGTTTTTATAGCCAACTTTAATTTAAATTATACCGCTTTTACAAAAAAAGTAAATCATCCTAAAGTATTAAAAATGACAAAAAGGCTGATCCACTTTCGCGAATCAGCCTCCTGGGTGTGTGTCAAATATGGGAAACCAGCGTAATTAATCTGCAAGCTCAGTAGAAATTTCCTCGGAAGGCTCCTCATAAGATGCAATGCTGGTGTAGTACAGCGAAGCAACATTTTTCACAACATCGCGAAGTGATACAAAGCTTTCAGGTGATGTAAACTCAGCAAATTCTCCATCAGTAATGGAAGCAATACCAAGCTGAACACCAATTGCATCCTCACCTTCTGCCGTTGCTGAAAGATCAAGCAGTACTGCAGATACGCCATCTGCGGAATCAATAGAAAGTGTACCCTCAAAAGCAGCATACTCTAATGCTGATGAAAGAAGCTCAGCAAATGAAATATCAGAAGACTCATCTGATCCCATAGAAAACTCTTCCTCAACACCAGCAAGTAACGCATCTACCAGTCAGAAACAAGTGCAACACTATCTTCCTCTGAAAGCTCAGGATCAGCTTCTCTAAATCCCTCTGCTGCTGCCAGTATGTAATCAGAAACAAATTCAAGTCCTTCTATGTCTTCTTCTGCGGATTCACCATCTGTTCCTTCTACAGATGCCATTGCCTCATCAATACTCTGAGCGATTGTAAGAAGAGTATCATTGTTGATTGCGATCTGGACACCAGTATCAGTTTCAACAGTCTCTAAATCTGCCAGATTATCAGTAATTGCTGTCAAAATTGTATCAAGCTGACCATCATCTGATGCTGTCGGAGCAGGTATTTCAATCCAAGACTCTGTAATTCCTACCATAGAAAGCAGCTCAGTCATACTGTCATCTGCTGTAAGCTCACTATATATGTTTACAATCTCTTCTACATTTAAATAAACATCCTCACCACATACACGAAGCACATCATCAAAACCATAAACAACAGGTTCTTCTGTGCCCATCATTGATGCTGGGAGAGTCACTGATACAGAAAAAGAGCTGTCTCCACTTTCATTATAAACAGCTGTGATATCAGCACTCAGCGTTTCTCCATCCTGTGTAAGAGAAAATGAAATCATATCGCCATAAGTTACAGGTGTCTGTGCTGCCTCGTCTGCAAAGATTACACCTGCCGGGCTCATCGCAAGGATACCACTCATCATCGCTGCTAACGTTCTTCTCATCTTCATAAAGAAATCCTCCAATCAAATTAACTAGTACTAGTTATTTTTTGTTTTTACTGTACTTTTCATTATAGAGAACTTCTAAAAAATGTAAATCATACCAAAGTATGATATCACATTTTTTCCAAAAACGCATATTGACTCATATACAATTCCTTATAATAGCCATCCTTTGCCATCAGCTCATCATGCGTACCCTTCTCCAAGATATTTCCCTGGTCAATATACATGATACAGCTTGAACTTTTAATAGTTGACAGACGATGGGCAATGATAAAGGAAGTTCTGCCCTTTAATAATTCCTGAAGACCTGCTGTAAAAGTAACTCTGTCTCTGTATCTATGCTTGATGTTGCCTCATCAAGAATCAAAATCTTAGGATCGGCAAGCAGCGCTCTCGCGAAGGAAATAAGCTGTCTTTGTCCTGCCGACAGACGGCTTCCGCGCTCATTTACCTGAGTCTGGTAGCCATTTTCCATACTCATAATAAAGTCATGCGCACAAACTGTCTTCGCTGCTCTGATTACATCTTCATCGCTTGCTTCCCTGTTTCCATAGCGGATGTTATCCATTATTGTTCCTGAGAAAATAAAGCTGTCCTGCATCATAACGCCCATCTGTTTTCTCAGTGATTTGATCGTCACACTGTTAATATCAATTCCATCAATTAAAATCTTTCCAGAATCGATATTGTAGAAGCGGCTGATCAGATTTACAATTGTTGATTTTCCTGCTCCTGTCGGACCTACGATTGCAAAACTGTCTCCTACGTTTGCCTTAAAATTTACATCATTTAAGATACGTACACCTGGCTCATAAGAAAATACAACATGAGAAAACTCTACCTCACCCTTAATCGGCGGCATTTCCACGGCGCCAGGAGCGTCCTTTACATTAACTGGCTCATCAATAGTCTCAAAAATACGCTCCAGATATGAGATTGCTGTCAAGAGTGAATTATAAAAGGAAGCCAGAGTATTGATCGGATTCCAGAACTGGCTGATATAAATTGTAAGTGCCGTCAGAGCACCGACACTAATTATATCATTTCCACCCATAATCCAGTGAATACCAACCCAATATACAGCTGCCGTCGCAAGGATTGATATAAACTGAACAGTCGGTCCAATCATAAAGTTATACTTGATAACGCTCATCCATGCCTTTCGATAGCTTCCGCTTAAATTATTGAATATGCCAAGATTCTTATCTTCTCTTACAAATGCCTGTGTAACACGCACACCATTGATGCTCTCTGCAATATAGGCATTCAAATTTGACTGCTTATTGCTTGCAAGCTGCCATCCGCGGCGCTGCTTTTTCTTTACAAAAAGCACGATTGCAAGAAGAATAGGAAGACCGCACATACAAATTAAAGTAAGCGGTACGCTATAATAAAACATAAAACCTAAGATAAAAAACAGTGAGCAGCAGTCTGTTATTGTATTTACAATACCATTTGACAGAAGATCACTTATGTTGTTTACATAATTGACAATACGCACCTGAATCTTTCCATGCGGACGGCTGTCATAATAAGAAAATGGCAGCTCCTCCAGATGAATAAACAATTCTCTTCTTAACTCATGAATTATGCCCTGACCAATCTGAGATGTCCACTTAATCTTTATGCGAAGAATATAAGCTGTTGCCAGAATTATCAAAGCTGCAAGTGCCGCCATCAAAAGGATTCCCTTTTTGTCATGGTTTGGGATGTAAATATCCATTACGCGCTGCATCAGCACAGGAATAACCATGCCAAGTGCAGATGAAAACAACATCAGCATTATTGTCATAATCAGCTTTTTTCTATAACGGCCTACATAACTAAATAATCGCTTAATCTGCTTCATGTCAAATTTAGTTTCGAGTGTCTCATCCACGTCATATTTATTTCGTGCCATTATGCCTCACCCCTTCCCTTTTCTGCGCGAACCTTCTTAAAGCGGTCAAACTCACCATATTGATGATGAAATACAGTTGAATAATAGCCCTTTTTAGCAAGCAGCTGTTCATGTGTTCCTCTCTCGACAAGGCGGCCATTATCAAGTACAAGAATCTGATCTGCATGTATAATAGAAGATATACGATGAGCAATGATAAATACAGTGCGCTCATCCGAGATTTTCTTTAATTCATTCTGAATCATGCTCTCCGTTTCCATATCAATTGCAGAGGTTGTATCATCAAGAATAATTATTGACGGATCCTTTAAAATTGCGCGTGCAAGCGAAATTCGCTGTTTCTGTCCGCCTGACAGACCAACGCCGCGCTCACCAATAATTGTATCATATCCTTCTGGCATCTCCCTGATAAATTCGTCAGCATTTGCAATCTTTGCAGCTGCCTGCACCTGCTCAAACGTACAGTCTGGATTTCCATAAGCGATATTTCCCTCAATTGTATCTGAGAACAAAAGACATCTTGCATCGCAATTCCAATATTTCCGCGAAGCGTCTGGAGATTCAAATTTCTAACATCAATATCATCAACAAGCACGCGTCCCTGATTAACATCATAAAAACGGCAAATCAAATTGATAAGTGATGACTTTCCAGAACCAGTCGCACCGATGATACCAACAGTCTGTCCTGGCTCTACATGAAAGCTGATATCCTTTAACACAGTATCATCATTTGTATAATAATTTACATGATCAAAGGTAACACTGCCCTTTAGCTTTCTTTTTTCTACAACATGCTCTGGCTGCTTGATATCTGGCTCAGTTGTATAACCTTATAGATTTTTTCAATTGCGGTAAGAAAACGTTGCAAATCATTGATGATCCATCCTGCCTGACGAAGCGGACTGTTAAGCATCCATAAATAACCGTTAACAGTTACCATGTTTCCTATAGTCATCTCTCCGTCAATTACCATAAACCACCCATGATCATAAGGATAATAGTCAGACACTGAGAAAGAATCTCAAACATCGGAATATATTTCATCCAGATCGATGCGGCATTTAACTGTGCATCACGATATCCATCATTCTCGCGGTCGAACTTTTCAAGCTCATAATCTTCCTTTGCAAATGCCTTTACAACACGGTTTCCTGCGATTGTCTCCTGTGCAAATGCATTCAAACTAGAGAAACAGTCACGCACCCTGTCAAAGGCCGGCTTAATATGACGTCTCTGGCTCAGTGTCACTGCCAATGTAAACGGAAGTACAATCAGCATACAAAGTGCCATTTTTACATTAACAGAAAAGATCATCACAAGTGCCATCAAAAATACAAGGATATTCTCAAAGCTAAAATAAATAACATGAGAAACCATGTGACGCACTGCATCCATATCTCCTGTCTGTCTGGACATAAGATCTCCTGTGCGGTTTTTGTTGAAGAAGTTAAAATCTTCCTTCATCAGCTTACGATATGCTTCTTCCCTCATGTCATAGACAAGTCCCTGACTGGACGACTCAAAACACATTAAAAATATGAAGCGCAGCAGCGATCGAACAAGCGTCACTCCAATCATAATAAGCAGCAAAATGCCAAGCTTTTCATAATGCTGCCCCTCAATAACTTCATCCACAATCATACCAGAAATCTGTGGGTTGATCAAAACAAGCAGTGATGTGATAAACACTAAGATCAAGCCTACGATCATTCTTACGCGGTATTTTTTTAAAAAAGATAAAAACCAGCGTATGTATCCCATATTTCTCTCCTCCTTTTTGTAGTTTGTGCCTTCATGTTACTCTAATATTTTTAAAATAAAATGTACTTTTCTTGAAAATTGATGTATAATAATCAAATCAAGCTTTATCATTTCTAGGCATTTTTATTTTTAAGGAGGTTTACTTTACTGTGTGTGATACGTACGACATTACTTACTCTGACTTAAATCCAACTTTATATTTCGCCGGTAAGCGCATGGTGACAGAATCGAATTTTTCTCATACGCATGATGCACCTGAACTCTTTATAGTGTTATCTGGTGATCTGGCAATCTGGATGGATGGAACTACCACTCCACTTACAGCCGGTGATATTGTCTGTGTACCGTCGCACATGCCGCACCGTACACTGCCGACAGTGCATGATAACCCTGCAATTTTATTCTTTACTTCATTTTCAAACTTCCACTTTAAGGGAATGGAACCAAACTGTCTTGATTTTCCTGGCGGCTCATCTGTGCTTCACACGGACGGTCTTGTCCGTCAGGATATCACAAATCTGTGTCTTCGTATGATATCTGAGCGCTACATCAATCAGGTCGGTCAGTACTTTATGCAAAAGGCATATTTAACACAGCTTCTTATGACAATCATCCGTCAGATCACTGTTCCGCCAAAACAAAGCTGTTCTCCTGTCACCTTTGAGACACACCATAAAACATATGTGGTGAGCGAGATCCGCCAATATCTGAGCAGTCATTATGCTGAAAAGATTTCACTTGATCTGATTGCCCGGAATATGTATTTAAGCTCTGCTTACATATCAAAAATTTTCAAAGAAGAGACTGGTGAAGCTCCAATCAACTATCTGATTAAAATGCGCTTAGAGCGCGCCCGCATTCAACTTGAATCTGATAACGGACAAAGCATAAAAGCCATCTCAAACAGCGTTGGCTACGATGATGTTTACTATTTTAGTAAGCTTTTCAAGAAATATTATGGCATGTCTCCAGTTCACTACAGGAGTAAATACAAAAAAGTAGTGTAAATAAAGACCAGTGTGACAGGTACGCGTGGCGTTTAAGCCATCGTACCTGTCGCACTGGTCTTGTTTTTTATAATCCAATCCAGCTTCTTAATACTCTAAAGTTTGCCGGTCCCTGATTAAAGAGAAGGTCTAACAGATTAGCTTCACTATAGTTTTCACCCTGATTAGCAACCATTGTTGACTCAAGCTCTGTGATCTGCAAATAGTCAATCGCTGCAGCTGCATATTTTCCAGGATTCTTTAAAACCATCTGATACACACTAGAACCGTAGCTGCTTCCGCCTGCTTCTCCAAAATAAGTTGTGCAAAGATCTGTTACCTCTGCTTCACCCCAGCCGCCTGCATGTACTGAAATATCAGCAACACCATACAGTGCATACGTCATTCTCGTCGACGCAATCAGGTAATTTCTTAAATTATCATCTAATCGATCATCATTTAAATAAGCTCGAATAATACCGAACTCAGTCCAACCATTTACAAAGCCATTGCATACAAGATTTTTCTTAAGCGCGCTTGAAGATGCGCTGACTGTATCATATGCGTATGCATCATCAGGTGCCTGCTTTGTAAAGCTTGCTGCGCCTACCTGAAGCGTTGAATCAACACCTATTAAGTCATTCATAACCTGATAATTACCGTTTGCTTCATTTGCCAATGTCTCACGGAAATCGCCCCAGGCTCCATCTACACCACTATACTTTTGCAGCAGAATAATTGTAGTAATCACCACCGCCCTCAACACTGCAAAGTGCAACATCAGCAGTGGCCGCTGCCACACTGTCATACTGCTCGCCATCCATCTCAACATTCAACGCGTCAAGCAATGCATCATATGTCTTTGCCTGTACCTCTGTCAGATGTGTTCTGTCATACGTCTGCAGCTCCGCAAGTGTTATTGTAAGATTCTCACTCTCACGCTTTAAATAATTGCTGTTTTGTGCTACAGCCTCATTCAGATTGGTGATAAATTCATCAAAGTCAGACTGCTCTATCGCATGATTGCTGTCATCATCCTCATTACCAGCCTGAGAATTATCACTTTCTGCTCCAGTCTGCGCCTCTCCTGACTGCTGTTTGTCTGCATCTACCTGCTCACCAGTCTGTGCTTCACCATTTACATCGCCTGTTTCCTTTGGCTCATTAGAAGTTTCTTTTGTTTCATTTTCTTTCGTTCCAGCTTCCTTTGTTCCCTGCTCTGCCACGCTCTTTGTCTGACCTAGTGACATCGCAATACCGCCTGCTGTCAATCCGGCAACCAAGACTACTACCATTACAACTGGCAGCCACAAACGCATCATCATGATTCTGTGCTTCTGCTTTCTAATCCTTTTTCTATCTTCTGAATTCATACAACAATCCAGCCTTTCTCTTTTTCTAAATTCTTTACTGTGCTGCTTTTACCTGACACAAAGCGACACAGTAACCTATAATCACAGTATAGCATGATTTTTCAATACAGACAATTGCTTTTCTCACGTTTTTCTTGCAATCTTTCGTTCCTGGTGGTATCATAAATTATATCTGTGCTGCATTTCCCAGCCCTTTTTAAATTTGTGCTGCGCAAATAGCATCACTGTGAAAAAACAGACCGCTTCTGCGGCAGAAAGTGAGAAAAACACCATGAAGAAACCGTATTACATCACCACGGCCATTGCTTACACTTCCGGCAAGCCGCACATTGGAAACACCTACGAGATCGTGCTGGCAGATTCCATTGCCAGATTCAAGCGAATGCAGGGCTATGATGTGCGCTTTCAGACAGGTACGGATGAGCATGGTCAGAAGATCGAGTTGAAAGCTGCTGAGGCTGGAAAAACACCAAAGCAGTTTGTTGATGAGGTGGCAGGCGAGATCAAGAAGACCTTTGACCTGATGAACACATCCTATGATAAATTTATCCGTACTACTGACGACTACCATGAAAAGCAAGTTCAGAAGATCTTTAAGAAGCTTTATGACAAGGGTGATATTTACAAGAGTGAGTACGAAGGTATGTACTGTACTCCGTGTGAATCCTTCTTCACAGCTTCTCAGTTAGTTGACGGCAAATGCCCGGACTGCGGACGCCCATGTACACCAGCTAAGGAAGAAGCTTATTTCTTCCGTATGAGCAAGTATGCAGATAAGCTTATTTCTTATATTAATGAGCATCCAGATTTCATCCAGCCAGAATCCAGAAAGAATGAGATGATGAACAATTTCCTTCTTCCGGGACTTCAGGATCTGTGCGTTTCCCGTACCTCCTTTAAGTGGGGCATTCCGGTAGACTTCGATCCAAAGCATGTTGTTTACGTATGGATTGACGCACTTAGCAACTATATCACTGGACTTGGCTTTGATCTTGACGGAAATAGCGATCCGATGTTTGAAAAGTATTGGCCTGCTGACCTTCATCTGATTGGAAAGGATATTCTTCGTTTCCACACCATCTACTGGCCGATCATGCTGATGGCTCTTGATCTGCCGCTTCCAAAGCAGGGTATTTGGTCATCCGTGGCTGCTTCAGGGCGATGGCAAGATGAGTAAGTCAAAGGGAAATGTAATCTATGCAGACGAGCTTGTTCATTTCTTTGGTGTTGATGCTGTTCGTTATTTTGTTCTCCATGAAATGCCATTTGAAAACGATGGTGTAATCTCTTGGGACCTGATGATTGAGCGTATGAACTCTGACCTTGCAAATACACTCGGTAATCTTGTAAATCGTACCATTCTATGACAAATAAGTATTTTGGTGGTGTTGCCGTAAACTATGGCGTAAGCGATCCTGTTGATGAATCCTTATTTGAGGTTGTTACCTCCACCGCTTCTAAAGTTACAGCCCGCATGGATAAGCTTCGCGTTGCTGATGCAATTACAGATATCTTTACTCTGTTCAAGCGCTGCAACAAGTATATTGATGAGACAGCTCCGTGGGTACTGGCAAAGGATGAATCAAAGAAAGAGCGTCTGTCTACTGTTATGTACAACTTGATCGACAGCATCTTAATCGGTGCTTCCTTACTTGAGCCATTCATGCCAGAGACTGCAAAGAAGATTGCTGATTCCTTAAATGCACCGCTTCGCACAATGGATCAGGTTTCCACAATGGGCACCTACCCATCTGGAAATAAGGTAACAGATCAGCCACAGATTCTTTTCGCACGTGTTGATGCAGAAAAGATGATGGAAGAGGTTAATGCACTTATGGAGTCCAAGAAGGCTGCTGCAAAGGACGCTTCCGAAGAAACTGCTGAAGATGAAAAAGAAGATGAGGCTGTTATCGACATCGAGCCAAAGGAAGAAATCACATACGAAGATTTCTCAAAAATGCAGTTCCAGGTAGGTGAGATTATCTCCTGTGAGGCAGTAAAGAAGTCCAAAAAGCTTCTGTGCTCTCAGGTAAAGATAGGATCTCAGGTAAAGCAGATTGTTTCCGGTATCAAAGCTCACTACACACCAGAAGAAATGGTTGGCAAGAAGGTTATGGTTCTTGTAAACTTAAAGCCGGCAAAACTTGCAGGTGTTTTATCTGAAGGTATGCTGTTGTGTGCAGAGGATGCAGACGGAAATCTTGCACTGATGACACCAGAGAAGAAAATGCCAGCTGGCGCTGAGATTTGCTAAATCAGTTCACACGTCAAAAAGCCAGGGTGACAGGTACGATGGCTCCGTACCTGTCACCTGGCTTTTTATTTCATTATCGAGCCACCAGGGACAATAAAAAATCCACTGTTTGATGTGACCCCCAAAAGTTAGACTTTTTAGCGTAGCAGTTTTCATCCGCCGGTATATGTTTCGCAACGATGTCCATAGCGACTTTGGCAAGGTACATATTCGTACCAATACCGGCTGTTGCAGTTATGCCGGTCGTTTCCAAAACATCCTGAATCATCCGTTTTGCAAATTCACGAGAATTCAGACCGGAAGAAGATAGGTAGTGGGTGAGATCAATAAACACCTCGTCAATGGAGTAAACATGAATGTCCTCTGGAGCGATATACTTGAGATAGATATTATAAATTCTTGTGCTATGCTCCATATAATGAGCCATTCTCGGAACCGCAGTAATATAGGACAGCTCCAATTCCGGATGAGCGGCCAGCTCTATTGCATTACTTGATGTTCCTCTAAACTTATGTCCCGGTGCTTTTTTCAAGCGCTCTGCATTTGCTTTTTTGACCTGCTGAACTGCTTCAAACAGTCTGGCACGGCCTGAAATACCATAGGCTTTCAATGAGGGGGAGACTGCAAGGCAGATGGTCTTTTCTGTTCGGGAAGCATCTGCCACAAGCAAATTTGTGATCATAGGGTCAAGCCCACGCTCGATACACTCCACGGAAGCATATGCTCTTTTTATGGATGCAGTCCTGTCTCCCCGACAGTGACACGATGTCCTCTATCATATGGAGCAGCATCTGTACCGTGACCTGATAGAAGTGTTCTGTATTGATGTTTCCCATCACCACACGGTAAGTATCATCTGTCGGGATCCCAAATGGCAGCTCCAGATATCTGCGCAGCCATTTCTCTTTCCTTTTGGCAAAGCTTTCTATCTCTCCCATTCGTCTGCATTTCCTAGGACTGCGAAGAAGACGATCATGATGATGTCGCCTAAAAGGTGCTTCGTATAAGAAGGATGCCTGTAATCCGGCACCATTTCCGCATGCTTTTTGATATCCTGTATCAGGGAATCATTCAGTTCTATTGTGTCAGGTGAGATACCATTTTCTTCAAATATATCGTGTAACGCTTCCAGGCGAGTTGACTTCTTTGCCATATCTGCTCCTTTTCATCTGTTATAAATATTCTAAAACGAGTATATCAGATATGCCGAAAAAAAGAATAGGATACCCTATTCTTTCATGGTATTTAACATTTTTGTAATTTTAAAAGTTTATCCTGCAAATTTTACTTTTTAATTTTACTTCTATTTTGCTTCAATTATGCTTCAATCGAAACATGAATTCTTTTGACAGCTTTATCCTTCCCCTCTCGTATTCTGTTCACCTCTTTTTACTTTCCAACTACCGTCCGTGTCCAAACAGACCATCATATCTTTTATGGAAACCGCCTTCCAAAACCTTACCTCTACGCTTCCGTCTGTCTTTAATCTCTGTCACAATTCCTTTTGTCTTCTCCGCCTCAAGCTTTACTCCTTCCCGATCGTGTTTCCTTGCCCAAGGCTCCAGACAGCCGCCCTCATTCTTCTTTCGACAGATATCATATGGCTCCACGGAAGAATCATGGGGAAGCAGAACAGACACAAACACCTCTTTCTTCCCTGCCTGCAAAACCGCCCTGTCATAAAACGCATATTCCCTATCTACCCACAATTTATGTTGGCACTGGACTCCGTAGCGATGCCCTCTCTGAGGATGGCAATATACCATCAGGCTTTTCTTTTTCTCCTTTTCCACCACGCATCTGCCACTGAATTCCCATAACCGGTGGGTTCATTAGCTGCCAGACAGGGCCTCCTGCCATGCCTTCCGCATCCGCGCCAGGCATAATCTCATCTACTACTATCAGATACCCTTCCTCTGTCAAAAGCGTTTTCCTTTTCCACAGCGTATCATAGGTATATACCCCTTCATAGGAAACCTCTCCATAGCTGTCATTTCCTGCGGTCTCTGCCTTAGCTTCCATCAGCACTCCGCCCTGTTGATGGTCCACATGGGAACTTCTGGTAGTGATACGATTGACAAGAATCTTTATAGGTGTCCTCAGATATGTACTGACATCTGACAAATACTGATAGTCAAATCCAATCCTGGTATACTGTTTTGTTGTATTTACATATTCTTTTAACCCTTTGAAAAACAAATCCACTCGACCAAAATCACACCGGATTCGGAAAATGGGTACACCTTTTTCATAGGTGATAGTCACAATTCTTCCGGCCTCCTCTTTGGTCAAACATCTTCCCACGCCATTTATCGGATAAACGATAACCTCCATCATGGCTTCCAGGTCATAAGTGTCATGAAGCATATACTTGCCTGCCGGTCCGGATAGATGAAGGTTTTTTATCTCCACTTCCACGGCCTGGCTGCTGTAGACCAGGTTCCTGTGTTCATCTCGGTTCCACGTCATAGCCACATCGAATCGGTCCTTCCCCTCAGTCCAGTATTCCTTGGTAAACGTATGGAAGGAAAGGGCAATGCTCTCTAAATCCATCTCCTGGTTTTTTCCTGCCATTCCCCTGGGGTTGCTTAAAAATATACCATAAGGGCTTTCCTTATCCTGATACTGAAGAGGCAGCGGCATATCATAATGGTGTATAATACTTTTTGCCTTCTCAAAATGCTTATATCTATCAAAACGTTCCAACTTCATCTGATACCGTTCATCCGGCATAAAATGCTCCATCAGACGCAGATTGGCAGAACCATGGTACCAATGGTTTTTGATAAGTCCCTCACTGTACACAAAAGGAAATTCCTCCACCCGGTCCTTCAGTACCACCGTATTGGTCTGCTCTGCCCATTTATACCAGCTAGAACGTTTCAAATACAGGATTCCATCAGCCTCATAATGATAAATATCCCCCCGGTTATCCTCTGACTCATGGTGGAGAGTATCATACCGGTCATTAATGACCATAGCCATATAAGGATTTTTCGTCTCTCTGGATGGATTTAAAATTATCCTGTCCGGTATTTTAGTCGTATCAGGATACAGACACTGAACCTGGGTACATCCTGCCGGCAGTGTTCCCTCATGAATAACCTGTGACTCTGGCTGTCTCCTGGATGCTTTTTTCCCCCGATATCCACCGTACTCCCCTGCGGCCTGAACCTGTTCATAAGCCCACAAAAAACGCTTATCTTCTGTCACTTCATAGATGGACTTCATTGCCCCCATGTAACTGGACTGGTCGTCCCCATCTCCCGGAGCAATCGCCAGTCCACTGGGACTGATATGATCCAAATACCGCTCAAAAATCCGACGGCATCTGCTGCCCTTCAGCTCCTCCTCTTTTCCCAACAATTGTCCCAGCTTAATAACCCAGGAAATATTATGGGCCACATACCCTGGCT